>Ga0247841_10007161_pt1 | contig 16702 bp, 21 predicted proteins | sample LaCruzMarch2015__2_FD_192410 | JGI IMG/M metagenome (GOLD analysis project Ga0247841, IMG submission 192410) | Freshwater microbial communities from meromictic Lake La Cruz, Castile-La Mancha, Spain - LaCruzMarch2015_18m | ecosystem: Environmental > Aquatic > Freshwater > Lake | place: Spain... | reverse complement strand
AGAGAGCATGGACTGCTGTGGGCTATGCGGGGCCCGCCACGGCGTTCGCGAACGCCGTGGCCCGGCAAAGCCACCCAGCGCTTTGCGACAGCTTTTTTCATTTTGTACTGGTTCCCATTATTGCTGTTGGTTGTTTCTCTCCATCTCTGTCGCAGCTAGAGTGATCACGTGATCGATACCCATTGTCATCCCTCGGCTACGCTCGGGATGACTTGTATGCTGCACTGGTCTTTTGTTCGTTTCTCCGATGATTGATACTCACTGTCACCTGGCCGACAAGCAGTTCGTCCGTGACCTTCCTGACGTTATTGCCCGTGCGCAGGAGCGGGGGATTGACCGCATGATCACCATTGCCGATTCGATTGCAGAGAGTCACAGATGTCTGAACATCACGGAGGAATTCGGACAGGTGTTCTGCGCGGTCGGCGTGCATCCGCACCATGCGAAAGATTGGAAACCGGCTGATGCGGATGCGCTCCGCGTGATGGCATCCTCTTCACCCAAAGTGCGTGCCATCGGCGAGATCGGGCTCGACTATCATTACGATTTCTCCCCGCGCGAGGCGCAGCGTCCCGTGTTCCGTGCACAACTTGCTCTCGCACGTGAGTTGAAACTTCCGACTGTGGTGCATTGCCGCCAAGCGATTGCCGACGTGCGCGCGGATCTGAAGGGTCTGGATCTCTCGAAGGTCGTGTTGCACTGCTGCTCGGAAGTCTGGGAGGACATTGAGGATCTTGTGACGCAGGGCTTGCGCCTCTCCTTCACGGGGATCGCCACCTACCCGCAGGCGGAAGAGATCCGCCGGACGATCCGCGAGTGCCCGATCGAACAGATGATGGTCGAGACAGATGCGCCTTATTTGGCTCCTGTTCCGTATCGCGGCAAGCGCAATGAGCCGGCGTATGTTCTGGAAGTGGCGAAACTTCTGGCGAAGCTCAAGGGGATTTCACTGGAAGAAGTGGACCGTATTACTTCGCACAATGCGGTGGAGTTTTTCCAATTACCTTCGTAAGATGGCCGCAGTGCGCACAGCGCTCAACCGGATAGAGCTTCAGCCTCTGGCTCATCCGATACTGCTCTTTCAGCCCTAGTAGGCTAACGGATAGACCGCCGGCCTCCGAAGCCGGAGACGCAGGTTCAATTCCTGCCTGGGGCACCACGAATTCATGGAAGGCAAACCTACGGTTTTCCTTCCATGAGCTATCCTTTCCCTTGAGTTGTGTCCTTCCAGTCGGGCAAAGCCCGACTTCAGGACATCATTTTTTCACGACGGAGATATAGAGCTCCTCCATCCGTTCGACGATACGTTCCGGCGCATGCTCAGCGGCCATGATGCGGCCGCGCTCACCGAGGATTTTTCTCTTCGCGGCGTCCGTAATCAGTTCGGTCAGACGGGTGGCGAGGGCTTCCGTGTCGTCGCTCTCGACGATGAAACCGTTCTCTTCATTTCGGATGTACTCCGGCAGTCCGCCGCGGTTGACCCCGATGACCGGCAGCCCGCAGGCCATCGCCTGCAGAGTCGTCATCGATTGATTTTCCGATCGGCTGGTGATCGCAAAGATATCGGTGGCGTTGACCGCCCGCACCAGTTCTTCGCCGCGGAGCATCCCCAGAAATTTGGTGGAATCTGCAATCTGCAGAGCATCCACCTGCGCGCGGAGAGCGGATTCCTCGGGACCCGATCCGATGATCACGAGCTCGGCATCCGTCTCGTTCTTCCGGAGCAGGGCGAAAGCCTCGAGCAGTTCCCCGATGTTCTTCTCTTTCGCGAGCCGGCCGAAGCTGAGCACAGCGGTTTTCGTGATCCCCCATTGTTTTTTCAAACCCGCAGAGTCCGGCAGGGGACGAAAGAGGCCCGTTTCGAGGGGATTTTCGATCACGTGAATGGGTTTCGTCACTCCGTCGCTTCTCAGCTCTTCCGCTACCGCACGCGAGGGGGCCGTGACGCAGTCGCATTTCTGATAGTAGTGCGCGGCGAAGCGTTTCAGTGCCTTCCTCGCCCAACCGTAATCCAGATGAAAGTAGTGCGCATACTCCGCGGGCAGCGTGTGCTCCGTTCCGACAAGCGGAACATGCAGGCGTCTGGCCGACCACACGGCCCGGAATCCGACGGACCCGAACGTGTGCGTGTGCAGGAGGTCGGGGCGGAAGTCCTTCAGTGCCGGAGGAACGCCGAATGGCAGGGGAAAGCGGAAAGTCGGCGCCCCCGGCGCCCCGATGCTCGGGAGTGCAACATGTTCGAGCGATTCGGCTTCCGGCGTGCCCGCGCGTTCGGAAGGGGCGAAGAGGCACACGGCGTGCCCGCGCGCTTTGAGTCCCTCCATCAGCGTCCGGATCACATCGCTGATGCCGGTGACCTGTGCCAATGAGAAATCGGAGAAGAAGGCAATGCGCATACGCTATTTGGTTTCCTGCAGGAAGGTGCGCTTGGCGTACCGCGAAGCGAAAAAGTAGATGAACAGAAAGACCGCGACTCCCGCGGAGATGATCCAGCCCGCGCCCTCAATGTACTTGCTGATGATTTGATAGGAGGAGCCGAAGTAGTAGCCGATGGCGAGCAAGGCCGCGCTCTGCGCCATTGCGAGGGGAACGACGTAGGAGAAGTACTTTCGTGCAGGAAGGCGCACGAGGCCGGCGCTGAGGAGCAGCGGTGTGCTAAGTCCGTAGGCCCACTTCGAGAGCATGACGGATTTGGCGGTGTGGTGTTGCCAGAGGCGCTCCATGGCGGCGAGCCGGTGCTCCGTGATGCCGAACCGATGCCCGAAACGTTTCAGAAAATTCCCTCTGTGACTCAGCCGGCCGATCACGTAGAACAGGGCGTCCGGAATGGAATCGCCGAGAAAGATGATGATGAACGTGGGGAGGAGTGCAAATGTGCCGTGTGCGACGAGCAGTCCCGCGATGATGCTGACGACGGGGCCCTCGACGAGCGCGAGGGGGAACAGAATCCAGTACCGGTAGGCCAGGAGCAGGACGAAGGGCGAAGCGTTGAACATGGGGAGGGGAGAGGATCAACGGACATCGGTGTACTTCTGCGTGAGAGGACGGTGCAAAAGGACTTCCGAGAGAAAATTCAACACGTAGGTTCCGGCGGTCTTGAGCATACCTTCTTCCGCGAGGCGGCGACCGGAAGAGTAGATGAAGAACTTTCTTTTAAAGTGCACGGGACCGCTCTTGCGGAGCCGACGGGCGATATTCGTATCCTCGCCGAAGAAGGTGATCGTCGTATCAAAACCGCCGATCGTGAGCAGCGCATCTTTTCGCGCAATGAAATTTCCGCCCACGATCATGTAGCCGGTGATCAGCGAGAGCGGTGCAGCAAGGCGCCAGTACATGTTCACCAACAGGTTTTGCCACCGCGGGAGATCGTAGTACGCGTACGGTCCGCTCAGCGCGGCATGCGAGGGGTTGGAGGAAAAATGCTCGTTGATGGTATGAAACCACGATCCGTGGATACGCGTGTCGGCATCGATGTAGGCCAGCAGCTCGCCGCGCGATTCCACAAGACCCCGTTGTCTGGCATGCGTGAGCCCTTTTTTCGGCTCTGAGACGACTCTCACACCCGGAAAACCCGCAGCGATTTTTGCCGTTGCATCCGTGCTCGCGTTATCCACCACGATGATCTCGAACAGATTGGGTGGCCGGTGCGTGAGAAGACTCGCGAGACAGTCCGCCAGGTATTTTTCTTCGTTATGCGCGGGGATGATCGCGCTGATGCTCTTCATACCATCGGCGGGATGTATTTTGTTTTTTCATTGGTGTAGTGCTCATGCGTGTAGAGCACGTCGCGCCTGAAGAGATACCTGCTCAAGCCGAAGATCGTGGGCGCCATAAAGAAGACCGCAAAGACGTCGATGGAGTAGTGCGTGTGCGCGAGGAGCACGGCAACGGCGAAAAGGACGGTCGCGACGAGCAGGATGTAACGGATCAGCGGCTTGTGCCAGAAGATGAGGGCGAGCATGAAAGGGAACGAGACGTGGCCCGAGAAGAAAAATTCGTTGCTCCCGTAGGCGAGGTTGTAGAAGAGCTCTTCGGAGGGTGCGAGCACCTGATCGGGACGGGTTCCGAGAGGCGTCAGGATGATGAAGAAAGAACGGATGAGGTACAGCAGCCCGATGGTCTTGAGTGAAAACGGAAGGTACTCGGGGTAGAGAAACGAGATGACGACAAGAAAGCCCAAGAGGAGCTCCATGCCCCAGACGAGAAAATATTCCAGCTCCATAACCGGCAGGTGATCTAAGAGAAGATCGGGTTCCCATTTGCCGTGCAGGGCGTGTTGCAGGTGATGCCGTGCCAATTCCGAACATTCCAATCCGACTCCCAAGATCGCAAGTCCGATCAGGACAGAGAGAAGGAAATGACGGTCTTTCCAGAGAAAACGGTGATTGTCGGCATGGAACCATCGCATGGTTCTCTCAGTATATCCCTTTCCTTCAAGAGGAGCGCCGGATTGTGATGAAATTATTGATTAAGTGATACACTTTTGATACACTATGAACGTCTTCCTTTCTCCTCATGCCTACCTCCAAGAAGCGCCTGAATATTACTCTGCCCGAAGAGACACGTATTTATCTGAAGCAGCTTGCCTTGAAGGAAAACATTCCTGAGGCAACGAAAGCTGCCGAACTTTTGCAGGTTGCATTAGAAATCGAAGAAGATGCGTATTTTTCAATAGTTGCCGATCTCCGGGCGAAGAAGAGCGGGAAATCACTGTCTCATCGAACTTTTTGGTCTAAAGCACTATGACCTATACCATTCGATACAGTGAAAAGATCGATCTTAAGCGATTTGTGAAGCTTCCGAAATCCGATCGCGAGAGAATAAAAAAAGCCATTGAGAACAAACTGACCACACATCCGGAAATCTTCGGCAAACCTCTTCGTCAGTCCTTGGAAGGTTGTAGAAGCCTGCGTGTGGGTTCTTATCGTGTGATCTTCAAAATAGTCGGCCAAACGGTGAAAGTATTGCTCTTCGGCCATCGTTCGACGATTTACAAAGAAGGACAGGATATTCTTTGAGCGCAATTTTGGAGCGGGCCGCCCTTTGGGCGAGTCGCCAGAAGGCGAACCTCGCTGTCGCGGGCCTCGCCTCAAATTCGCTTTGCGAATTTGGGCGGGATACTGGAGCTTATGAGGAACTGAGAAAGACTTAAGCAGCAATTTCCAAAATTCTCTTCATAATTGCCAATTCCAACGGCTTATCTTCAATGGCTTTCAGTGCCTCGTTCTGTGACAACAGTGTTCCGTAATCTTTCAACGCGGTTACCTGAGCATTCCCTGCAATACGCGCTCGGAAGACATCGAAAAGGTAATGGATGCCCTTCGTTTGCTCCGGAGACGAGAGGGCAAATCCCATTCGTTCAAAATCCAACGGCGCCGGGGTAACAGTCACTTTATTTGAAAGCACAATATCCGGCGTATTTCTCGGATCGCCCGATGTGAGGACGGACGCCCCCGTCGTCACAATATGTTGATCGCGATGGAGCAGAAGAATGCGACACCGATCGCCGATATCATCCGTCATTGTCACGATACTTCTGTTCACTAACACATTTCCTTGTGATGCAGACTCAAGTTTGGCTTGCTTGCCGGCGGGTCCAATCGGGAACTCGACGTCCTGAAGCAAGACATCCAAATCGCAGTCTCCGGCATCGATGAATGTTCCGCCTTTCAACTGAAATAATAGTCTCACAAACGCATCGGGTGGGAGAACAACTTTTCGCTCGATGGAAGACGGATCCGTCTCCATAAGAAAGTTCATTCTATTAGTTCTCTCATTTTTGTCAATAACTGGAGCGGGATACTGGAGCTTATGCGGAACTAGTTTGAACCTCCGATGAGGGGGTAATATGTCAGATATGAAAAAACACCTTAGCCCCTTTATGTGGGGTGCAATCGTCGGATTATGCTATGGAATGATCACGATGTTTCCTGAATGGCTCTTCTACATTCCAAATAATAGTGCAATTAGCATCGGCGCTTTTCTAAATTTGCCAATAATGTTGCTCATACCGCCACAGGGTTTTGGTTTTAGTGACGTGGCTGATCATTATTTGGTACTGGGAATAGTTTTGGCCATTGATACAATTATTTTCGGATGCCTTTTTTATGTGATTTCATCTTCGCGTGCGCAGAGAAAACAGTAGATACAAATCTATTATGATTGCCTAGATTCAAACGCGAGAGTTTGGAGCGGGATACCCATTCGACTGCGCTCGGGGTAACCCGTTCAAGCCCTTCACATGCGTCGCTACGCTCCTTGTTCAGGAGCTTGGAGCTCCTTGTGGGAGGCTATAAGGGAAAAGTTCGAGCTACGAGAGGGAGTCTGATAGTATTTCCCCCTATGAGCAAATCGCTGCGTTGCTATCTTTCGTTTTTCATAACGCTATTCGTATGGCTGGCGCTTGTGGGATTCTATTCGGCGTATGCAAAGATAGGACAGAGCAATTTGCCGCTCGATTTTGCATGGCAGATGATTTTGTTCACTTTCGTTCTGGCCACGCTGCTGTTTACAGTGAACAACAATTCACCCAATAGAACACAGACCGTTGTTTCGTCTGTTTTTGTGCTTTCCGGCATCTCGATGCTTTTTGGATGGGGAGTGGGTTTCTTGGGTGAATTTAGAACTTCAGAAGTGATCATTAAAATTGGCGCAGGAATTTTTGTATTCTCTATCCTCCCTCTTGCTTGGGGAATTTCAATGCTTGCTTTGGAAGCTTTTGAGAGAATTTATCGCAAAAACTAGATCTGATACAATATAACTATGCCACAACACAATTCGGTTTCTGTCGAAAAAGGAGGAAAAGAAGTATGGGTGCCATGCAACGATTGTGACCGGAAAACCTGTCACAAGATTATTACGCGCGTATATGGAAAATTAGAGACTGGTGGAGATGATGTTCACGAAGATTTTGAGGTCGTGCAATGCCAAGGGTGCAAAACTCTTAGTTTTTTGCATGAATCAAGATACGAAGGTGATATGTATGAAAATCCGATAACAGGAGAGATGACCATTGATCCAGTCCAAACCATGTATCCCAATCGAATTGCTGGTAGACCTCTGATGCGGGGACACCATCAATTACCAGCAAATGTGTTACGGGTTTATGAAGAAACACATAAGGCTTTATGTAATGGCCTAAAGGTAATCACAGGCGTTGGAATTCGAATTATTATCGAAGCTGTTTGTAATGAAAAGTCGGCAGCAGGCGCGAACTTGAAAGAGCGTATAGATTCATTACAAACAATGGGGCTTATAACTCCCGATGGGGCAAAAATTCTTCATAGCTTAAGATTTATGGGAAATAGTGGTGCCCATGAAATTAGAGCCCAATCAGATGATGAACTAAATACTGCATTTGAGGTTGTTGAATATCTGCTACATGGAGTTTATGTATTGCCAGCTAGAGCCGCATCTCTACCTCCCGCTCCATAGACAGTATCCCGTTTTTTCCTCTGACTAACATAAAATAATTCCATTGTTTTAACGTATGATTTACTTATGACTTCTAGTAAGCCAAAGGGGCATTTAACCATCGTTAATGGTGCTGAATATTTCATTGGGGTGTTGGAAGCAACCGAGGAGTATTTTGAGAAGAATGAAGAATTTACTGAGGAAATAAATGAGTATTTTTGGAGATTCCGCTCCTTATTTGATCTGCTTCCGCAGACATTAGAGAAATTTTGGTCGGGACATGTGTTCCCTTTTACAGAGGCAGAATATGAATTTGAATGTTCAATTGCTTTTGTTGAAATGGGTTATTACAAACATGCAATTGCTGCACTGCGTAGCGTTCTTGAACTCGGTATTTTATCGGTGTATTTCGATGTAGATGATAAAAGTGAAGTTGATATTAAAGGCTGGCTCAACTCTGCGGAGCCAACTCCGTTCCGAAAAAATGTACAAAAAAAGTTATTGAAGCACCCGAATATTTATTTCTTCTCTCAGCACTATCCAATATTTAATAAGTTTGAAATTCTGTATGGCAAATTATGTGATTATTCACATACTCGCGGTGCGCGCTATTCAAGTCGGAAACTAAGTCTATCAAACACAAACAGATTTCATGAAAAATCATTGAGTCTTTGGTTTGGGTTGGTGAAGGAAGTTGTTGAAGTAATAGCAATTTTTCATTTACTAAAATATCCTATTGGTCTTCAGGAAACACCTATAGAGGAAAAATTTGGAATCAATGGTCCTGCTGGTGGTTTTTTGCAGCCATTCCAATCTGAAAATCTAAAGAAGATCATCCAAAAAGATGCTCTTAGGATTCTGCAAAAAATCAGCGACCAAGATCCTGATGTACAAGGGGTCTTGAAATGGATTCGCAGTTTCGAGGACATAACCGAAGAGGAACTGAAAAAACAATTTGAGGAAAGCGATAAACTTACTATCGAAGGTGGTGGTCTTGAACAATGGCTAAAGAATCAGGAAGTTCTATTGAATAACCTACCACAAAATCTGAATATCCCTCCCGCTCAGACAGAAGAAAAGCGAAAGTATGTTGAAAAAATGACACGCTGGGCCAAAGAAAACGGATACGACAAAAAGTGGGGGTATGGCTCTACGAGATCAGATGTGCCATAGGTAAATTTAGTCCTTTGGAGATTTTGTCGAGTATTATCAATGTCGGATTCTTCGGATCATTACTCTCTAAATTTTGAAGATATTTCACGCTAATACCAGCCTTTCGTGCCAGTTCTTCCTGCGTCATTCCTGCCTCGATTCGCAGCTTACGTAGCCTTTGGGAGAATCGGATGCGTATGTCTTTCGCCATCGGGCTCTAGTTTTGGCGTCGCACCCTCCATTGACCACCATCTATAGAGGGTGTATAATACTAAGTGACACCCAAATAGATGCTGCTCTACCTCCACATTCTTTTCGCCCTTCTGGTAAACACGGCTCAGGCTCGTGAGCTGGATACAACGACGTGCGCGTACGTACGCTATGCCGACGTAGAGGCTCCGTGCTTTGGTGGCGGTGATTTTGGCGGACGTGGAGCAGGGGGTACATGGAACCCAGCCGCGTAGCTCGTCCCCGTGCAGCCTCCTCCCTTCTGTTTCTTTTTGACGGACACCTACCCCATACCCACGGCGGGCAAGGTGGAGGCGAGCCGAAGCGAGCACGACCTTGCCGGCCAGTGGTAGTCTTTCGCGTCCGTCAAAAAGAAAAACACCCCTGCGGTTGTGACTCGAAACAGAAAGTCAGATTATTTTTGCATTAAATATCGCTGAGCCCGAAAATTCTCTGCATGGTTCCGTTTGCGGTACTTGAGCGGCAACACGCTGATCCTGTCATAAAGCAGCCTTCTCTCGTCATGGAGAAGCCACTTCTTCGCATGTCCGGTTCATCGGTTGCATTCTCGGAAACTGAGTTAGAGGCATACATGGCACTTTCCGAACGATACTACGGTGTGCGCCCGACTACGCAGGAAACATTGGAACGTTGCACCATGCTCGTGAGTTTTTTGCGTGTCGTCTGGACGGGCAAAACGCCGCTGCGGACATCGAACGCAGCGGCGGTCAAGGGCAGATCGGGTACGCAAGAGAGTGTGTAACATCTTTTTTCATCTCGTCAGGTAACTGCGCAGTAACGCAGTTACCCACTTTTTCTATAGAAGATAGTGATATCGGCGATCTCAAGCCAAAAAGTGCAAAAATGTTTCAAAAAATACACACTCCCTTCATACCCCCTTAGAGCGTCATTGCTCGAACTAGATCGGTGCAGCATTTCTGGTGCGTTCGTCGTACTATCTTTTTCCTATGTCTGGTTACATTCTTTACGCCCGCAAATCCACCGAGGACAAGACGCGCCAAATCCAGTCCATACCGGATCAGATCAACGCGCTGAAGGCGCTTGCGACGCAGAAGGGACTCACGATTTTCGACACCATCACCGACCAGAAATCAGGGAAGTCCCCCGGCAGACCCGGCTTCATCGCCATGATTGAACATATCCAAAGCGGGAAGGCGCAGGGCATCCTTTGCTGGGAACTGGATCGTCTTTCGCGCAATCCCGTGGATGCAGGAACGCTCATGTGGATGCTCCAGTCCCGCCAGATTCAGGAGATCATCACCCCATCGCAGATATATCCCTGCGACTACAACTCCATTGTCCTTGCGGTGAAGTTCGGGGCTGCCACCCAGACCATCCGCGACCTCAGCATCAACGTGAAGCGCGGGATGCGGAGCAAGATCGAGCAGGGGTGGCTTCCATGTAGAGCCCCTATCGGCTACAGGAACGAGTGGGAGGGCATTAAGGGCCGCAAGCGCATCCTTTCCGATCAACCGACCTTCGAGAATATCCGAACGCTCTGGGGGCATCTGCTGAAGAACCGTACCCCATTAGCCGAGCTCTACCGCATGGTGCAAAGCGAGATACCCGTCCACATGCACGGCCGTCCGATTGCCTTCTCGTCCTTCTGTCGCATATTTCATAATCCGTTCTACGCGGGTGTCTTCGTGTGGAAGGGCGAAACCTACGCCGGAGCGCATACGCCGATGATCACACAGCGAGAGTTTCAGGAGGCACAGAATATTCTTTCGGGCAAATCCAACATTCGGCAGCAGCGGGATATCTTCCCATTCAAGGGTTTGTTTCACTGCGCCACTTGTGGGGCATGTATCACCGCCGAACGGCATACCAAGAACTTGAAGTCCAGAATGGATGAGCAGCACTACGATTATTACCGTTGCTGCCATACCAAGAGAGGCGTTGTATGCCGAGAAAAGCCGATGTCGAAGGACAAGATCGAAGCTACGATCCTTGGGGAGATTCTTCGTTTGTATCTCCCGAAAGAAATCATCGAGTTCGGACTCAGGAAACTGAAACAAGAAACCATCGAACGAACATTCAATCCGAAAACAGCGGAATTGGAACGTAGCATCGGCATTCACGAACGTGGTATCCGTACGATGGAACAGAATATCGCGCTTGAGCCCGATACCGATACGCGGGCGATCATCAAAAAGCAGATTGAACGGTCGCGTGTACAGAAGCTCGGCTATGAACAAGAATTGCAGAAACTGGAAGCAGAGCCCCAAGAACGAATGAAGGAACTTCAAGACAGCTTGCAGCTTCTTCTTGAGGCACAGGATCGGTTCACAAACGGCTCCGATGAGGAGCGCAGGGAGATCGTGCGCACTCTCGGCTCGAACTGGCGTATATCGGGGCAATCGCTCGTCTACGAGCCGAATATCGTTCCTGCGGCCATGCGTACTGTACGAGAGCGGTATCAACTCAAAAATCCTCCGCTCGAACCGTTAAAGAGCCAGTCGGAGTGCGGCGTCCTCTGCTGTCTGTCGGATGTTGATGCAATATGGAGCGGGATACGAGAATCGAACTCGCGTCTCAAGCTTGGGAAGCTTGCATACTACCACTGTACTAATCCCGCTAGAAAACGTGCGCAAAGAGCAGGGTTGTATGCCCCTCGACTCTCTTCGTTCGCTCGGGGCACTCTGCCTTTTCCACAGATGGTCGGAGGCGCGAAGTGCCGGAGACCACGAGCGAAAGCCGAACGAAGTGAGGCTTAAGTCGAGTGGAGCGGATGACGGGGTTCGAACCCGCGACCTTCGCCTTGGCAAGGCGACGCTCTAGCCAACTGAGCTACATCCGCGCTGGGGAAATCCTACGGATGCACTGAGAGAAGCGCAAGCAAGCGGTTGATTTCCGTGGTCTTTGGGCACTCGCTCAGGAATGCAAAATGTGCTATAATTTCTTGATGAGTCTGCGTGAATCTCTTCTTTCGGGAATTCTCGTACTTGCGGCGTTTGCAACGCCTCTGGCCGTGCTGGCGCAGGAACTTCCGCAGCGTCAGGGGGGCATTGATCTGCTCGCACCACTCGGCAATCAAACCAACATCGCGGTGCAGCCGGGATTTGGCACCTTTCTGACGTATTTCAATAATGCAGCGACATGGCTCGTCTATGTCGCCATGGGTCTCTGCGTGCTCTGGGTGCTCTTGGGAGGATTCATGATCATGCTTTCGGGTGCCGACAGCGGTCTGCGTTCCAAGGGAATCGGTCACATGCGGTGGGCGATCACCGGCCTCGTCATTCTCGCTTTTGCCGGATTCATCCTGCGCACACTCAATTCCATGTTCTTCAAATGACCATTTCTTTGTTCTTCGGACGGCTGCTCTCGATTCTCGTGACTACGGCTCTCGCTGCCGCTCCCGCTCAGGATCCCTGTGTGGGGGTGCCCGGCGGATGCGCTCCGGTGAACATGATCCTGCCGTTCGTTCCGGTGATCGGATCGTTGCTCGTGGGACTGGCCGGAGGCGGGGCCGTGCTCTTCGTGATTCTCGGCGGCGTGCAGATGATCATGAGCATGGGGGATGAGGGCGCAGGAACCAAAGGAAAGACATCCATGCTGTATGCCATCGGAGGATTCATGCTCGCGCTCGCTTCGCAGGCGCTTGTGACCTTCGTTCAAACGCGGGCCGCCCCACTGGCAACCGCATCCACGCCGCATCTCGATTTCATGGCTGCAGCTGTGAACGCCATTCTGTCGCTGCTCAACATCGCGTTTGTCGGCATTGTCATTTACGCCGCAGTCCGTCTCGTCATTGCGTGGGGCAAAGCCGATGCCTATCAGAAAGCGATGCAGTCGATTCTGTGGGCGATCATCGGCACGCTCGTCATCAATGCCGCCAATGCGATCGTGCATGCCGTTCTCAAACTGGGCCTGTGACGCACCTCCTCTCCGCCATTCTCGGCATCTTCTCAGCGGAACCGGCACTGGCTGCCGATGCCAGTGTGTGGGGAATGTACTGCGCTACCTTCGGGGCGTGCGGCGGGGGACAGACGTTTCTCATGGATCTTGCCGGCCGTGCGGCCACGTTCATCTTTCAGATCATCGGCGGCGGTGCCGTGATCGCGGTTTTGTACGCGTCGGTGAAGCTGGTGTTCGGCGGCGAGGGGGCGAAGGACGAAGCCAAGAAAATCATTGAGTACGCGCTCGGCGGTCTCGTGCTCGCAATCATGGGGTGGTCGATCATCTGGTATGTGCAGGGATTGGTGATTGGGGTGACGGGAGGGTAGAGATAGGGGATTGGGGATTGGAATATTGGGGAATGGGAAGGGAGATAAAGAAGGTAAGGTAGGTAAGGAAAGTAAGGAAGGTGAGAAAGGTAAGGAATTTGCGATTTATCCTTGTTAAGTTTGAGAGTTGATTTCTTGACGGAATGTTATTTGATAATTATCATGGAGACATGACGAAGCTCGAAAATGCAGACGTTACAAAATTACCTCCACCTCAGAGATGCGGAGAGATTTCTCAGTTGCCTGAGAAGAGGATACTCGTACTGAATGCAGGACAGCAGGTGCCTGATTCGATCCTGCGTTCTACAGCCGCTCGTTTCTGGACAATCGTTCAGACACCAGACGGTACTCAGATGTCTATTGATGATTGGGAGAGGAATCAGGGAAAGCATTGAAGGTGCAGCATTCTCCGCTAGGCTAGTGGTGCATTATGCCGCGCCAGTACATCACCACGGCCATCGACTATCCCAATGCGCCTCCGCACATGGGTCATGTTATGGAGAAGGTGCTGGCCGATGTCGTTGCGCGGTGGTTCCGGCTCAAGGGCGACGCAGTGCGTTTTCAGATCGGCACCGATGAACATGGAGTAAAGATCGAGCGCAAGGCGAAGGACGAAGGCATCACGCCGCAGGCGCTCGTGGACCGGAATGTTCCCCTCTTCATCGATCTCTATAGGAGGTTGCAGATCTCTTCCGACGTCTTCGTCCGTACGACGGATCAGAAGAGACACTGGCCCACCGTGCAGGCCCTCTGGAAGAAACTCGTGGAGGCGAAGGTGCTCGAGAAGCGCACGTACACCGGCCTGTACTGTGCGGGTTGCGAGCGCTTCATGACGGCGCGTGATCTCACCGACGGCAAGTGTGCCATTCACAACGCCGTGCCGGAGGAGGTGAGTGAGGAGAATTACTTTTTCCTCCTCGGTAAAGAGACCAAGTGGCTCAAGAGCCTGCTCACGAAGAAAGACGGGTATCAAATCGTTCCTTCCGTGCGCGCACAAGAGACACTCGCGCTCATCGAGACGGGGCTCGAGGATGTATCGTTCTCGCGGCCGAAGTCCAGTTTGAGCTGGGGCATTCCCGTGCCCGATGATCCCGATCACGTGATGTACGTGTGGTGCGACGCGCTCACGAACTATATTTCCGGTTTGGGATTTTTTACGGAGAAAGAAGATCGTTCTTTTTGGGATGATGCGGAAGTCACACATGTGATCGGCAAAGACATCGCGCGGTTTCATGCGTTGATCTGGCCAGCCATGCTCAAACACGCGGGAGTGCGCACGCCGGACCGGCTCCTCATCCACGGATTCCTCACGAGCGAGGGGCAGAAGATGAGTAAGAGTATCGGTAACGTTGTTTTTCCCGATGAAGTCCTTGAGAAGTTTCATGGCAATCCCGATCCGCTGAGGTTCTATTTGAGTCACGAAGTGCCGGTGGGCAATGACGGGGATTTCAGCTGGAAGCGTATCGAAGAGCTCTACGACGCGATTCTGCGGAACAAGATCGGTAACCTGCTCAATCGCGTTCTCGTGCTGCTCAAGAAAGAAGGAGGCACACTCGGTGCGATGGGCAACGATGCCGTAGGCGACGCATGGAAGACCTCTGCCAAGGCCATGGATGATTTCCGGCTCTCGGATGCCATTCAAGTAGCGGTGAAGATTGCAGTCGGTGCGAACGAATATATTGATGCACACAAGGTGTGGGCGCTTCCCAAAGAAGAGAAACTGGCAGAGCTTTCGAATCTGGCCGAGCGCCTGCGTCATATCGCGCTCCTGCTCCTGCCCTTCATCCCCAAGACCGCTCAGGAGATTTCACGCCAGTTGGGGGTTCCCTATGCCGAAAAGATGCTCGAAAAGGACTTCACAATCACGGCTGAAATGAAGCAATGGGGCCGCCAAAAAGACTGGAAAAAAGTGGGGGAGCCGAAGATTCTCTTTGCGCCTCTCGTCTCGGTGGAATGATGCGCAGTTGATTGACAATGATTGTACGTGATGACAAACATGGGTAACACTTTGACAACGTAAAAGGAGTAGGGCAATGTTGTAATTGATGTCCTTTCACAGACATCGGTAGATTCAAGAATAGAGACAAGCCTCCTGGACGCAGAAAGGCGGTCAAGAGGCTTGTCTCATTTCCGAGACAGGCCACTTCAACCTTTTCTTCGAGGAAATCGCACGATGTGGCCATGGATTGTTGTCAGTGTCGTTTGCGTCTGGATGATGTGCGGCATAGGAGCCCATTCGGCCATGAAGCCGAAAGGCAAAAAAGAAAGTCTTCTGATAATTGCGATGGGACCGATCTCGGCCCTCGCCATCCTTACCATGGGTAGCCGCAACGGTGACGCATGATCTCGGATCTTGGATCTAGAGCCGTGAGCCTGTTGGTTCCCACGGCAATCCAAGCCCGCATCGACGTCGATGCGGGCTCTCTTACGAGGGCGGCGTGTTCCTGTTAATCGTCTGCATCTCTTTCGTCCCCTCATCGATTACCCGGCAGCATTCATACTCGACCGACAGTATCCGATGAATTTTATTGGCATAGTAACCCTTCAGTACCCGAATCCACGCGCAGACGTACGCATACGCGTGCGACAGGTGCTAAACGGTCTCCAGTTTGTCGGCTTTGAGCGGACGGAAAAATGAGGAATGTATTGAGAGGGTGGACGCGTGCTGCTACGCTCGCGGTGCGCTCTCACAAGCACACCCGGATGCGATGAGCTGAAGGAGACGGCGGAGGGAGCACGATTCCTACTTCTTTCCCCATGTTTTTATGTTTGATCCCATGGCAGAACTCACGGGCGGCGCACCGCAGGCCGGTGCTCCATTCGGTGGCGGCAACGGTGGCGGCAGTGGACGGCAGTACGCCGACGAAATCCACTCCGTCACGATCCACGCTCGTCAGCGCACGTTCTACATCGACCTGAAGCAGTCGGGCAACGGCAAGTTCCTCAAGATCTCCGAGAAGAGCCGCGGCGGTCGCAAGACGACGATCATGTTCGACGTCGAAGATCTGGATCAGATCATTGCGGCGCTGCAGGAAATGAAAACAAAACTCTAGGAAACCGACGAAACCGAAGATGCCGACGATGCCGAGGAGGCACGGAAAATGTTCTCCTCGGACTCTTCGGCGTCCTCTGCGTCGTCGGCCTCCTCCTCACAGTCATTCCTTGTCGCGGTCCCGGATGAGCGGCGCATGCACATTCCAGCGCGTATTCTCTTGTTGCCCGCGCGGGGTTGTTCTATGTTTTCGTGCTATGTCTGAGTGGTGGAAACAGTTTTCGGCAGAGAAGATTGTGGATTCCATCATTCGGGACAGTGAATGGAAGAATGCCCCTTATCCGAGTGTGCGTATGCACATTGAGGACGAAGCCACGCTCACGGTGGTTCGTTCGACGATCCTCCGCGCGGAAGTAGCCGGTCCGTCGCTGAAATGGGATTTGCACGATCTTGATACAAGACCGCACCAATGCCATTACCTGCCATTGCCGAATGCCGCCCTGCAGCAGAATCGGGAGCTCTACATCACGCTCATCCGCCGGCTTCTTGCCCTTGGTGTTGTACAGGATATCGGGGTCCCGTGTGTTTTCTGATCCCCAACGCCGGTCATGCCCGACCGTGTCCTCTCAACCACGCCTTGCCGGTCATGGGCTTGCGGCCGGGGGTTTGC
>Ga0247841_10007159_pt1 | contig 16706 bp, 13 predicted proteins | sample LaCruzMarch2015__2_FD_192410 | JGI IMG/M metagenome (GOLD analysis project Ga0247841, IMG submission 192410) | Freshwater microbial communities from meromictic Lake La Cruz, Castile-La Mancha, Spain - LaCruzMarch2015_18m | ecosystem: Environmental > Aquatic > Freshwater > Lake | place: Spain... | reverse complement strand
GTGGAGCCAACAACCTATGGACAAATGGTAAAACGCGTCAGAGGACGAAAACCTGCTAACCACAAGGGGTAGTGGTCACGCCAGCGAAGTAGATACCCCAGTAAGATTATTCCACTTTGCTATACCATTCGTGACCGACTGGCTGTCGATAGCCGCCCCCCCTGTTTTCGGGTATCGAATAACAAAATAAGTTGTCGCGGGCTGTCCGTTATTATTGTTCACTGAAATATTAAGAGATCCAAACGTTTCCTCTGACGGTAGTTCTAGTCTAACATTTTGTAGGTCTATATCGTCACTTGTCAGCAACCGTACAACTTCTACCCCATTTTTTTTCAGAATAATATAGAAATCCCATGTGCGGTGATCTAAATTGGGGACAGGGCCAGTAGTTAAAATATCCATGACATTCTGCCAGCTTTCAGTGCTGCTAACTGTATAACTCTTGCTAGCCACTAATCTATCATTTATTCCCGCCTCCCAGCTATCAGCCCATACCTCTGCTATTATATCCGCAGTACCAAAACTGACCTTAGATTTCCACTTAATATCGAATCTACTTGAATATCCATCGCCATCTGGGTCATACAAATTTTCTAGCATTGCATCCGTAACGGAAAATGACTGTACTTCTTCGCTGCTTATTTCGACTTTAATGTTGTCTAGAGGTGTACGATTATAGTCCCATGTCACCAGTACAGCGCCACTGTTCGCATCATGCAACACTACCTTGAAATCCCAAGACCCATGGCTTAGGTTTTTCGTGTCCACAGGAACGGAAAAGGTTCTCCAGTCCGCTGTGTCTCCAGATATAGTGTATGTACTTGATTGCCCGAGATAACGCTCGAAGCTTAGCCAGTCATCCGCGTATATCTTGGCGTATACCGAGCGGCTACCGAAACTCACGTTCGCATCCCATTCAACAGTCAGCTGGCTGGCATATCCATCACCATCAGAATCGAAGGCGCCGCTAATTCGCGTGGAGAAAACGGAAAATGACTGTATTTCTTCGCTGCTTAATTCGACTTTAATATTGTCTAGAGGTGTACGATTATAGTCCCATGTCGCCAGTACAGCGCCACTGTTCGCGTCATGCAACACTACCTTGAAATCCCAAGACCCATGGCTTAGGTTTTTCGTGTCCACAGGAACGGAAAAGGTTCTCCAGTCCGCTGTGCCTCCAGATATAGTGTATGTACTTGACTGCCCGAGATAACGCTCGAAGCTAAGCCAGTCATCCGCGTATACCTTGGCGTATACCGAGCGGCTACCGAAATTCACATTCGCATCCCATTCAACAGTCAGCTGACTGACATATCCATCACCATCAGAATCGGAGGTGCCGGTAATTCGCGTGGAAAAAACGGAAAACGACTGTATTTCTTCGCTGCTTAATTCAACATTAATGTTGTTTAGAGGTGTGCGATTATAGTCCCATGTCGCCAGTACTGCGCCACTGTTCGCGTCATGCAACACTACCTTGAAATCCCAAGACCCATGGCTTAGGTTTTTCGTGTCCACAGGAACGGAAAAGGTTCTCCAGTCCGCTGCGTCTCCAGATACAGTGTATGTACTTGACTGCCCGAGGTAACGCTCGAAGCTAAGCCAGTCATCCGCGTATACCTTGGCGTATACCGAGCGGCTACCGAAAGTCACGTCCGCATCCCATTCAACAGTCAGCTGACTTACATATCCATCACCATCAGAATCGGAGGTGCCGGTAATTCGCGTGGAATAAACGGAAAACGACTGTATTTCTTCGCTGCTTAATTCAATATTAATGTTGTTTAGAGGTGTGCGATTATAGTCCCATGTCGCCAGTACAGCGCCACTGTTCGCGTCATGCAACACTACCTTGAAATCCCAAGTCGCATGGCTCAGGTTTTTTGTGTCCACAGGAACGGAAAAGGTTCTCCAGTCCTCTGTGCTTCCAGATATAGTGTATGTACTTGACTGCCCGAGATAACGCTCGAAGCTTAGCCAGTCATCCGCGTATACTTTGGCGTATACCGAGCGACTACCGAAAGTCACGTCCGCATCCCATTCAACAGTCAGCTGACTTACATATCCATCACCATCAGAATCGGAGGTGCCGGTAATTCGCGTGGAATAAACTTCGAACTCTTGAGTTTGCCAATATACCCAAATTTTCCAAGCATCAATATGCCCAGTATCGCCGACTGCACTATCGTATGCCACAAGATACCATGTGCCGTTCGGCGACAATCCATTCCAGGTTGTTAAACCTGACTCTTTCTCGGCAATATTATCAGCCGATCCGCCTTCCCTGTTCCAAAGAGTTTTTCCATACCAAGTCGTCCCCCTTTGCGTAGTAAGTTCCGCAGTTATATCGCCAACATATGTATGATTAATCCAGTATTCAACATCCACCTTAGTAATAATAGCGTCAGACGGGGCACCTGAAAGAGTAATAGGCCAATTTACACGTCCATCCCACCCTCCGTTATCTGGAATACTGACTGTACCCAATGATACATAATCATACAAAGTACCAGATGCGCTAAAACAATCATTTGCATGAGTTGCAAATATAATTATCAGGGATATACTCAATGCATTTATGGATATTTTCATATCATTGCTGTAAATTATAACTTTAACTCACCAAGCTTACCTTGTACCTGATAAATTCGAATCAACTCCTGATTGGCCCGTACTTTGATCTCTTTATCCGAGCCATTTTCGAATAGAATGCGACGTGCAAGGGCTTCGGCATCGCCGTATTTCTTCTGCCGGATTAGTAAGTCAGATTGACGTAAGCGGAGTTCGGCCTTTTTAGCCGTATCCTGGGCTACTGTCTCGGCTTCTCGTAAAGTTTTTACCGCATCATCAAGTCTTCCGCTAAATTCGTAGATTCTTGCGACTTGTTCCTTCTGCTCTACTGTAGCTTCCGCGCCGTTTAAGTACTTCTCAGCATAAGCCACGCCCTCGTCACCCTGCCCGGACTGGATATAGAGGGCTGCTATCTGGAAACGAATGCCATCCGCTTCCTTTGGATGAGACACCAGATAACGCTCATAGAGGTCTCGTGCCTTGGCATAATCCCGCGTTTCGCGATAGATTCCGATAAGAGTGTTCTGCAACCCCGCATTGTCCGTCTCCTGCGACAGCAACTTCTCGTAGACAGGCTTGGCTTTGTCGTAGTTCCGTTGCACCTTTAGGTAGATCGTGCCTAGCAGTTCCAGAGACTCGCGATCCGGCGGGTTGGCTGCAACTTTGGCTTCCAGCTCCGCCGCCACCTGGTCAAGCCGCCCCGGCCGCGCCTGCCACAGCCGCAACTTGGCGTGAAGGATCGCCTGCCGCATCGCGGGATCGTCGCCGATCAACCCAGGATTAGCCAGCAGTGCCTCGGCCTCATCAAACCGCTTCGCAAGCGAAAGTACTGCAGCCATCTGTGTTAGACCCAATACACGCTCCTGATCGCTCGTAGCGGCTTCAAGATACTCCTCATAAGCAGTTACTGCCCCATCTAAATCCTGCGTCGCTGCCATCGATTCAGCTAAGAGAGCTCTGATTTGTTGTTTCCCTTCTGGATCAGACTCTAACTGTAACGCCAGCCATAAAAGGTCTTTGGCTTTGTCGTAAGCTTTTCTTTTCATAGCAAAGCGTGCATCTGATAATAAATTTGTTAGGCTGGAGTTTGCCTGCGGTTTTGGGTGGGGCAAATCTAGCAACACGCGATGGTATTTGTTAGTGGGTTGTAAAACCGGCTGGAAAAGATTTGTTATTGTCGATATTTGTTCGCTTGGCGAAGATAAGACTTTTTCTTTTACGGTACTTTTACGTTCTTTAGTCTCTTGCTTTAGATTCAACATATCAAGCTGTTCTTCAAGCTCAACAACACGCCAATTCATTCGTATTGCAATAAAAGACAATACGATAAGAAGAAAACATACAACCGTCAAAAGTTTGTATTGTTTCATTTAGGAATTACATACCACACATAAAACACTGATTTAAAAAAAAGCACTATTTATATGATAAATCTTTGGAAACTTGCCCGTCAAGCATCAAAGGCGATCAAACCAAGGTTTTTTTAACTTTTTTTTCGCGGAGACTCCAGTTGACATTCTACCCAACTATAGGGACACACGTCTCAATCTAAGGGGTTCATCTTTCACTTAATGTCGTATTACAGACTCTTTGCGCTTATGTATTGTTCTCGGAAAAGTGAAACATATTGGGAGCACCTTCGGGAATACCGATCTGGGCGATGATCTGGGCGCAAGTTCGGGCATCCTCAAGGGCATCATGGTGCTTAAACGTGAACCCGAGATGACGGGCTACTGCATCCAGCTTATGGGATGCCAGGGAAGTCAGGACTTTCCGGCTCGTTCTTAGGCTGCACACGTAGGGGAACTGGATGGCGGGCAGGCCATAGAGTGCCAGGGCTGCACGCAGGTGACGGAGGTCGAACGTGGCGTTGTGGATGACCACGCAATCGCCCTGCAGGATGAAGTCGCGCATGGCCGGCCAGATCTGGTGAAATTCGGGTGCATCCTTGATATCCTTCCACGTGAGACCATGGACCTCCGAGCAGAACGGACTCATCCAGGTCATGGATGTGTGAGGTTTGACAAGCCAGTGACGCGTCTCCACCACGCCACCCGCCTCTACGCAGGCAAGCCCCACAGAGCAGATGCTCCCCGACTTCCCGTTCGCCGTCTCAAAATCTAATCCGATTAGTTTCATGCTTTCTCCTAAGCAAGCTCTATGCCATTAATTGCAACAACTGTATTTAACCACAAAGAACTCAAAGAGCACAAAGAAAAACAGCATTCATATTTCGACGGGATTTTTCGACAGCTTCGCTTCGGCGTGGAGAATTTCCAGGATTCTTAGGATGGTTTCCATTCGGATGCTCGATTATTGAGCAGGTGATCAATAATTGACGTTCTGGTTCGGTGACAAGCAGAGCCCGGAGGGCCTGGCGCGGCACCGCTTTCTGACGTGGAACGCACGCGCAAAGCGGTGTCGCACGGAATACCGTTTGCCACCGCACCCCAAATTGTTTCGTGGCACGGAACGTGCATATAGCCTACACCATGGGAGATGTGTTGAGAAGTGTCAATAAGTCTGGAAATGTCAGTAAGTCTGAAAAAAGGCAATTGTGACCAGTACATTTTCCAAGGTAAACCACAAACAAAAAAGGAACACTATGGCTACATGCGCAACATGTCACGGTTCAAAGACGATCCGCTGCCCAGTCTGCAACGGCAGCGGCAAGGTGAGCGGCAAACTCTGCAACACCTGCGGCGGCAACAAGAAGATCGTCTGCCCAACCTGCAAGGGTACGGGCCGGCAATAGTTTTTGGGGTGTGGAGAGTCATGCGCTTTCCACACCCAGCATAAATTAGAAGAGAAGGAGGAATTTCAAATGAAAGTAGAAGTCACGATTTGCAAGCATGACCTTGCAACAGGCAAGATTGATGGAATGATCTATTCGGTTGAAGGCAAGGGTAAAAAGTGTTTCGACAAAATTTTAGATGAGGCACTGCAGAAGTGTGGTATTACACGCGAAATGTCGGGTTATGTCAGAAATATTGAAGATGAAGACGGTATTGGATTAGGGTACACCTATTACTTTGAGGCTACTGCCGGCGTAGAATATCGCATCACATTAATGGGTAATAAAAAGCTATGGGATCACTCCTTTTCAGGCATGGAAGAGGACGAAGGTTTTTTCTAAAACGTTTAAAACTTAATCAGGATTGACCCTAACCATCCATTACTGATAGACTACGCAACGGTTGTCCGAATTGATGGACTAACTGGCTAGGAGTGTCTTCGGAAAAGTAGAAAAGGCAAAATATCATGGAAAGCACAATCAACAAACTTTTTGACAGCAAAAACAGAAAATTCGAGATACCCTGTTATCAGAGGGCTTACTCGTGGGATCTCAAACAAGTTAATCAATTCATCGAAGATTTAAAGACCGCTGAAAGGGGATATTATCTGGGGCACTTTCTATTCGAGAGCAAGAAAGATAACGTCTTATGTATTATTGACGGACAGCAAAGGCTCACAACGGTACTGATCTTTTTCAGTGTTCTGAAAAAAGAACTGCGGCGGAGGGAAGTGCTCGGCGAGGATATAGCTTTAAATTTAGATGATATTGCGGATTACTATCTAAAGGATTTACGAAAGGGCACTCAGAAATTCAGAACCGTTGACTACGACAATAACTTTTTTAGTGATGAGATCATTGAAGCCAAGGAGCGTCATTCGCAGGAAGTTGATACGGCTTCGAAACAGCGGATCAGGGAGGCAAAAGATGCCTTTGAAAAAGAATTCCTAAAAACAACGACCGGAGAGTTGGTTCGTTGGTTTAACCTCGTGGAAAATGCGACGATCACGGAATATGTCGTGACAGATAAAACGCTGGCGACCCAGATTTTTGCCTTTCAGAATGACAGAGGCAAGAAACTTTCGAATCTTGAAGTGATCAAAGCGTATTTTATGCTTCAAATATATCTTCAAAATGGCAGTAAAGAAAAAGCGGACGAGAATATTATCTATCTTGAAAACGAACTCACAACCATATACAAGCAGATTGTCCGTATAAAACTGGATGAGGATGAGGTTCTGAATTTCTATTGGCGTGCGGTGAGCGGGAAAGGATTTTACAGCGAGGAAGTCATAAAAGGGATTAAGGAACAATTGACCGCTTTAACCTCAGATAAGGCAGTTTGGATAAAGGAGTTTATATCTGGTTTGTCCCAGGCATTTCAGACTGTAGAGAGAATTGAAAAGAGCGCCGAAAGTAATATGGTAGACTTGCGCTATCTTAATAACATGGCCTTGGCATATCCTTTCCTCCTGAAAGCCTATCAGTTGAAAGCTGAAGAAAAATGCGTCAAACGTCTTACCAAGCTGTTAGAAAATATTACGTTCAGATATTTACTGCGTGGTGGTAGAGCTGAAATTGAGGCCCGGTTAAATCCCTATTTGATCAACTGTAACACCGTAGAAGATATTAATAAGAATATCAGCAGTATCATTGACAATTTAAAGAATAACGGTTGGTGGAGTTACTGGAACGACCAGGCAATAAGTAGTTATTTGGGCGGCTACTTTTATCAGAACCGAGTCGATAATTACGTTCTCTGGAAATACGAACTCTATTTATGCAATGAGAATCACCCCAAACCCCACAAAGTGACGTTTGAGGATTTAATCCATAACGAGAGTATAGAGCACATCGCACCTCAAAGGCCGACAAATAGCGACCCAATTGCTAACGGTTACGGGATGTATGATGATAAGGTAAATCCCGAAGAGGGTATCATGTCGGGGAACTGGTTGAATTGCGTCGGAAATTTGATGTTGATTTCCCAGGCTCACAATAGTTCGATAGGGAATAAGCCATTTAGCGACAAGCTACAATCGTATGGCCGCGATAATCTCTTGAACCAACAAAGAGAAATCGAAGGCTTCGTTGCTGACAAAGATAACCCTGTCTGGGACAAGAACTCAATCAAGCACAGAAGGGATCGCATTATAGCGGCGGCTAAGGAGATATGGGACTTGGACAGAATTTGAACAGGAGTTGTATGACACAAAAAAAGGGTAATTCAACGACTAAGGTTGCTAAAAAGGACTGGTCGCCGGAGATGATGAAGACGGTTGTCGCCATCCTGCTGGATGACAAGACATCATGGGTCAAATGGTTCAAGACGACAACGCAGTCGTGGGCTGTAGCTGACACGCAAGAGTATGATAAAAACTGGGCTGCTGTTTTCGTGCTGAGCGACTTGAATGTCAGTGACTGTTTTACATCCCGGGATCTGTTCCTCGCCTATCTGAGGGAGATGATGGTCAGACACGTGGGTCCCTTTGGTGCCCGCGATAAAACAAGGTTTGAAAAAGCGAGAGTCGCTTACATCAAGCAACTTATCGCGCATTATGACGTGTAGAAGGATTTATATGAGGATAGGCTGCCCCATGAACCCCAATCTGTTCCATTATGCGACATCCGAGCTTTCACAAGGCGCTGTTTTATGTTGGCTGCTCTCATGGGCGGACACACAGTACGCGCAAAACCCATTGCACACCATCGGGAAAGCATTGCTGAATCTCATTTATACCCAAGCAGGCTTGGAGATTCCTGTATCTACCAGTGTTGTTGTTGAAAAGCAGAAAGGGCACATCGACATTTTGTGCGTTGTTAACAAGGAACTGGTCTTCGTGATTGAAGACAAGGCAGGCACGGAACAGCACGCAGGCCAACTTGATAAACTCAAAGTGCATGTAACCACGGAGTTGGGGTATGCGCCTGGCAACATGATCCTTGTTTACATCCAAACGGTAGATCAAAGCGATTATGAGGATGTTGCAAAAAGCGGGTATCTTCGTATCAACCGGGCAGACCTCTTGGCTATAGTTGAATCCGCAGAGGCGCAAGGAGCAAAGGCGCATTCCGATATTCTCTCCGATTTCAGTGCACATCTGCGCCGGATCGAGGACGATGTACAGTCTTATCACACGACTCCGCCCTCTAAATGGTCATGGAATGGTTGGAAAGGTTTTTACTCCAAGCTTCAAACTGAAATGGGAGATGGCAGATGGGATTACGTGGCTAATCCCTCAGGTGGATTTTTGGGTTACTGGTGGCATTTTCGCGGCGACGAAGCCTTCAAAGTTTACCTGCAACTTGAAGAGCATTATCTCTGCTTCAAAATCTGGGTGAACGATGTACTGAAGAGGAAAGAACTTCGTAATCGTTGGCATGAGACAATCATGGCTGCCGGGAACGCGCGTGGGTTGTCCCTTAGACGGCCACGTCGGTTCGGGCTGGGAGAGTATATGACGGTGGCTCTCCTAGCAACCGATTACCGGATAACCGGCGACAATAGCCTGCTCGATATGGACAAAACGCTCGCACTGTTTCAATCGGCTCAAGCGGTCATAGATGATATACATGAAGCGAAAATAGAATTTCAGCCGGAAGTCTAGGTGTATCAGGTTGACTTTATTCGTTTCTTACTGATAGTATACGGCCATCAAAAGTTGTGGAACGACAAACTATTTATTAGTTATGAAAAGGGAGGCAGATAATGAGTGAGGTTTTGTGTAAGTTTTGCGGACGAAAGTTTCAGAATATTGCATCATTGACGGCGCTCAGTTGTAGCCGTAATCCCCAGGCAAGAGGTAAGCATGAGCCATTTGAGGGTGAAATGGGGGATGTGTACATCTGCAAAAATTGTGGCAGGGAGTTCCGAGATATAGCCGCCATGACAGCACTCTCTTGCACTCGACATCCAGACGGGAAAGGGCCACATGTGCCTTACGAAGGTGGCGAGAAGCAAAAATACACCTGCAAATTCTGTGGAAGAGACTTCCGAGATATAGCCGCCATGACAGCACTCTCTTGCACCCGACATCCAGACGGCAAAGGACCGCATAGCCCAGCGCGGTAGGGACGGGAAACAAGAAGCGATGAACGTTAAGAGGGAGATTAAATGAGATCAGACGATTTGAAGTCGGTAAATGAATTGTTGAATATGTCTTTTAATGTGCCTTACTATCAACGGGGGTTCCGATGGAAAGAGGAACAAGTTCGTCAATTGCTTGATGACTTGACTGACTTTCGTCCAACGGCCGCAGCCCCCTTCTATTTTTTTCAGGCCTTGGTCATCGCAGAAGGTGCAGATAGCTCAAAGGTGGTCAATGTTGTGGATGGCCAACAGCGGTTGACCACTCTAGACCTTCTCCTGAAAGAACTTGGCGTGACAAAGAATGAGTGGTTGAAGTATGAGCGTAATTCGGGCGGTCAAACGTCTTTTGGCGCCCTGGATGAACATTACCGGAAAAGCGCCCAAGAAGTTATCAAGGGTTATCTTAACAATAACTCGTTGGCGCAGGATGCGCTAAAGGAGAAGATGCTTTCAGGTAAGTTCCTTGTTTATCGCATTCATCAAGAAGAGGAGTTAAATACCTTTAGCCGTTTGAACAGCGGAAAAATCAGAGCCAAAGATTCCGAATTGATCAAGTGCATTATGCTTACTCCCCAAGATGATGAGCCAATGAGCGTCACTCGGGCTAGAGCCCAAGAGTGGGACTTTATTGAGCGGGCTATGAACCATGACCCCTTCTTCAGTTTCTTTACAGCGAGAGAAACTCCGCGGGAGGATGATCGCATGGCGATGCTTTTCAAATGGGCGGGTTTCAATCCAGCTAAAGTTTCTCGGAATGTCGTGTTCCCGTTTCTTTCACTTGTCCAGGAAAGACTCAAGGGAACAACCTCCAGGATTGCGTTATGGAAAGATGTCTATACCGCCTTTTACCGACTGGCGGACTGGTTCGATGATCCTGTGATGTACCATGCGGTTGGTTGGCTTGTTCATCGTAAGTCAGGATCGGAGGATATGACAGTTTTAAACATTTGCGAGCGTTTGGCCAAGGACTTGGAGTGTCTATCTAACAAGTCTGAAAAGAATAAGTATGACTTATATTCTGAGCATCCCGAAATCGCATACAATTATTTGCTATTGTTCAATATGGCGCACTGTTGGAGACGTTGGCCGCTACGGTATGATTTCTGCCAGCACCGTAAGATAGAGGCTTGGTCGTTGGAGCATATTTTTGCCCGGAATCAAGCCGACTTTGACAAGAAAGCCGATTTAGAGAAATATCTGGGTGTCGATAGCTTAGAGGAGTCAATGTTCAAGGAATATCAAGAGGAATGCAAAAATATAAAAGGAGACAAATGGTTGCAAAATTGGATGAAGATACAATATGGCGCCGATTATCCAGAGAGTGAAGACAATAGTTTAGGCAACCTAGCCTTGCTGGGTAAGTCGGCTAACTCCTCTCTGTCCAATCACTGTTTTATGACGAAAAGGGCTGAAATCATTTCTTGGTCAGCTAGGAATAATGATTATTGGGTACCACCCGCCACCGAGGCTGTTTTTCTAAAATCCTTGCCCAGACTTGATGCGACAAGGCATTATTGGACAGGCGGTGATAATGGTGACAGAACAAATTATGTTGAATTCATGAAAACTGAGATTTCGGATTTTGTGGGAGCCTTAAAAGTGAACTGTGTGAAGTAAAGGGGCTTTATTATGACTAATCTAAATGACACTGATTTTCTTGCCACCTATGTCTCGCTCCCGAACAATCTGTTTGCCTTGTTAGCGAAGTATCATGTCATCGTACCCGGTATTCAGCGGCACTATGTGCAAGGCTCGGATCATCCACACGCCAAGGAAGTGCGAGAGCGTTTAATCGGAGATATATTAACGGGGTGTCGCAAAAGCGAACCTGTATGCCTCGACTTTATATACGGGCCGGTTGAGACTGTGGGAGCAGATGCCGTTATTCCAGTGGACGGTCAGCAGCGGTTGACCACGATTTGGCTGCTAGCTAGATACTTTGCCGAATTTGCCGATGACGTTACACGCGAGCAAACCTTGCAACTTCTGTCACGGTTTAGTTACGAGGACAGGACGCATGCAACACGCTTCTGCAGAGAGATAACCATGCATGAGAATAGATTTGAAGGTGGTAACCCAATCTCTGATACTATTCGGAAAGCACCATGGTTTAATCCGTTCTGGGCTAAGGATAGCACTGTTGCGGCGATGCTGAACACAATGGGCACCATACATGAATTGTGCCAGAATGTTGGGGCAGGTAAGATTGAGGCTAAGGATATGCTTCACTACATTGGAACGCAATTAACGTTCTGTTTGTGTGTCAATGCTTTCGGGCAGGACATCTACATGAAGATGAACGCCCGCGGCTTGACGCTGACGCAATGGGAGAATTTCAAAGGGCGTTTTGCCGAAAAGGTAAAAGAGCCCAGCGTGCAGTGGAATGAGCGAATAGAAGTATTGTCGAATGCTTACTATGCCAGAAGCCAAAACTTGCCGGATAACGCATTTTTTGCACTCATGGCGCGTATTCTTGTGTATGAAGCGAGGGACATAAAGATTGACGGCTCTGCCCCAGTAAATATTTTCAAATTGGCTAAACATACGGATACGGACTGGACAAAAGAGCTTCCACATGTGCCCTTTAAAGAATTCAAATTGCTGTTAGACAAGTTGCAAGCATCGTCGGTCAAGGTTGCCAAATCGTTTCTTGATTTGATTGCATTTGTTTCTGGATCAGAAGGCGTTGCCAATATATTTACACCCTACTGGCAAGCGGAAAGGAGCATGATTCAATGCCTTTTCTGTCCAAAAAGTAAAAATGAACTAGATTTCTCCTTGTGTCTATATGAATATTTTAAGGCGTTTCCGACACCCAATAGCGAGGATTTCAATCTTGCGCTTCGATTGATATGGAACATTCTTGAAAATGTCAGCATCGGGGATAACGAGAATCAATATAACCGCGTAACTGGCGTTACGCAGATAATCCAGAAAGGTTGTCAATCGCTTTATCCAGAACAGATGCCTAATGATAATAAATCCTCTTTACAATATGCCGAGGAGGCGGAGAAGGCCACAGTATATTCAAAAGGGCAAAAAGAAGATATTGCGTTAATGAAAGATGTTGAAGTGTTAATGCATGGTCGTATCCGACTCGGGGTCTTAGACTTGAACAATAATAATCTGCCGTCATTCAGGCGTGAACGTATGGCAAAGATGCAAAAACTCTTCGAGCTGTATGCAGTCCCTGCTAATCAAAAAAAAATCATCCTCATGGTTGTTGCCGCAGAGCCAGTTGCTCTTCAAGATGTTATTGCACTCAGCGATGATAAGGAAAATCTAAGAAAACTTCTGACAACGCATGATGACAAATACTTGCAAACCTCGCTTCTCGATTTTTTGGCGGGGCGTCTGGACATAATGCAGACAGACTGCCGCGATATTCTTGATAAGAATAAATCAAAATTCATTCAAAAACAGTGGTGGGAACGTGATTGGCGCAAGACGATTGTGCAGATAGGTATCGGAGAAAATGGCTATGAGGTATTTACTCATGAGCTGTGGAACCGTTATGTAAAATGGCATCGTAACTCAGGGCGTTTATATTTGTATGAAGGTAACTCGGCTATCATTCGAAATGCATTGCCTATCAACGACTATCGAATTGAGCTCTGCTGCCAGAGTATGCGAAAAATTATAGAGAACTAGGTATACCGCAATTTAATTCCGTCGAGATGAATGATGCGGAGACACATAAAGAAGTATTTGAAGCAAGTGAATTGGAAAATAATGAAGCGGGCGCTGTGTCACGCAGTATCTACTTCTACCGAGACCGTATCGAAGTGCGAAGATGGAGTAATGTTGAAAGGAAATTTGTATCCCCGACGGTTACGATTGGAGAAAACAAAGATGTTGCTTATTCGATCGATAAGCTGCTGGCCGATTTGGGGCCTGAATTGAAATAGCCTCCGGCGGATCTTGCAAGAATTACATTTGAAGGTAGCCGAGGCATTGAAATCGGCCAACGAAGTTTTTGTTGCTGGATCCAGGCGTGTGAAAAACTCCCGATCTAAAACAACCCCATCCGCACATAATCCTTCTCGTCTTTCGGGAAGGGGTCGGTTTCTTTCCAGCCCTCTTCTTTGAGGTCGCTGACAATATGCTGTCGGGCGGCTTTGTCGGCTTCTGTGCCAAATAGCAGGACAGCTTCCCGGATGCCAGCCAAATGATGACGCACACGGCGGTGCCTCATGCCATATTCCGGAGTACTGGCAAACTCATCCAGCCAACGGTGAAGTTCCTCGAATGGATCCCCGAACAGCAAAAACGACTCCTGGCAGTGATCTTCAAATCGTGACATGGTATGTTTCCTATCCGGTAGCTGCTGGACTGGGCGGGGTACCTCCGCAAACAGGCAAGATGCCTGTTCTCCCAGTGGTGCTGGCCTCGATCTTACTTAAGGTAGTATTTCGGTAACTCATCGCAAATGCCGTTTATGTAGGGAATTAATTTTGGGTTCGGGGCTAGGTCCCCTTGTATGAATTGGAGAAGACGCAATCTTGACTTCATATTCGTAGCTTGCTTGTATTCAGTCTCGGTGATGCCAAGCAAAACCGCCCGCTTGATACTGCGGGCACGGTCATGATAATGACCAAAGACGTTTCGAAAATTGCTGAAGTCTGAGCAATAAAGGACATGATAGAGGGTAAAGGATGCAAGCAGTATCTCATGCTCCAAAGCGGATAAGCCAAACTGTTGTTTCAATCCCTCTAATCTTGCCTTTGCCGGATCGGGGTTCGCTTCTTGCCATTTAGCTATGACCTTCCGGGAATAATCAAGCCAATCAACGAGTTTTCGGCGGAATCTCTTATTACTTGCGGGATGTCGGTAAAGCGCACACAGGAGATCCTTTGGATCTTCGTCTCTTGGATCGATGATGCAGGAGTACTCCCTGCCCTCAAAATCTTTCCGGACAGTCTCCGTTGTGGTTGCGTAAAAAAGGGAGAGCAGTTTCTGCGTGGTCATGATATCGGCGATACGCAGGAAGATGTCCCGATCTTGCAAGGTAAAGGATGTTTGTAAAAAGAAGTTTCGGAGCAAGCGGAAACATGTTTCGGTATAAAACAGGTTGCCATCATTACGGATGTCCCTAAGCCATGCGCTTTTTGGTGGAGAAGACACATTTAAGCAAGGTTGTGATTTTATTTTTTTAGCCTCTTGTGCCACGCGTGCAAGGTAACGCTGCTTGAGCGTCTGCCCGTCAGCCCACCACAGGTTAATACTTGAAGTCTTAGAGTGTAGACTTAGGTTATCGTCTAGCGTAAATGTCATATCAACCAGTGGTTTGGGTGAATGGTCTGGATGGGGATCATTGAGTAATCGGACAAACAACGTATACTTTTTAATTTCTTCGATTTGGACACGCGTCACGCCGTCCTTGAAGGTCAGGTAGTCTCCGATCTTTAACCCTAGTCTGCTTGTCCTTATCCGTTCTCTGATCATTGTAATCTTCTCCTAAAATATTTTATCCCAATTTCATAGTTGACCTGTAACGCTGCCGGAGTGTCTGGCCCTCAAACCGCCAAAGGCCAAGGCACTGGTTATGGTTGAGGGGGGTCTTGTCTGTTAGTCGGCAGGTGAAATCCACGAGGTTCTCGCTGTAGGGGATACGGCAAAAGCTGAGGTCTGGCCTGTCGGCTATGACCCGTATGATGTATTCCCTTATGCCGTCAATGGTTGCGTGCGCCTGAGTCCGGCCATCATCAAAGGTCAGGATGTCACCGACCTTCAGGCCTAACTTATCCGTCCGTATCCATTTTTTACTGGTCATGATCTTCTCCTCTGTCGTGCCCGCCGTGCTTCGGTTGCGGGCGCATACACTTAATGCATACATCATGCCAATTCAAGGGTAATGAGACTCTTTCGCAAAAACCGCAATAAGAAGGGCGGTTATCACGTCTGCCTCACGCTGAATACAGCACGGCAGAACGGATAACCGCCCAGAAAAATCTGGTTTCTTTTCCATCAGCAAAAAACTTGTTTTTTGCTGATGGAAACTTGATATTAACCCAAGCAAAGGGTCGCTCTGCCGTGCATGTATCCATGCGTGAGGCAGGCTGACCCTTTGCGCTCTTGATAGCGGTTTTTGCGTTGGGAATTAAAAAACACTGTTCTTGCTCTGTTGACATCTCGTTTTAACGGTGATACGATATTGAACACAAATTGCTCAATTATTGAAAGGCGCGGTTATGAAGACGTTGATTTTGACGGGGTGGGGACACATGGACTATGCTTGCGCCGCTGCGCTGGCGTTACGCTTTTATGATTCGAAGGCCGACATCCTGGGCATGAGCATGCGCCGGCTACCGGAGTTTCTGAATACCGAGGCAAACGGGTATCAGCAGATTGCCATCCTGGGCATCGGCTTGAACGGCAATGCGGAACTGCTTGTCGCAGCACTCAAAAAGCTTAATACCTCTAAAGTCAAGGTCTCCTGGATCAGCGCGCTTCCGCTTCCTGAATATCTCAAGGAGTCCGACCTGAAGATGGCGGTCCATGTCTATGACAATGTGGACTCGCTCACTGCCGCCACGGCACTCCATTTCAAGCTTTCGTTTGATGATCTCAAACCCTTGTTCGAGGAGAGCAAAGCCTCCCGGTTGGCTCCGCGTTACCGCCTCCTGGTAGATTCCGCCATGTATTTCTACCGAAACTATCAGGATGTGCAGCCGTATGAACTGGCGATCCGCCATCTTGCAGCATGCGACGACGAAGCGCATTGGATATCCGCTGAACAGCAGCGGATCAGCCACTACCTGCGTTATGGCAACCGCGAACTGGTCGGTAAAAGCAAAACCACATACGAACTGCAGGATCGGATCAAGAAGGTTGCGCCCAAGGACTATGCCCGAGTGATGATCTTCGGTGAGAGCGGGACAGGTAAGGAGACCATCACACAGCTGATCCACAACCAGTCCCCTCGTAAGGATGAGCCGCTGATCGCCTTCAACTGCACCACCGTGAACCCCTCCTTGCTCGAAAGCCGTCTCTTCGGCTATGACAAGGGCGCCTTCACCGGTGCTGTAGCCGACACCCCCGGACTCTTCGAACAGGCCGACGGCGGCACACTCTTTCTCGACGAAATCGGAGAACTGACGATGGATGTCCAGGGCCTGCTGTTGAGGGTGCTGGAGGGCGGACGCTTCATGCGCGTCGGAGGCAAGCGGGAGATCACGGTTGACGTCAGGCTGATCACGGCGACGAACCGCGATTTGGCCGGGATGGTCCGTGACAGCAAATTCAGGGAGG
>Ga0247841_10007155_pt1 | contig 16711 bp, 14 predicted proteins | sample LaCruzMarch2015__2_FD_192410 | JGI IMG/M metagenome (GOLD analysis project Ga0247841, IMG submission 192410) | Freshwater microbial communities from meromictic Lake La Cruz, Castile-La Mancha, Spain - LaCruzMarch2015_18m | ecosystem: Environmental > Aquatic > Freshwater > Lake | place: Spain... | reverse complement strand
CGAAAATCATACCCAATAACAATGTGCTCCAATAACTACCTTTGCTTTTTTCGCCAATTTTGTCTGTCAGGCCCGAAAATCCCGGAAATTTAAGTTTTATCACATCGAGCATAAACAATCCTATGAGTATCAGTATGGGACCTAACAATTTTTCGCCCCAGCCCTGAAAAATTGTAGAGATATGCATTTTGCTTGCCCCAAAGAAAATAATTAAAGCCAAGCCTGTATAACTTATTGCTCTTCCTAGTGTATAAACCAAGCCATTGATAAAAACTCGTCGGCGATTCTCAATGTCACGACTGATAAAACCTATGGCCGATATATTGGTGGCCAAAGGGCAAGGACTTATAGCAGTCATCAATCCCAAAATGATGGCGGTAATAAAAGAATATTGTGTGTTTTCTAGAATGCTTTGCAGTACTTCCATAAGATTAATTTGAGAATTTGAAAATGTGCTAATTTGAAAATGAATAGATACTTATGATTTCGATGAACTGATTATTTTTGATAATATTCTCAGCAATTCGTTCACTTTCTCAATTAAATCGAGATTAGTTGGGTATGATTTTGAGCTTTTGCAAATTAGTAACCAATACTCTGTTTCGTCAGCTTCTTTAGCTGAAATTTTCATTTTGTGTATAAAGTCAGCTTAACTTTCGGCATTTTGAGCTTCTCGAATATTCGCACCAATAGATGTTCCGGATTTTAATAATTGTTGACCAATTACATACTTTTTGCATTCGTATAATAAATCACAAAACTCAACTATTTCAACAGCAAATTGAAATGATTTATCTACTATTGGATTTTCTTTGTCATTTCTCATTTTCCTCTAATTTTCAAATTAGCTCATTTTCAAATTATCAAATTACAACATAGCGTCAATCGTCTTTTTTAACTCTGCTTTCAGTTTTTCAGGGCTACTTGTTGCATACATAAATCCCTTGTCTGTCAAATCGGTTCTCTTCTTTCCACTAATTATCAATAATGCCTGGCCTTCTGCTTGGCATTTTGCGGCAACAATTTCACTCCCTTTATCATCCAAATTTACAGACTTAAAAGTAATTTGTCCTTTTTTGAATTGTGCAGGATAAAGTGACGCAATAGCTGCTTTCGATTCATTTTCAACAGCATTGCAAGTCATACAACGACGCGTATAATGGAAATAATAAACTTCCACTTTTGTTGATTTTGATAGAACTGGCGCTTCCACTTTTTTATCTGTGGCAACACTGCTTACAGCAAATAACGTTACAACAAAAAATAAAAATAAAGATCCTGAGATTAGCTTTTTCATAAAATATAAATTTTATTTGTTAGTATTTCTTTTAATTCTTGCATAGAGGGCACTCTACCTTTTACAACAACTTTTCCATCAATTACCAGAGCAGGAGTGGTTATGATATTGAATTTCATAATTTCCATAATATCATCTACTTTGGTAATTGTAGCCTCGATATTGTTTTGAGCAACTATTTCGCGAGTGGCATTTTCAAGTGACTTGCACTTCGGACAGCCAGTTCCTAGAATTTGAATGTTCATAATGATAAAAATTAAAGCCCCCAACCCCAAAAGGGGAGTAAGAGTAGTTAGTATTGATTAAATCTATCTTTTTAAAAGTAAAAATTAAGATAATGGACTTGCATAATTTCCCTTTTGGGGCTAGGGGTTACAGCAACTTACTTTTTCATTTTTCAAAGCAAAAAACGTTTCAAAATATTCTTGCGCTTTATTCCAGTTTTCGGTATTGATACAGTATTTTACTTTGGGAGTTTCAATTTCGCCCTGAATTAACCCGGCATCTTTCAACTCTTTCAAATGTTGCGATACGGTAGCTTTCGCTATGGGTAGTTCGTTGTGTATCTCGCCAAAATAGCAACTGTCCATTGATGCCAAAAAATTTAAAATGGTAATTCGAGCAGGATGTCCCATTGCTTTAGCAAAGCGTGCAAGCTGTTCGTTGTCAATAGAATAATCTTTATTTTTGAAATTCTCCATGATGAAGTTTTATTATTTGTTCGTAGTTCGCAAATTTACGAACAATTTTTGATTAAAAATAATATTGTGTTTAAAAAATCAATAATTTTGTTCTTTGAAATGATATTGTTTTAAAATTATTTTTTTACTAAAAACATCTATATATATTTTTAGTAATAAAAAATAAATCACTATATTTGCTGAATTATTTCAAAAAAAGCAAACCATTAAAACAAAAAATATGAAATTCATTGTTTCAAGCACCGAACTATTAAGTCATTTACAAGCTATTAGCCGTGTAATAAACAGCAAAAACTCACTACCGATTTTAGATAACTTTTTACTTCATCTTGAGGGAAATAAGCTAACAATGACTGCTTCTGATATTGAAACAACTTTGATAACTTCGATGGAAGTTGAAACAGCTGAAGGAGAAGGTAAAGTGGCTGTAGCTTCACGCTTATTATTGGATACTTTACGTGAATTTTCGGAACAACCATTAACTTTCAACGTTAATGATTCAAATCTGGCTATGGTAATAAATTCAGCCAATGGATCTTATAATTTTATTGGTCAAAATGGCGATGAATATCCCCGTATGCCTCAATTGCAAGATGATGCTAGAATGTTAACTTTGCCGGTATCAATCCTTTCGTCAGGAATTTCAAAAACATTATTTTGTACTGCCGACGATGAGTTACGTCCGGTAATGAATGGTATTTTCTTCGATATTGCTTCAGATAAATTGACGCTGGTTGCAACGGATGCACATAAATTGGTTCGCTACAAAACAACTCATACTTCATCGTCTGTAAATGAGGGAGATGATGCTGTGAATTTTATTTTGCCAAAAAAACCAGCTACGATGTTGAAAAACATTCTGCCAAAAGAAAGTGGTGAAGTGCAAATTCATTTCGACAAAAAAAATGCACATTTCAAATTGGCAAACTACACAATGATTTGTCGTCAGATTGAAGGCCGTTTCCCTAACTATTCGGCAGTAATTCCAACTACCAATCCATACAAGATAATTATCGACCGTGTTACATTACTTAATGCCATGAAGCGCGTGTCTGTGTTCTCTAATCAAGGTAGTAACCTGGTGAAATTAGGGTTCAATGGCAACGAAATACACATTTCAGCTCAGGACATTGATTTTTCAATTTCGGCAGAAGAAACAATTAGCTGTCAATTTGATGGAGAACCAATTAAGATTGGTTTTAAATCTCCTTTCTTGATCGAGATTTTGGGTAATATCAACGCAACAGATATCGTAATGGAATTATCAGATGCATCACGTGCCGGTTTAATTCTACCATTTGAGAATGAGGCAAACGAAGATATTTTGATGTTATTGATGCCGATGTTACTAAACGATTAAAAAGTACTAAGAGCAAAAAACCAAAATTCAAGACAGTAATTGCTCTTACAAATATATTGCAAGGTCTAAGGTCGCAAGTCTTTAGACCTTGATTTTTTAAGGTAATTACAACAGTCAAAGAAAATAATTTCTGAACAACACTTTGTTCTAAAATCCTCATAAAAATGAAACTCCAACTAAAAAATCCTATAGTTTTTTTCGATCTCGAAACCACTGGAACAAATATAGTTACAGACCGAATTGTAGAAATTGCTTATCATAAGGTTTCCCCAAATGGTCGCGAAGAAACAAAATCAATTCGTATCAATCCAGAGATGCATATTCCTGAATCATCGTCTGCAATTCATGGTATTTACGATGCCGATGTGGTCAATTGTCCTACTTTCAAAGCTGTAGCAAAGGAAATTGCACGCGATATTGAGGGTTGTGATTTGGCAGGTTATAACTCTAACCGATTTGATATTCCTTTGTTGGCCGAAGAATTATTACGTGCGGAAGTAGATATTGATTTGATGAAAAGAAAATTTATAGATGTTCAGGTTGTATTTCACAAAATGGAAGCCCGTACGTTGGGCGCTGCCTATAAGTTTTACTGCGAAAAAGACCTGATAGGTGCACATGGAGCTGAAGCTGACACCTTGGCTACTTATGAAGTGCTACAAGCTCAACTTGACCGCTATCCTGAATTAAAAAACGATGTTGAGTTTTTGGCAAAATACACTGCACAAAATAATAATGTTGATTTTGCCGGGCGCATGATTTACAACGACAAAGGTGAAGAAATTATCAATTTCGGTAAATATAAAGGACAAAAAGTAACCGATGTTTTGAAAAATGACTTGGGCTATTATGGTTGGATGATGAATAGTGATTTTGCATTACATACCAAAAAAGTGTTGACTAACATAAAGTTAAGGAGTTTCAATAAATAAATTGTCAATTTATTATTATACAAACGGGTGAAAGTATTAAAATGCTTTCACCCGTTTTCAGTTCCAATATCAATTCTTTTCAATGTCCATGTGCCATTCCAAAGTGCGACAGATATTCTATGCTTACATAAATTCCCATTAGAATAAAAATAACCGCGGTAATTCGGCGAAACCAAACTTCGAAAACCTGAATTTTATTATAAAAGTTACCTAAACCAGCAAAACTATAAGCTAAAATCCATGAAATAATAATAACGGGCAAACCAGTGGCAATGGCGAAAATGACAGGCAATAATAAACCGGCTGGATCTGCTAATGTAAGTGGAATAAGTCCTCCAAAATAAAGTACTCCGCTATAAGGGCAGAAAGCCAGTGAGAAAATAATGCCCAAAATTAGCGACCATTTTGCACTTCCCGATTCTGATTTACTAATAATTCTTTCGCTAAAACTTCCTGATTCGTGATGTTTTGAACCATGTTTGTGAAATTTGAAAAACTCGAGCATAAATAATCCACCTATAATTAGAAATGGTCCCAACAACATTTCTCCATAAGTTTCAAAGAAGTGTTGTGTTGGCAACACACTACCGCCAAGTACAAAAACAGATGCTAAAGCAGTGAATGCTATTATTTTCCCCAGTGCATACATTAAACCATTTACAATAATTTGGCGTTTACTTTTCACGTCTTTACTCAAAAAACCAATTGCAGTAACATTAGTACAAAGTGGGCAAGGACTAATAGTAGTCATCAAACCTAAAATAAATGCAGTAAGTACTGGGACAGTACTGGTTTGCAGAAAATTATGAAGAATTTCCATTTGATATTATTATAAAATCAAAAGCCTTTATTGGCCTTTGTGAAGTGAATTGTTATTGCTAACGAAGTCAAAGATATATATTTGATATTATTTATTAATGTATTTTGATTTGATTTTAATATATTTTCAAGTTTTGGCATAATCATTGTTGTATATCAGTGTTAGTTTAATTGACAATGCTTTTTATGAAAATGCTCAATAAAATATTTATTTTGGTTTTGATGTTATGCTTGACTTTATCTGTTGAAAGTCAGGAAAACACAGTTTTATCTGAGCGAACACCAGAACAAGAAGCAATGAAACAAACAGAAAAACTTCAACAAGAACTAAATCTTACCAGTGAACAAATCAAGCAATTATATGAAATAAATTTACGATATGCACGTGAGCGGCAAGTTTCAAATACACGAACAGAAGCCATGGAGCGTATCAAAAACAAAAATGCTGATATTGAGCGTATTTTAAGTGTTGATCAAAACAACCATTTACAAAGTAAACGCTATGAACGAACAAATCCTGAATCAAGCTCGTCTGTACGTTATCAATCAGTAATTCCATCAGGATTTCGTTCATCTTCCCAATATCAACCTACACCATCATCTGGTCGGGTTATTACTTCCGATTTTACAAATCGTTCTGCAGTAAGGTCATCAAGTTCACAGCCAAATACTAGTGTTCAATCTTCACCTCAATCAGTTCGATCAAATTCAAGTTCGACCAATTCTCAAATGAATAGCTCTTCATCCCGACCTCAAAGCGTGCCATCTTCATCGTTACGAAGAACCGAATCTTCAGGAAATTCTTCAAGAAGATAATTTATGGCGAATCCGTATTTCAGTTTCAAACAATTTACCGTTTATCATCATTTGTGCGCTATGAAAGTCGGCATTGATGGCGTTTTATTAGGCGCCTGGACAAATGTTGAGAATGTGGATAAAATTCTTGATATTGGTACAGGTACTGGTCTAATTGCCTTGATGTTAGCACAGCGTTCGAATGCAATTATTGATGCAATAGATATTGAACAAAGTGCTATATTGCAGGCAAATGAAAATTTCGTTCAATCACCATGGAAAAATCGGATTTTTGCTAAAAAAATATCTTTGCAAGATTTTTCAAAAAATACAACTGAATGTTACGACTTGATTGTTTCAAATCCACCGTATTTTGTAAATTCAACCAAAACACCAAATGAAAACCGCACAAATGCTCGTCATACCGACTCTTTAACCCACGAAGCATTAATAGAAAATTCTATACTACTTCTCAAACCAACAGGCAGAATTTGTATAATCCTGCCTGTAAATGAGGGTTTGCATTGCGTTGATTACGCCGAGAGTAAAGGTTTATTTTGCACAAAATTAGTCACTGTTTACCCAAAACCAAATGTAATTGCTAAAAGACTTTTAATAGAATTTAGATTACAATTTAGCGAAAGAATTGATTCAGAAATTGTTATTGAAAGCAATGTACGTCATCAATATTCTCCTGAATTCAGCAACTTAGCAAAGGATTTTTACTTAAAACTCTGATGGCTTTTCAAACAAAAAAACTACAACAAAGCCTCTACTTTAGCTGCCAGTACAGCTTTTTGAGTTGCACCAATTTGTTTATCAACCAATTTACCATCTTTGAAAAATAAGATAGTAGGGATGTTACGAATTCCATATTCTGTTGGAGTATCAACATTTTCGTCGACGTTCATTTTTCCAATCACTACTTTTCCTTCGTATTCTTTTGCCAATTCTTCAACAACCGGACCTACCATGCGACATGGGCCACACCATTCTGCCCAAAAATCTATAACTACTGGTTTTCCTCCGTTGATAATTTCTTTGATGTTTCCATCGGTAAATTCTAAAGCCATAATCTTATTTAATTAATAATTAATAATTTACAATTAATATATTTACAAAATGCATGTTACATTCAATTGCTATAAACTGCTATACATTATGATAAAACATTGCAATAAAAACAGTATGAATCAAAAATAGTTTTTTGAAATTGATAAAATAAGTGTATTCATAAAATCTATATTACAATTTAAACGGTGTGATATACAAAAAAAATTAATGTGCATGAAAATCGATAATTCCTTCTGCTTTTGCTCGTTTTAGTGTATGATAAACTGATTTATTCATTTGAAATCGATACTGACGTGCAAATAACATCACCTTATTTGGCGATAATTCATCAATTACCTGCACATAAAGATTTACATTACCCTTATTTTTCATCACCAAATCCGTCAGTTCAATTGCAAAATCTTCAGTAAGTTGTTGTAGTGGAATGGTAATAGTCAAGGTATTGACCAGTTTATCCTTCACATCAGAAAACACTTCAATTTTTTGGATTTTCAGTTCCAGTTCTTTTGGCGAATTTGTATCAGTACTTGGTTTATTATATTTAAAATCAGAGCCTTTTTCTTGAATTACCGCATGAATTAACAGATACAAATCTTTGATCATATATTTGCCAAATTCAATATAATTTTTGCCAAACAAAGCAAACTCAAATGCTCCCACATAATCCTCGATGGTCAGAATTCCATAAGCATTTCCTGCCTTTGAAGTTCCATGTCGAAAATTTGTAACCATACCCCCAATTTTCAGAGCTTTACCTTGCAACGAATGAAAATCCTTTAAATCAACAGTTGTACAATTGCAAATATGATTTATTTCAAATTCAAACTCATCCAATGGGTGCGCCGACAGATACATACCAATCAGGTCCCGTTCTTTATTGAGTTTTTCCAAAGGTGACCATTCCGCAGCATATGGAATTTCAGGTTTGGTAATTTCGATGGCATCTGTACCACCAAAAAGTGAATTTCGGCTCATGGCAGCATCGGTTTGGTACTTATTACCGTATCGCAAAATGGTTTCAAGCACTTGTTCGCCTTTGCTGTTTTCGGTGAATAATTGCTCACGCCGTACATCGGTAAATTCATCGAATGCGCCCGACAGCGCAAGACTTTCCACTGCTCGCTTATTGCACGAAGTGAGATTTACCCGCTCAATAAAATCGAACATATTCTTATATTTCCCATTGGTTTTGCGCTCATCGGCTATCGCAATCACAGCTCCTTCGCCAACACCTTTCACACCACCCAATCCGAAACGAATATTGCCCGATTTGGTAACCGTAAATGTCAAATCACTTTCGTTTACATCAGGTCCTAAAACATTCATGCCCAGATTTTTACATTCATCCATGAATTTCCCAACCTCGGTTATGTCGTCTTTGTTACGCGTTAAGTTGGCAGCCATAAATTCTGCCGGATAATTTGCTTTCAGATAGGCAGTTTGATACGCAATCCACGAATAACATGTGGCATGAGATTTATTGAAAGCATATTTTGCAAATTCAGCCCAATCGCTCCATATTTGTTCCAGTTTTTCATTTGGTCCAAAGCCATTTTTCTGGCAGCCTTCCATGAATTTTATTTTCAGGGCTTCCATTTTGTCGATGAGTTTCTTGCCCATCGCTTTTCGCAATTCGTCGGACTGCCCACGTGTAAAACCAGCCAAATCGCGGCTCAAAAGCATGACCTGTTCCTGATAAACTGTAATACCGTAGGTTTCCTTCAATCGTTTTTCCATTATTGGAAAAGGATATTCGATCTTTTCACGTCCATGTTTACGATTGATAAATTGAGGAATATATTGCATTGGTCCCGGACGATACAATGCATTCATGGCAATCAAATCTTCAAACTGTGTAGGTTGAAGGTTAATCAAGTGTTTTTGCATTCCGGCCGACTCAAACTGGAATGTGCCCACTGTCAAGCCCTTACTAAACATTTCGTAAGTTTTCTTGTCATCAATTGGAATGGCATCAATATCAAGATCTATTCCTCTCGACTTTTTAATATTTGATAAAGCTTCTTTAATAATGGAGAGGGTTTTTAGCCCTAAAAAGTCCATTTTTATCAAACCAATTTCCTCAATTACAGAACCTTCGTACTGTGTTACTAACATTTCCTCGTTAGTTTCTTTGTCAATAGCAGTACTTAGCGGAACTAAATTGGTCAAATCGTCGGAGCCAATAATTACCCCACAAGCGTGCACACCCACCTGACGTACTGTACCTTCAAGCATTTCGGCGTAACGAAGTGTATTCGAAAGATTTATATCAGAAGAGTTGCGTGCTGATTGCAGTTCGTGAACGTATTTTAAACAGTTGGCTATTGTTACTTTAGGTGCTTTTCCATCAGATCCTTCGGGAAATTTATCTGGAATAAGTTTGGTCAATCGATCTGCCTCGGCAAGTGGCAAGCGCTGAACACGCGCCACGTCTTTTATCGACGATTTGGTGGCCATTGTTCCATAAGTGATAATATGCGCCACACGCTCTTTGCCATATTTGTCAGTTACCCAGCGTAATACTTGACCACGCCCATCATCGTCAAAGTCGATATCAATATCGGGCATCGAAATACGGTCGGGATTTAGAAAACGCTCGAACAGCAAATCATACTTTAAAGGATCGATATCAGTAATTCGTAAACAATACGCCACCACCGAACCTGCTGCCGAACCACGTCCTGGTCCTACCGCCACACCCATTGTTCGGGCAGCTGCAATAAAATCCTGAACGATAAGGAAATAGCCGGGAAATCCCATGCTTTTCATTACTTCCAATTCAAAGTCAATTCGTTCGGATGTTTCAGCATCCATATTTTCGCCATAGCGATGCTTGGCACCTTCGAGCGTTAGTTTACGTAAATAATCCGATTCGAGTTTTACACGCACCGCTTTTTCGTACCCACCCAACCGATCAAAACCATCGCCAAATTCGGAGCGTAACATTTCCTCGTTGAATGTTGTTCTGTAATTTTCCTCAGTTGCAAAATCTTCCGGAATGGGAAAAACGGGCATTAATGCGTCTGAATCAATATCGTAAAATTCAACTTTTTCGGCAATTTCAACTGAATTTTCCAGAGCTTCGGGTATGTCGGCAAAGATTTGCCACATTTGCTCGGGTGTTTTCAACCATTCTTGTTTGGTATATCGCATCCGGTTGGGGTCGTCGAGTTCTTTGCCTGTACTGAGGCAAATCAACCGTTCGTGCGCTTCGCCATGTTCTTCTTCCACGAAGTGAACATCGTTGGTAACCAGCAATTTGGTATTGGTTTTCCTTGCTAGTTTTATTAATTCAAGGTTTTGAATATTTTGCTTTTCGTAGCAGGAATAATCTGCATTTGGTTTGTCAGTTTTATGCCGTTGGAGTTCAATATAATAATCGTCACCAAAAACACGTTTGTACCATAACACTGATTTTTCGGCTTCTTCGAGATTGCCGCTTTCTACTTTTTTATGAATTTCGCCACCCAAACAAGCCGATGAAGCAATTAAACCTTCGCTGTATTTTTCAAGAATTTCGTGATCGATACGTGGACGATAATACATTCCTTCTATATAACCCAATGAAACCAATTTGCAAAGATTCTGGTACCCGATTTTGTTTTTGGCCAATAACACCAAATGATATCCACTTCGGTCATCCTGACCATCTTTACTCAACCGCCCACGCCGTGCTACATAGGTTTCGCAACCGATAATGGGCTTGAACAATTTTTGTTTTGCCTTTTCAATTTTAGCAAGTAATTCCGTTTTATCATCCTCCGAAATTCCCTCAACATTCAATTTTTCATTCAGTTCCGCAATCTGATCTTTTACTTTGCTGTTTTTCTTTTTGGTATAATTGAAAAATTCCTTTATTCCAAACATACATCCGTGATCGGTAAGTGCTACGGCATTCATTCCGTTTTTGGCGGCTTTGTCAACCAAACCATGAATGGATGACATACCATCTAGAACCGAATAATGGGAGTGAACGTGAAGATGTACAAAAGAATTCATGTGTAAGTATTTGTATTCCCGATTTTTACAGTGCGGGATGATAGACTGAAATTAAGTTGATAAAGATACAGATTATTTTCAAAGCAGCTAAAAAAAAAGAGAAGAAGTTATCGACAATTTTTGAGAATTGACTTTTTAAAGCTGAATATTAGTGGTTTTAATATGAAATTATAACTTAAAATGGAAAATGGACTCAACTTGGATAAACCGGGTGAGAATCCTAAAATTTAGTTCTATCAGTTCGGAACAGAAAAAAAATTCAAACATATACAATAAGAAATGCCGTATTTTACTGAAAAATACGGCATTTCATGTTGTTATAAAATAATCTTACAAAGTCTTTCTAACTTCAGTTTCTTCGAAACTTTCAATCATATCACCTTCGCGTATATCGTTGTAATTCTTTATGTTTAAACCACATTCGTAGTTTGTACCTACTTCTTTTACATCTTCTTTGAAACGTTTCAGTGATTCTAATTCACCGGTAAATACCACAATACCATCGCGGATAATTCGGATTTTGTTACCACGTTTAATCTTTCCTTCGCGTACCAAACAACCGGCAACTGTACCCACTTTAGTAATTTTAAATACTTCACGAATTTCCACTGTAGCAGTGATTTCTTCCTTAATTTCGGGCGAAAGCATACCTTCCATAGCCGATTTTATTTCTTCTATCGCATCGTAAATAATGGAGTACAAACGTATGTCGATTTCTTCTTTTTCGGCAATTTTTCGCGCCGAAGAAGTTGGACGTACCTGGAAACCACAAATAATAGCATTGGAAGCTGCAGCAAGTAAAATATCAGAATCAGAAATAGCACCAACTGCTTTGTGAATAACATTTACTTGAATATTTTCGGTAGAAAGTTTTTGTAATGAATCTGACAAAGCTTCAACCGAACCATCCACGTCACCTTTTACAATGATATTCAGTTCTTTGAAATCACCAAGCGCAATACGGCGACCTAATTCGTCCAAAGTAAAGTGCTTTTTGGTACGCAGACTTTGCTCACGTTGTAATTGTTCGCGTTTATTTGCAATTCCACGGGCTTCTTGTTCCGAAGGCATTACATTGAATACATCTCCTGCTTGTGGTGCTCCATTTAGTCCCAGAATTAATACTGGTTCACCTGGCTTCACTTCAGTAATACGCTGATTACGTTCGTTGAACATTGCTTTTATTTTTCCAAAATAAGTACCAACTAATACTACATCACCTTGACGAAGTGTTCCGTTTTGTACTAAAATTGTAGAAACAAATCCACGTCCTTTATCGAGAGTTGACTCAATTACTGAACCTACTGCACGTTTATTTGGATTGGCTTTCAAATCGAGTAATTCGGCTTCGAGCAATACTTTTTCAAGTAATTCTGCTACGCCAATACCTTGTTTTGCCGAAATATCATGTGACTGATATTTTCCACCCCAATCTTCGACCAAATAATTCATTTGGGCCAAAGTTTCCTTAATTTTTTCAGCATTTGCTCCGGGTTTGTCTATTTTATTGATAGCAAACACCATAGGAACATTTGCAGCAGCAGCATGATTGATTGCTTCAATTGTTTGAGGCATTACGTTATCGTCGGCGGCTACCATAATTATGGCAATATCGGTAACTTTTGCTCCACGAGCACGCATGGCCGTAAAAGCTTCGTGACCCGGTGTATCCAGGAATGTAATGTGTTCGCCACTTTCGAGCATAACATTGTATGCACCAATATGTTGCGTAATACCACCAGCTTCACCAGCAATTACGTTAGCTTTACGAATATAATCGAGCAAAGATGTTTTACCATGATCGACGTGACCCATAACGGTTACAATCGGTGCACGTGGTAATAAATCTTCTTCAGTGTCAATTTCATCTTCACCAATGGCTTCAATAACATCGGCACTCACATATTCTGTTGTAAAACCAAATTCCTCAGCTACAATATTGATAGTTTCCGCATCCAGACGTTGATTGATAGATACCATCAAACCAATATTCATACAAGTAGCAATAACCTGATTAACTGTAACATCCATCATTACTGCCAATTCACTTGCAGTTACAAATTCAGTAAGTTTCAATACGCTTTCGCCTTCGCGTTCGCGTTGTGCCTGCTCTTGTTGGCGGGTGGTATTGCTGTCTCTTTTATCACGACGATATTTCGAACCTTTTCCTTTTTTATTGGCTCCCGAAAGTCGTGCTAATGTTTCTTTGATTTGTTTTTGAACATCAATTTCATTTACAACCGTTTTGATTGGTCTTTTTACCGCATTTTTATTTGGTTTTGCTCCTGCTGCATTAGCTGCGGCACCACCACCTGTGGTTCCGGGTGTAACTTTTTTAGGATGTGCAAATCCTTGGGTTGGTCCATTGGGTTGTGGAACTTTATTTATGTCGACTCTCTGGTTTGAGAAACGTTCACGTTTTTTCTTTGGTTGTCCGCCAGTTCCTACAGTTGCTGTATTAAGCACAGGACGTACAAACTTTTTGTCACCATCGACAACTTTTTTTGGTTCAAGAACAATTTTAGTTTTATCTTCTCTTTCTCTGCGTTTTTGTTCTTTCGATTTTGGTTTTGGACGTGTGCTTTGATTCAATAAATTTAAATCAATTGTTCCAATAACCACAGGAGCTTTGTCGAGTGTTGGTCTTGCCAGTGAGAATACTTCATCTTCTTCGTGATCATTATGTTCTGTTTCAACATTTCCGATTACTTCAGCTTTTTCAGTTTCCTCCTGAACTTTGAATTCCTTTTTATGGGTTGTTTTTGCAACTTCTACTTTTATTTCAGCAACAGGTTTCGGCTCTTCACTTACAACCTTTTCAGCCAGTTTCTCAACTTTAGGTTCTACAACTATAGTTTTCGGTTCTGGTTGTGATACAACTTTCACCGTTTCTTTTGTTGGTTCCGGTTTTGGAGTTTCAACAACTTCTTTACGGACTTCAGGTTGAACCGGCTTTTTCTCTTCAACTACTTTCTGTTCAACAATTTTCTCAACAACCGGTTTTGGTTTTTCAACTTCAATTGGTTGTACTACAGCTGGTTTTTCAATCACTGTTTTTTCAACAGTAGGAATTTGAGGTTTTTCTTTTGGAGCAACTTCAGCATGTTTGTCTTTGGCATTCAAATCGATATGTCCAACTGATTTGAAATGAGGTAATAAATCCTCCGAAATCGTAACATGAATAGTTTCCGTAGGTTTTTCTATTGGTTTTGGATGACTATAGCCTTCCAACGCAACTGTTTCAGCCTTGTCTTTTAAATGGCGCTCTTGACTTAATCGCTCAGATTCAATTTTCAGAGCCATATCTTTGTTAAATTCTTTCGCCAATAAAAGATGCAAGTCATCCGACAACTTTAAATTGGGGTCGACAACAATTTTATGACCTTTTTTTGCAAAAAACTCTACTGCGGTGGACATTCCGACATTCAATTCTTTACAGGCTTTACTTAATCTTATGGACATATTCTATAATTACAGTTTTCAATTTTAAAGTATCCGTATTCTTGTTATTAATTTTTTTGCGAAACACGGAACACGAAACGCAAAACACGGAGCACAAAAATCTGTTATTCCTCTTCAGCAAATTCGGCATTTAGAATTGCCAATACATCGTCAATTGTTTCTTCTTCAAGATCGGTACGACGAATCAAATCCTGACGTGAAATAGCCAATACACTTTTTGCAGTATCGCAACCAATTGATTTCAACGAATCAATAATCCATTGATCTATTTCATCGCTAAACTCGTCTAAGTAAATATCTTCAGTATCTGTTTCTTCATCCAAATCGCGGAAAACATCAAGTGTATAACCTGTAAGCATACCGGCCAGCTTAATATTCATACCACCTTTTCCAATGGCCTGCGAAACTTCTTCGGGTTTAAGGTAAATTTCTGCTTTTTTCTCTACCTCGTTTAAGCGAATAGACGAAATTTTTGCAGGACTCAAAGCGCGCGAAATAAACAAGCTAATGTTGTTGGTATAATTGATTACGTCTATATTCTCGTTGCGCAATTCACGCACAATACCGTGAATACGAGCACCTTTTACACCCACACATGCTCCAACCGGATCGATGCGGTCATCATAAGATTCAACAGCCACTTTTGCACGCTCACCGGGCATACGGGCAATTTTCTTAATTAGAATTAAACCCTCATTAATTTCAGGTACTTCCAGTTCGAATAACCGTTCCAAAAACACAGGTGATATACGTGAAAGTATAATTTTAGGATTGTTGTTTTTATTTTCAACCATTGCCACTACAGCGCGTACAGTATCACCTTTACGATAAAAGTCAGTAGGAATCTGTTCTGTTTTTGGCAAATAAAGTTCGTTTCCTTCATCGTCAATCAGCAACATTTCTTTTTTCCAAATCTGATATAACTCAGCACTTACAATCTGGCCAACTTTTTCGCTGTATTTGCTAAATACATTGTCTTTTTGTAATTCAAGAATTTTAGACGACAATGTTTGACGTAAAGTCAGGATGGCACGACGACCAAAGCCCAGAAAGTCCACTAATTCAGTTACATCCTCATCAATTTCGTAATCTTCATCAATTTTCTTAGCATCGGTTAGTGACATCTGTAAGTTTGTATCTACCAAATCTTCATCTGCTACAACTGTACGGTTACGATAAATCTCGAAGTCACCTTTGTCAGGGTTGATAATCACATCGTAATTTTCGTCGGTTCCAAACATTTTTGATATAACATTACGGAATGACTCTTCCATTACACTAATCAAAGTACTTCTATCGATGTTTTTTAGCTCTTTGAACTCCGAAAAAGTATCAATTAAGCTAATAGTTTCTTTTTTGCTCATGGCTTATTTGAATCTAATAATATATTTTGTGGTTTTTATTTCTTCGTAGGCGAAAGTAAGATTCTCGATTACAGTTACTTTTCGTTTTGAACCTTCGGGTTTTTCTGTTTTTTCAATTTCTAGTACAAAGTTTGCTTCATGCACTTCTATCAACACACCCGTAATTTTTTTTCCCGCTTTGGTCAATACTTCAACTTCATTACCAATGTTTTTCTCGTATTGTTTCAGCACTTTAAATGGTTCGGTTAGTCCCGCTGAGCTTACTTCTAATTCATAATCTTCAATTTCCCGGTCTAATTCCGATTCAATATGACGATTTACTTCCATGCAAAACTCAATTGTAACCCCATCAAAAGAATCAATTTCTACCGAAATTCGATTGTCGGGAGTTACATTTACATCTACCAGATAATAATTTTTATCAGTAATGAAATTTTCAACTATTTGAAATACAGCTTCTTTAGAAATCATACGGTATGGTATTTTAACAAACGAGGGGACTGTTGTCCCCTCCTCTATATCCTATTTCGGGTGCAAAAGTACAAAATAATTCTTTATCACACAAAGATTTAAGAGAAAAAATCATTATTACAGCAAATATTATATTATGAGTCGGTCATTGTTATTTTATTATTATGTTGTATTTCGTATTTTTATTCAATAATATGCAGTTTATTTGATTTATTTTTATCTATAATTCAATCCATACTGCTATCTTTGTAACCAATTAATCATTTCAAATCTAAAGTCTGATGTACAAAATATTATCTGTAAATCCGGGGTCAACATCTACAAAATTTGCCGTTTATGAAGATGAGAAACTTATTTGTCTACATAACATTCGCCATGAAACTGAAGATTTTAAGCCTTTTCACTCGTTGTTTGATCAAACACGATATCGTAAAGAT
>Ga0247841_10007153_pt1 | contig 16714 bp, 29 predicted proteins | sample LaCruzMarch2015__2_FD_192410 | JGI IMG/M metagenome (GOLD analysis project Ga0247841, IMG submission 192410) | Freshwater microbial communities from meromictic Lake La Cruz, Castile-La Mancha, Spain - LaCruzMarch2015_18m | ecosystem: Environmental > Aquatic > Freshwater > Lake | place: Spain... | reverse complement strand
CTTTAATAGAATGTGAGGTTAATTTTAAAGATATAATAACAGTCCAAGAAGGTAAGGCCAGATGTAAGAAGTGCAAGCCGATTAGGGTTATAGAGTTCAAGAAGGTGGGTAAATGAAACAAGAATATGTGTGTTATTTAAAACTAAAGGTAAAAAACAAGATCCAAAGAATTCCACTTTCTAAAATTATAGGAATTAATGGTGGAAGATTTAAAGATAATATTTTAAGAATTAAAGAAGACGCATATATAGAAGTAGTCCTATCAACACATTTTGGAGTTAGAGGTCGGTATAAGGGTTTAGAATTGATTTATCAAGAAGAGTATTTAATATGACTGAAATAGTTGAGGATATAATTAAATAATTATTAGGTGATAAAGGTGGAAATATGGCAGACAGGATTGTAGAATTAACTTGCCCACATTGTAATGAGCAAACAGATTGCTTTATATTAATAGGTCAGAACTTTATGACACCTTGTGAGAAATGTAAAAGAATGATTTATTTTGATATGAACGGGAATTCGTTTGCAAAAATGTCAAGAAGCCAAATAAAAGAACAGAAATTAGAAAGAGATGAGTATTATAATCAATTAAGAAGGAGATGATTAAATGAGTATATATGGAAACATTTACCTAAAGAGGAATAAAGAAGTAGAATTAGTGATTGATAGGATTGCTGGAAATGATTATGCATTTATAGAAATAATTATTGCTGATGACACATTTCCAAGACATCACGCATTAAGATTCTTAATAGATGCAGAAGATGCATATAAGTTAGGTTCATTATTATATCAAAAAGCTGAAGGTACAGGAACTCAAGGAATTGATGATTGGTATGATAATAAAATCAAATCTTATGAATATGCTGAAAGTATTCTTGAATTGACCACTGAGGAATGGGAAAAAGAATGTGTGGAAAACAAATCTAAATGGTATAAAGGTAGAACTAAAACCAATTTAGAAGAGATTAAAAAAAGATTATTAAATGATATTGAAATGATTGACAATGAATTAAAGGAGGAAAAGAAATGAGTGGAAAGTTTAAAGTGGGGGACAAGGTTAAAATTATTAACGAAAATTACGAGGGTTGTGTAGATATATATCATCATATTTTTGAAATAGAATCATTAAATCCATATAAAAATTATGAGTACAAACTTAAAAATTTACTAACAAATTATAATAATTTTTTTAATTATTATGAATTAGAGCTTGTAGAACCTGCAAAAGAGGAATTCTATAAAAAAGATGACTTAGTAATCTTTGAAACTGGAGTTTATAAAATATATTATTTTTTAGATGTAGAACATAAACACTGTTATATTGACAATCAAGACCATCAAGGGTTAGATATTATGAATGTACCTATCAATAATCTACAAGGCAAGCTCGTTCCATTAAAGGAAACTGATGAAATTAAAGAAGGAGAAGAAGTTTGGTGCATTGATGATAAAGGTTATGAACCTGATAATATATTATTTTTTGGTCGTAAATATATTGTATCACCTTCAATTTATAATGATGAAGTAAAAATAAATTCAAATAATATAGCATATAAAATTAGATTTGCAAGATTAGTCAAGCCACCTGAAAAAGAAAAATGGTCAAAACCAGATGAATTTGGAGACCAAATAAATATGACTAAATTTTATGAGTTGATATCAAATTTTCCATCATATAAACCATTAAGTTATAATTTGTTAAAAAATAAGGAGGAATCAAAAATGGATATAAAAGAAGTAAGTAAGGAGAACATCAAGGAAGCAATGAAAATTGCAGAACAAGAAAAGAAAACACAGGAGATAGAGTTTGCTAAAGGCAATTATTATCAATACCTAAACCAATTAGACGAATATGAAAGAGGACTTAATAATGCAAGAACTAAGATTAAAGATATTGAATTATTAAAATCCGAATTTATTAAGGCACATCCAGAATTCTCAAAGAAGGTGAAATGTTAGATTATTTAAGTAAGAATTTAACAGAAGATGAGTTGTTAAATATACTTTATAAAAAAATAAAAGATTATTAAATGGTGAAACTATGAAAGAACAAACTCTTGAATTTTCAATGATAATGAAAAATGAATCTTCTTGTATTGAGAAGTGTTTAGCTTCTATTAAAGGAGAAAAGTGTACAATAATAGACACAGGTTCAACAGATAATTGTATTGAACTCACAAGAAAATTTCCAAATGTTACAGTTTATTCTGGAGAGGATTTCAAATGGAGAGATGATTTTGCTTTTAGTCGTAACCAAAGTTTAGAAAAATGCAATGGTTCGTGGATTTACATCATTGATTGCGATGAGTGGCTGGAAGAAGGAATGATTCCTAAAATCAAAGAAGTAATAAACAATGCAGGAGATAAAAAAGCGTTTATGGTTAAACATTATGATTCCCCGGAAAAGTTTAGTCATCATTCAATTAGATTATTTAAGAACAACTCCGGAATTAAATGGGAAGCACCAATACACAATTATTTAAATTATGTAACCGATGATATTGCAGACATTATACATTATGTAGGTTATTCCCAAGCACATGTTCTTGACCCAAACAGAGCATTCAGAATTTTATGCAAATTTGTTTTGAACAATCCAAAGTGTACAAGAGAAAAGTTTTATTTAGCAAGAGAATATTTTTACCGAGCCGATTATGAAAGTGCAATATTTTGGTATGAGCATTATTTGAAAAATGCATATTTCCCACCTGAAGAAGCAGATTGTTATATGATGCTTGCATTGTGCTACAGAAATATTGGTAACATGAGTAAAGCTAGAGAAATGGCTTTAAAGTGCATTGATTTAAACACAAATTTTAAAGAAGCATTAGATTTTATGGCGGATGTTACAGGACCAGGAAATAGTAAAAGATGGAAAGAATGGGCAAAAACAGCTACGAATGAAGGGTTATTATTTGTAAGGTGATTGAATATGGTTAATGAAAGTGGTTTAACAAGATTTATAAACAATGAAAAAATTATAATTGATAAAAAACATATTCAAGAGTTTATAGATAAAACAGAATGTGGTTTAATATTTTGTTATAATAGTAAAACTAAAGAAACTTATTGGGCACATTCTAATTTACCCACTTTAGAAATACAAAAAGTATTTAATGATAATTATGAAACAATAAAAGCTGAAAATAGAAAAAATAGAAAGGAGATGAAATAAATGCCAACTTCACGCCCAAATCATCTAGCATACTTATGTAATAGAGTATTAGAAATACAACCAAAATCCATACTTGATATTGGTATGGGTTTCGGAAGTAAAGGAATGTTGTTTAGGGAATTTACAGATGTGTGGTCTGGAAATTATGCTCGGAATTCTTGGAAAGTTCAAATTGATGCAATAGAAGTGTTTGACCAATACGTTACATCATTACAAAACGAAATATATAATAACATTCATATAGGTAATGCTTTAGATGAGCTACCCTCACTTGAACAATATGATTTAATTTATTGTGGGGATATGATTGAACACCTAACCAAAGAAGATGGGTTCAAGTTAATAGAATTAATGAAGCAACACGCAAAGCACATTATAATTGTAACACCAGTTGTTGTAAGTGAGCAAGGTGAAGTGTTTAATAATGAGAATGAAAGGCATTTGAGTCAATGGTCATACAAAGACTTTCCAGATGCAAAAGTGAATTATTTTAATAATACATTATTTATTGAGATGGGAGTGATATAATGTATAAGAAAACTGTTAAAACTGAAATTGTTTTGGAATTAAGAAAGAAACCATTTATAGGGCACATAAAAAATAATGGAAAGAAGAAAAAGGTGAAATAAATGCAAAAATACTATTGTTCAGGAATGTCGTTCTATGGTGATAAAATACCTTTAAAATTTTATAACAATGATAAAGAAGATACGTTGTTTTCAGCTTTATATTTTGAAAATGATTATAAAGTATTTAAATTACATAAAGGTAGACGTATGGTATTTTTTAATGGTAGTGATGTTTCAAGATTATTATGTAATACTAAGTGGATAGAAATAATACAAAATTATCCGGCAGAACATTATTGTCATAACAAGCAACTCCAAGATGAACTTAAATCAGTAGGAATTGATGCAACTATAGTTCCACTATTCTTTGGGAATAAAGAAGACTATCAAGTATGTTATAAACCTTCAACATCTCCACGGATATTTATGAATGCACATCCAGGCAGAGAACAAGAGTATGGGGTTGATAAATGTTTACAATTAGCAATAAATTTTGAAGAATATGAATTCCACATATATGGTATTGATGGAGAGAATAAGATTAATGTAATCTATCACGGTCAAATCCCTGAAGCACAAATGGATGAAGAAATAAGAAACTATCAAGCAGTATTAAGATTCAATGAACACGATGGGATGTCTCAGATTGTAGCAAAAGCAAGTCTATTAGGTTTATATCCTATAGTTACAAATGATATAAATATAGCGACTGATAAATTAGAATCAATAGGGTGGAAACCATATACTTGTTGTAGGAATTGTATAAAAGACATAAAAGAATTCTTGGAGATGATTGAATAATGGAATACACTCTTAAAGACATAATTAAATTAATTTATAATAAATTTTCAACTAATCCCTTTGTGCATTTAATTGAATATAAATCAAAAAGCGCATTTGGTAGATATGATATGTATTATATTGATGTCGAGGGTTTTAAAAGGATTGAAGCAAATACAGAAGATGGTGTTTTAATAAAAGCATACAATTATTTTAATGATTATAAAGTAACTCCTGACATTTGTAGGCATAATGGAGATTGGTATTATGATGAAGGATTTGAAGATGAACTTATAAGAGATAATTGTATTAGATATAATTATTATTGTAGGCATTGTGGACAAAAATTTGTTCATACTGAAAAACATATTTTACACAAATTAAATCCGACAAAATATGAAGATGAGTGTGGCTTAACTGGAAGAGGGGGGTATACTGGTTTCACAGGTTCAACGGGAAGAACAGTCCCAATAGCCCCCCTTGGAGCAATCAAAGAAATAAAAATTGATAAAGAAAATAATAAACACAATCTAATAATTAATAAGCAAGATTATAAAGAAGCATTAAATAAATTAGAAATTGAAATAAATAAAAAAATATCTAAAAATCATATAATTAATGATACAAAATATAATTATGATTATTGGTTGAGTTTAAAAACTCGTGGACATACTTTATATGGTGGGGATTATAATTATACATTAGATATAACAATTAGTTTTAATATCGATGATATTTTGAGTAGAATAACATATGAATTTTTTGGGAAAAATAAAGAAATTGTAGTTAATAAAGCTATAAAATATTTTAAAAAAATGAAATCAAAATTATCAATTGAAAAGTATAAAAGGTGATTAAATGAGTATGGGACCAGAAGATGCAAATGATGACTTAGGAACGAGCCCCCAATCCGCAGGGGATAATGGGGATGACTCAGGAACAGCAACAGAGGATTCAGAACAAGGGGATGATGGTCAATGAAGACTTTGATTATTGGAGAAGGAGAGATTGGTAAAAGTTTATTTAAAATACTTTTTGAAGAATATTGTTGTTGTTCATATGATGTAAAATATAATGATTTAGAATATTATAAATATATTCAAACATTACCTTATACATTTGAGATAATGCATATTTGTTTTCCTTATTCGAAAACGTTTATTAATGATGTCAAGGAATATCAGAAAACATTCAATCCAAAATATACAGTAATTCATTCGACAGTTCCAGTTGGAACTTCAAGAAAGCTAAATGCCGTGCATTCGCCTTGCATTGGTATTCATCCACATCTCGCAACTTCAATGAAAACGTTCACTAAATATCTTTCAGGTAAGTATGCAGGAGCAGTTGCAGATTATTTCAGAAGAGTAGGAATGAAAGTTGCAATAACAGATAAGCAGGAAACAACAGAACTTGCAAAAATACTTTGCACGACTTATTATGGAATGTGCATTGAGTATACAAAGGATGTCAAAAGATTGTGTGATAAATATAATGTGCCTTTTGAATTTTGGACGATTTGGACTGATAATTATAATCAAGGTTATCAAAAATTAGGTTATTCAGAATATACAAGACCAAATCTAGTTCCAAATATGAAGAAAATTGGCGGGCATTGTGTTGTGAATAATACAGAATTGTTAGAAACAACATTTACAAAATTTATAAAAGAATTAAATAAGGAGAAATGATTATGTGGTGGGAATTACCAGCAGCAATATTTTTATGGTCAATGCTAGTATTGATTGGATGTTTTATTTTATTTGCATTATATTTATTTATTATATGGAAGTGGATTAAATAAATATATTTAAATAATAATATTAATATAATTATATATAAGGAATTAATATGGAAGAAGATACAGATAAGGATATAATTTTAAAAGAACTTGAAACAACTAATTTGGAATTAATCAATAAAATAGGAATAGAATTAAACAGTGATAACCCTGATTATTCCAGAATACTTTTATTGAAATTAAAACAATATGAAAACATCTCTAAATATTATAGTATAAATATGAGATTTAAAGAAATGCAAAGTATTCAAAAAACATGCAATGAAGTTGTAGAATTATTGTTTAAAATAGATAAAGGACTTTTACAATTTAAAGCATCATCAACAGACGACATGAGAAGATTAGAAGATATTTTTAAGAATAAGGATATGGATAAAGAATTCATATTAAAAAGAAATGAAAATAAAGAAGGAATTGAAAATGAAATAATGGAAAAAGATGAAGAATGATAAAAAGTTGGTATCCTAAACCAGAACTTACTCCTGAACAGATTAAGTATTTAAAACTAATTCAGAGTATCTTTAAGGTTAATGCCCTCAATAAAAAATGGGTTCCGTATATCTTAACACCACACCAACAGGAATTTCATGCACAAGATATTGCAATTCTTGGAAGCAACGCAAAAAATAGATGTGTAATAAAATCAAGAAATACTTCTTTTACTACTTCTGCAATAATATCAAACTTGATGGCTGTTTATAATTATCCAGACCAAGTTATACCCTATGTTAGATTAAATGCTATGAGAGCAAAAGATTTAATTAGGGAAGAAAAAAAAATAATAAGTCATATGACTCCTATTAAATTACCTAATGGGGACTTATATCCGTTTGACCCTGATAAGTGTAATATGGATTCTGAAATGAGAATCATATTCCCAAATGGTACTGAACACAGAGCATTCCCTGCTACTAATTCTGCTTCTGAATCAATAAGAGGATTAAGAATAAATGGTTCTGCTGGTATAATTGATGAATCCAACTTTATGAAAGATTTTGAGAACATCTATGTTGCTTGCAGAGATTCATCTGCTGGTTCTGATTTTGAAGGTAGTATGGAGTTCCAAATGAATATAGGAACTACTCTAAAAGGTGCTGCTACACCCTTTAAATTGTGGTATGATAAGGTTAACAAGCAAAAAGACACACCTATACAGCTATATAAATGGCCTGTATTTGATTTAAACATATATGATAGGGAAATACCTATAACCGAACAAGAGTTAATTCCTATTGTACCTTGGCATTCTTTAGAAACATTAGAAAAGAAGAGAATTGAAGATGAAGATAGGTTTGCAGAAGAGTATTTAGCAGTACCTGTAGATAGTGAAAAACAGTTTTATCCTTCTTCTAAAATAATGAGTTGTATTAATACTGAATTAAAGAATATGAAATATATATTTGAACAAGGAGAATATTATGGTGGTGTTGATGTTGCTTCTGTAAATGATTACTTTGCAATAGTTATATTTCAAAAGGTTGAAGATAGATTTATACAGAGATATTTATATTACAATAGAAAAGTTGATTTAGAGGATATGGAAAAACTATGTAAAGATGTAGTATTTCAGTGGAAAGAATTTGGGTTAAAGAAGTTTAGAATTGATGCTAATGGTCAAGGATTTCAAATAGCACAAACATTGAAAAAAATATACCCAGATATTGTAGAAGGGATAAGAGGTAATTTAGGTATAAATACAGGTGGAAGTCAAAAGATTCCATTAAAAGAATTCTTACATACTAATCTGAAAAAATATATTGTAAAAGGGAATATCACTTTGTTAAATGATGACTTACAATATGTTCATTATTGTGGTTATAACTATAACTTTGAATGTGATTCAACAAAAGAGTATGGACATGGAGATATTGTTTCTGCTACAACATTAGCATTATTACCACTTGATTTTAAAAAATTGAATTCAGGGGAAGATATGGCTATTGGGTCTGTTAGAACAATAAATGAAAGTAATAAAATTAGAGAAGTGGAACCAGAAACAATGATTGATAAGTTAAAAAGATTAAGAAGACAAGGGGGATGGGGATGATATAAAGTATGGGGAATTTATCTTGCATTACAGGAAGGGACCAAATTCAATTACAAATAAAACATGATTTTTTTAATAATATTCTCCCTAATATGTATAAAGGAGAAACAATAACTAAACATCAATTAAAAATAAAAATGAATATACCAATAAATGATATTGAATGGTTTATGGTATATTTACAAAAAGAACAACCAAAATATAGTGGTATATATATTATATATTATATATCAATAAAAATAAATACAATAAAAGTATTAAAGAGGTTGTAAAATGAGTCAAGAAGGAGTCTTTCAATTCTTAAAATCCAATAAAACTAAATGGTTTTGTGTTAAGGAAATAGCATGTGAAATGAACAAAGATAAGGTTGTTTCCAATTTAAATAGTGTTGGAAAATGTGTTATGGTGATACGACAATCATCATTTATTATAACAAAATTTGACCCAATTAAGTGTGTTACTTATTTTAAGTACTCACCTCATTCTAACAAAAAAATATAATAGCTTTATATATATAAAGAAGTTATAATATATATGAAAGGGAATATTTATTTTCCTTGCTCTTAAATTTGTAACCTTATTACTAAGGTAAATGGTAAAGGTTACAAACCCTACTGGGTTTATAAAGGTAAGTAATATGATTTCATTTACATTAAGGTTTAAACTTTTTTTAAAAAAATTATTTGAAAAAATAATTACAATAGATTTAAATCCCTTTATGGGATTCTTTGTTTTTATATTTTTATTGGCTTTCTCTATTATTTGGTGGAAAGCTTTAATCATTGGAGTAATTGGATATTTTTTATTTTGTCGTTTAGAAAAAACATTATTTGAATATGCAAAGATAAAAAAATAAAAGGTAATTAATATGAATCATAAAGAAAAGTTAAAAAAATTGAGAGAGAATAAATATTCAATTTCTAATTGGGAAGGAGATGGATATGTTATAACAAAAGATAACAAACCATTTAGTTCTACAATGCATAAAGATGAGGCACAAAAGATAGTTAATAAGTTAAATTTAAATCAAGAATTAACAGATAAAGAAGATAAATTAATGGAAGCAATGTTCAACAGAGAAGATATGGATAAAATTGCAATGGAATTATTTAATAAAAAATATGATAGATTGACAGATGAAGAACAAGAAGAAGTTGATGATGAAAGAAATAAAAAGTCAAGAAGAGAATCATTTAAAGAATCAGATTCAGTTGATACATTAACAATAGATATTCCATTAATTACAAGATTGTTTGAATATATTTTAGAGAACAAAATATCAGATGAAGATTTACATAGATTTTTAGAACAATTAATTTTAGTTTCTAAAAGTGCAAATACCTTAACAATGAACAATTATGATGAAATAATTAAAAAACCAATTCCATTACAAACAGAATCATTTAAAGAAGCAAAAGATAAATATGGAAAACAATTACCAGGTGGAGCAAGAGTAATTACACCTGATGGGCAAAAAGGTTATGTATATCAAATTTTTGATGATGATGTTAGAGTTTCTCAAAAACCACAATCAGGATTAATCGGTTGGTTTAAAGGTAATGAATTAATATTAATAGAATCCTATAAAGAGAAGCTTAAAAATTTAAGAGAATATGCAAGAACAATCGATGTTGATGGACAAAAGATTGTAGCAGAAATTTCTGGCTCTGGAAACAAAGCATTTACATTAGATGGTGAAGACAAAGAATATCATTTAATCAATGGTAAATGGGAAGAAGTTAAAAAATAAAAGTGATTAAAATTATGAGTAAAACATTATCAATTAACGGGCAGATATTAATTGATGAAACAGTTTCATCAATAACAACAAATATTTCAACAGAGAATTTATTAGTAGAAAATGAATTTTCAGAAATTACAATTCAGGAGATTACGTTAGCTGCATCAACAACTGACGAGGTTATTTCATTGGGTGGAATTTCAAGCGATGCGAGTTTAGTAATTATAGTTCCAGAGTACACAACAGATTCATATCCTGTGCCATTAAATTATTTAACAACAAAAATTAATTCATCAACAACAGCAACTCCATTCGGAAAACTATATGTTGCAGGTGGATATAGTACAACAGGTATTGATGCAATAACGATTAGTAATGTAGATACCAATTATAGTGTGGACTTAAAAATATATATTTGTAAATTATGATTAAAATGTTTTTAAGAAGCAATCAAAAAGATAATTTGAGGATATTAAAAGAAAATAATGCAGATGTTGCAAAATACTTTAGTAAAATCTCACCACAAGCAAAAAAGGTTTATGATAAATTAGTAAAAGCATATGATAAAGGGCATATTTATTATATTTGGTGGCATGGGGATTCATTGCACCCAAGAAAAAAACATTTAAACAGGAACGGTAAAATATTTAGAATTGTTGATGCAATAGAATTAAAACAAGAATTTCCAAAATTTTTACCAAATTGTAGTTGTAATATAGAGATAATTTAAAAGTGATGAAATGAATTTAAAAGAATTTTTCAATGGAGAAGTAGGAATTTCTCAACTTGGAATACTTAAAACAAAAATGGATGTCTTTTCTTTTGAGCGTAGAACAACACACTTTGAAAAAGAAAAAGCAATAACAATGTATTTAACAAATGCACAAATATCCTGTGGTGTTAATCAAATTGCAAACTTCATTGTTGGTAGTAAAATTAAAGCAAAAAGTGATGATAGTTATAGTAAAGATTGGTTGAATTCTTGGATTAAACAAAGATATAATTTAAAAAAAGAAATCACTAATGTTACAAAATCATATTTAATTACAGGTGAAATTGCTTGTGAACCATTATATAGAATGGAATTAGTTGATGGAATTGGATTACCCGTTGTTGATAATATATTTGCAATAACAGATGTTAGTAGAATATTTGTAAATATGAATAAAGAGAAATATCCAAATATAGATTATGTTTATAGAGTTCCAGACACATTAAGAAGTGCTGAATATAAAGGTAAAAGTGTTAAAAGATATAGATTATCCTATGTAAAAGGTATGATTATTGAACCAATTGATGTTTATGGAATTGGTATGACAACAAATGAATTGTTCTTTGAAACTTATGGATTTGAATTAACAAATGGATTATATGGGCATGGAATTGTTGAAGCAATGATTAATGATGCAGATATTTTAAATCAAATTATGCAAAACATTGGAACAATAAGTAGGTATAGAGCAATTGGCAAAAAAGTATTTTCAGTTGGTAGTGCAGAAATGCCTGGGACACCACAAGATGTTGAAAATTTAGCGGCACAATTGAATGGTATTGATGAAGATAATAAAAATATAACAATAAATAAACCTTTTGAAATGAAGGATTTAGCTTTTGCAGGAACGTATGATTCAATGAAAGCTGAAGCAGAATATTTAAGACAAAACATTGGTTCAGAATTACAACCAAATTACATGACGGCTTGGGCAGGTGCAAATACTTTCGCAGCATCACAAAAAGCACAAGTGCCTTTTGAATTATATTTAAATAATTGTAAAGAAGACATTATTACATTTTTAAACAACAATGTTTTAGATAGTTTAAAAAAATTTAATACAAAATTAGCAGAAGATTTAAGTTTTGAATTTGAAGAGGTTTCATTAGATAGCAGAGAAGATAGAATTGCGTGGGGTGCTCAATTATATAATGTGAATATAATTACATTAAATGAATTCAGAGTAATTGCTGGATATAAACCAATTGAGAATGGGGATATATTTAAATACCAAAACGTCCCAACAGATGCAAGAGTTTCAATGGGGATGGATTAATGAGAACAATACAGTCTTTGGAAAATGAAATTTCAGATAACATTGTTATCCTTAAGGTTGATGGTTCAAATCAAGAAGCATTAGATAAAATACGTTCTATAATTGCAGAGATTGGAAATTCATATGGTAATGAAGTTAAGGATAGAATCATAAAGAAAAAGAATTTCAAAAGATTTCCAGGATTAAATATATAGTGATATTATGAAATTCAAAGAAAGATTATTAATATTAAAAGAATCAATCAATGATAAATTATTCGAAGTTGCTGCAAGTTTACCAACAGCAAATGGTAATTGTGGAACAAACTCAAGGTCATTACAAAAACAATTTAATGGAGAAATTAAACCTGTTGTAATATATGATAATAATAATGGTGTTTCAATCAATGGACATTACATCTACATTTCACCAGATAATAAATATATTGTAGATGCAGTTTTACCAAACAATAGTGAACCAAATTTATCAAATGTTGTAAGACATTTAAAACAAGCAGAACTTAAAAAAAATGTGTTTGATAAGGATACATATTATTCAATAATTAAAAGACATTTATAGGTGGTCGTGATGGCTGAATTAGAAATTATACAAAATGATAGAGAAATAGAAAGAGTTGAAGATGGAGTTATCTTAAATGTTTATCAAAAGCAAAGATACCCACAAAAGAACATTAATAATTTAATTACTAAATATAAAAACAATTTGAAAAGTAATACAGATTTCATTGAAAAATTCGAAGTTTATAAAGAAAAGATTTGTGAAACAAGCAAAGAGTTATTTGAAAAAGTTAAGGAAGAAAACATTAATTTCATTAATAGAATGAAAAATGTTGATGAGTTTAGAAACAAAGCAAAAGAATTATTGAATGAAGAGATACAAAAGAAACAAGAATTCATAGATAAGTTTGATTCAATAATTAAGGACACAGAAAAAAGAGCTTTGAAAATGGCTGAAATAGAAAAGGAAGATGCATTAAAAAAGATTGAAGATGCAAAAGCAATTTTAGAACTTTGGGAAGAATATGAAGTTGTTGAAGAAATCGAAGCAACATAAATGTGAATAATAATGGGTTTATTGGAAGATTGTAGGGTTTTTTTATCTAAATATACAAATAACGCTATATTAATTGGTGTTATTAGTTACATTATTATTAAATATATTAATAATATGGATAAGAAGGAGGGTTTTGAAGAAAGCTTTTCTGAAAATATTAAAATTATACAAAAAGATAAAAGTGGAGAGATTATTTTTGATACTCAAACTGGATATTATAGTTTATTAATTAATGGAAATTATATTAAATCTGCTAAAACACTTTCAACACTTAAAAGTAATAAAGAATCTTATACTGTTGTTGCAAAGAACTATATGAATGAAACACCAGTTAAAATTTTTAACACTAAAGAAGAAGCAGAAGATTTTATTAATAAACCATATAATAAATTAGCATATGGTGGAAAGTATATAATTAGAAAGGAAGGAATTAATATGGATTGGAGAGAAAAATTAAATAAAATTTATAAAGAAAGTTTTAAAGAAAAAGCTTTTGAAATATATGCAGATACACCAAAATTTAAAAGTAAATTAGTTGGAGTATTAAAAGGCAATTCAATTGAAGATATTGAAAAAGAATTAAAGAAATCTCAATATAATGATTTATCTAATATTAAAATAAAAGAGAAATGATAAATTATGATAACAATAAATAATAAATGGATTTATTCAGAAGCGTTAAGTTTAAATAAGAACTCAGATGATAAGGGTAATTATGAATTAAAAACAATGATTGTTCCTTTTGGAAAAATATCCAGAAATGGAGTCATGTATGATAGAGAGAGTATAGAAAAAACTGCTTCTCAAATAGTTGGAAAACATTTGATGTATAATCATTTAGTTGAAGGTGAAGTTTATCCAAGAGGAGAATGGACAGATTATGAAATTAGAGAAGATGGATTATGGGGAACCGCAACTGTATATAATACTGATTACAATAAATCATTAATTGAATATTTATCCGTAGCAAAAAATGCTCATGTTTCTCTTCAAGTTATTGGAGATGCAGAACAAAAAAAGGAAGCAATCACAGGACAAAATTATAGTTTAGCAAAAATTAATAATTGGTTGGAAATTTCAATAGTTCCTGTAGAAGGATTTGAACAAGCTAAAGTAGATTCTTTTGAATGTATGATAGCAGAAAGTTTTAAGCAAAAAGAAGAAATTATAGTTAATAATCTTCCACTTAAGGAAGAGATTAATACTAGTACAGCAGGCGGTGCACTTACTACCGCAATAGTAAATAAGAAAGAAGAAGACAAAGAGGGGATTATCTTGGAACCAGAAAAAGAAATCAAAAAAGAAGAAATGACTCCTGATAACAATAATGTTATAAAGGAAGAACAAGAAATTCCTAAAGATAAAAAAGAAATTGAGGAATCAATTAAAAAAGAAGAATATGATTCAACAATGGAAGATGTAACTTCAATTCTTGAGGATATCAAAAATAGATTAACAGCATTAGAACAAAAATCTATTGCAAAGGAATCTGTTGAAGAACCAAAAGAAGAAGATGATGAAAAGCTTAAGGAATCTGAAGAAGATAAAAAAACTGAGGATGAACCTAAAGACAAAATAATCAAGGAAGCAGAAGATACAGCTGAGGACAAAGTTGAAGATAAAAAGGAAGAGGATGATAAGAAGCCAAAACCTCCACTTTTAGAAAACATGAAAATTAAGTTTTCCCCAATTGATTTAAATCTTAAGGAATCAATAGATAGTAGAAAAGCAGAATTTACAAAGGCAACTAAAGAGTTGTTTTTTAAAAAATAAAGGTGACAATAAATGAATAAATTTCAAATAAATAAGAATTATAAAGAAGCTAGTTATTCACAAACTAGTGGTAATGAGATGACAGAAAAGGCAGGAAAAATGCTTGCAGATTTCTATAAAGCAAATGGGAAAGAAGCAGTATTAAGAGAATCTTTTAATTTTAAGGAAGATGTTAACTTAACAACAGCTTCAGGTGCTTATACTACACTTTTATCTTCAGTAATGCAAACAGCAGTAATTGAAGATGATAGAATGAAGGAAATCTTAGACCTTGTTAATATTAATAATGATATGGTTAAGGGTTCTGGATTTGGTGCTTATAAGATACCAAGATTACAACCAACAATTGCAGTAGAAGTAGCTGAAGGTTCAGTTGTAAATTACTTTGATGAAGGAGTAGATTCAATTACAGTAACACCAAGAAAGGTTGTTGTTGGAACAGCTCTTACATGGGAAATCATGAAAAGAGGAATGAATGACTTTGTTAAAATGGTTATGACAAACGCAGCAGATGCAATTAAGAGAAAATTAAGTTCAGATATTGTTAATGGACTTGCAGCAGGAGCATACGCTTCAACTACAGGTGGATTAACTTATGGAACAGTTCTTGATGCTGAAGCAGCAATCAATGATGCAACTTACGGAAATGGAACAGTTTACGGATTCATGGCAGATAAGTTAGTAATGTCTCCAACAAACTACGCATCTTGGGCAAAGGACACTGATGTTAAAGCAGCAATGCATTATAGAAATGCAAATCCAAATGAAACAGTTCCAATTGCAGGACCAGTAGTTAAAATGTTCAGTAATATGGATATTATAATTACACCTTTCTTAACTTATACAGGAACAAAAGCTTTATTAGTTGATTCTAAAAAAGCAGCAATATTAGTTAAGGAATCTGAAATTGAAACTTTCGAAGGACAACTTCCAGGTAGACCATACGACCATGAAATAGTGGCACTGCAAAGTTATGTTTTGGCAGTTGTATTTTCAAAAGCAATTAGAACAATAACAGCTTAAGTAAGGTAATTCCTTACTTTTTTTATTTTTTAAAAAATAAATAATAAAATTTAGGAGAATGATTAAAATGGCATTAGGAACCGCAGTAGTAAAGGCAAGTGGAACTTTACCTGTAACAGGACCAGGAGAAATTTCATCAGTTGCAGTAACAGCAACAGGAACAGCAACAACAGACCACGTATCAATACAATTTACAAGTGATATACCTGTTGATGTACTTGGGACTTTTCAGTTTAAAGTAGTACCAACTACAAATGTCGTAACCGTAACTGCAAATCGTAGTCAACTTCCCACAGCAGTAACATTTAATGTGTTTGTGTGGAATACAGCATAAGGAATAATTTTATTCCTTATTTTTATTTTTATGTGATATTATGGAAAAAAATTCAAAACATTCAAATAAATCTAAATTACAAATTAGTAATTCAAATTTAGGTAGAATACCTTGGAATAAAGATTTAAAAGGAATTAAAACAAATAATAAAGGTGGAACATCATGGAATAAGGATATTCCTTGTAATGATAATACAAAAGAAAAAATTAGTAATAAATTAAAACTTAATTATGAAAATGGATATATTAATGTTGGTTATAAGAGATTACATTATAGGGGATACCAACCTGATAATGATGAAATAATTAATGATGTTAATAATCTTTTAGAGAATAATATTAATGGTTTATATAAAGAAAATAAT
>Ga0247841_10007151_pt1 | contig 16725 bp, 3 predicted proteins | sample LaCruzMarch2015__2_FD_192410 | JGI IMG/M metagenome (GOLD analysis project Ga0247841, IMG submission 192410) | Freshwater microbial communities from meromictic Lake La Cruz, Castile-La Mancha, Spain - LaCruzMarch2015_18m | ecosystem: Environmental > Aquatic > Freshwater > Lake | place: Spain... | reverse complement strand
CGTTATCCGTCGGCGCAACCCACCCGTATTCTCCGGCCTTCTCATGCCCGCCGCGATCCATCAACTCGGCGGCCAGGCACAACGTCTTGCCGAACCGCCGCCCGGTGCATACCGTACGGAACCGCTTGTTCCGAGCGTCATGAATCGCTTGTTGTGCCCCATGAGGTTGATAATTAAGGTCCATTTTTCTCCTTCAACCCCGCCGCCGCCGGCTGCGCCAGCAACGCCGCTGAAACATTGCTTCCCCCCACATCCCTCAACACCCCGGTCACCGTGACACTCGAACTCACCAACGACCGCCACCCGACCACCCCGGCCTGTTCAACCGCCGTCCGCGACTCATGCGGAAGCAACGGCATGATGATCGACCGGAAGAACCGTACCGGGTCCTTCCGCAACTCCACTTCAAGCGCCTGGGCCAGACAGGTCTGATTGGCAGGCTTCGCCAACATCCGGTCCAGCGTCATCAGCGCATGCGTACGACCACCCCGAACGCCCCGCGTCCGGCCCAACGGATTTCCAGATTGACCAGGTAAAAATCGCATAACAACCCCCTACTAAGACCCCGAACACGTCGTTTTTCCCGAAATCACAAAGCTTGCACCGCACAAAACGTCAATGTTTACGCCACGGAACCATCATCACCACGACCTAAAGAACCCAACATTCGCACCCCCTCCAGAACCCCACATCCTCCGTACCCGCGTAACCGCTGCGGTGACGCGGTGGACCTTCGCCGTTCCGTCCGTTCTGTCCGTGCCGCATTCGTACCAACGCATTTGCACCGCGTGTCATCCAAACCAAGATCACATCTACCTGTCCCGCAGGCACCGCGCTTATCGCTGCCTTGATGTGGCCAAATAAAAAGGTGCGCTAAATAAAACTTGCAATCCCGGCGCATGTGGTCCTTACTCCGTGATGTTGTGGCCACGCTTTGTGCAGGCCACGTATAACGAGGAGAAACGAACAATTTAGAAAACGGCACAAAACCTATAAATTTTGCGTAATCGCAAGATTCGTTCTCTTGGAAACTAGCAGTTTTTTGTTTGCAGAACGGACTGGCGGGGACGCGCCCACACTGGCGCGGCCCTGTTTCATGTTCTGCAAAAGGGATGCTAGTCCCTCCAAGAGAGCGTGGACAGGTGTCCGCGCCTCTTCATTTTTGAATAAGGTTTGTCCAAGGGATGGGAGAAGCAACATATGTACGCAAGACGACACGACGAGAAAAGTGGGCAAACCATTACGATGGGGCTCTTTTTGTTCTTGCAACCCGTGCATACAAGACCCATTTTGGGGTATATGAAATAGTGCTGTGAGGCGGAATCGGAGGGATTTGACGATGGCAAAGACATTTCTCCGGAAGCGGTGGGGCGTCCTGTTGGGCTCGGTGCTTGGACTTACCTGCGCCTCCTTTCTATTCGCCCAAGTTTTCGACTCGGAGGACATCGCCAACATCTTCGACCAGGATGCTTACAACGCATACAAAGCGCGGGAATTCGCTTCGATCAACGATCTGATTCGCCAATATGAGTCCGACCTCGTCTGGTGGATGCCCCTCGCCCTGCCGGACTGGTATCGCGGCTGGTGGAAGCAAGGTTCCTACTTCAGTCTGTCGCCCTTTAAGCAGGACGGATTTCCAAAAGACTTTGTCAAAGGCCTCGTGCCGGCGACGGAAGAGGGCGTAACCGTTTACCCCGTCGAAATTACAGAGAATTTTTACACCCGCTTCCGCGAGATACGGAACGCCAACCATGTCCTGATCGCCTCCGTGCCGCCGCCCAACGGGTACAACCCGCGGTGGTGCCTGTATCAGACCCACCCGAATCTCGATTTCTGGGGCCTGTCGGCGACGATGAGGGAGGACTACGTCGGAATTTATGACCAGGCGCGATTGACCATATGCATGCACTTGATTGGCGACGACGATCTCGTCAATCTCATCATCCGGCGTTCGGTACTCGCAGCCGTCGCCGCGCAGGCCCGGCAGGACGTAGCGACCGCCGGCGGTTCGCTCGTTCGCGCGAACCTCGGCGGGGGCGCGATGACCATGAAACGCTCATTGGACGCCGACCACGGCCTGGCTATCGACAGCGTGAACCTTACCAACGGGATGACTTTTCAGATTTCTTACCCTAACAATTTCACTAATCATGTAGAGGTGTACGTCAGCACCGACTTTTTTGCGAAAGTTTGGACGGTGGCGGATACGGGGTTGGTAACGGCAGGCACCAACGCGATTTTCTGGACCGATACGAACGCGATTCCTAATTGTCGCGCCTGCAAGTTTTTTGACGTTGGAGATGCGCAAACCGATACTGACGGCGATGGACTACCCGATGCCCGTGAGGCGCGCATTTATCACAGCAACCCAAACAGCATGGATAGTGACAACGACGGGCTCGTAGATGGTTACAGCGGTATCGTGCCGGCCAGTGCCTACACGAACGGCGCGACAACCAACGGCGGGCAGTTCGTGGAAGGCGAACTAACCTGGGGAACCGACCCGGCCAAGTGGGACACGGACGAGGACGGTATGAGCGACGGTTGGGAGGTGGCGCACGGCCACGACCCGCTGGACCCGAACGATCCCCCAAACGTGCGCGGCACGATCAGTTATACCGGCGGACAGACCGGCCCCGTGATCGTCGTGGCCGTCGAAACGGCCGACAGTTGGGCGACTAACAATTCCGTTCGTTTGAACACCCCCGGTCTGTACCGCATCCCGAATTTGACGGCGACGAACTACTGGATCAAGGCGTTCATGGATTCCAACGGCGACGCTAGCAACGGGTTGGCCGAAGCCAGAGACGCTTACTCCACCAACGCAATCGCGATCACCAACAAGGTAGTCGGGATCAACTTCACACTCTCCGATCCAGACGTGGACGCCGACGGACTCCCCGACTGGTGGGAAATTGCCCGTTTCGGCAGTACCACGAACTGGGGCGCTGCCGACGATCCCGACGGCGACCAGTATACGAACCTTGAAGAGTACCAGGCCGGGACCGATCCGTTGGACCCTGCCAGCCACCCGTGGAACATCAGCGGCACTATCAGTTACGCCGGGCCGCAAACCGGCACGATCTGGGTGATTGCCGGGCCTTCTGCGGAGAGCTGGACAACCGTGCGCTCCACCAACATCGCGCAACCTGGCGCCTATACGATCACGCATCTGCCGCCCAACACGAACTACTGGATTTGGGCGTGGCGGGACACGGATGGCGACGACGACGCCACCTATTGGGAGGCATTGGGCGAAGCGGCGCAGAACCCCGTATACCTCAGCGGCAACTGCACGAACGTCAATGTGGCCTTGGCCGATCCCGACAGTGACGGCGACGGTTTGCCGGATTGGTGGGAAGTGCTGTACGGACTGAACGCTTTCGATGGCGTACGCTCCGACGCGGCCGGCTGGTGGAGACTCGACGCTTCCAGCGGCACGAACGTTTTGGATTCCTCGGCCAACGCCAACCACGGCGTCCTCTGGCACGGCCTGACCAATGCCTGGACCGCCGGCGTCGTGAGCAACGGCCTGCGGCTGGACGGCACGAACGGCTATGTGCAACTGACCGACAGCGCCAGCCTCAAACCCCAGGTCGTCAGCGTGTCGCTTTGGATACGCCCCGACCACGACTACACGAACGGTTCCGCGGCCTTCTTCAGCAAACGGGCCACGGGCGGTTCCGCGGGGTACAGCCTCGGCTACGAGAACGGCAAACTGGCGTTCACGATCTGCGCCTCCGGTGCAAAGGCCGTCCAGTTGTCCTGCACGCTCTCAAACGGTGTATGGCGGCACGTTGCGGGCACCTACGGCGGCATTTATCAGCGGTTATACGTCGATGGCGTGCTTGCCGTTGCGACCAACTACGAATGGGGTACTGGTTTTGGGGACATCGCCCAGGACACCGTGAATCCCCGACTCGGCGCGACCGCCGACGCCTCCCCGAGCAACCACTTTGCCGGCACATTAGACGATGTGCTCGTCTTCGGGCAGGAACTGACCAGCAACCGTGTCGCCGGCCTGTATAAGGCCGGAGCGGATTTCGATCATGACGGGCTGTCCAACTGGCAGGAATTCCAGGCCGGCACATGCCCGACGAATTCTGACACGGACGCTGACGGAATGCCGGACGGGTGGGAAGTCCAACACGGCCTTTGCCCCACCAATGCGGCAGACGCCGCTTTGGACCCGGACGGCGACGGATACACGAACTTGGAAGAGTACCGGGCCGCAACCGACCCGCACAATGGGGGAAACCATCCCCCCTGGAACATGGGGGGATCGTTGGTTTACACCGGCCGCCAGAGCGGCGTGGTTCTCGTCCAGATCTGCACGTCCTCCAACACGTGGACTGTCACCCAAACCGTCACCTGTGCCGTCACCGGCTCGTTCTTGGCCACGCACCTCGCGACCAACACCAATTATTGGGTCCGCGCTTGGTTAGACTCCCAAGCGGGGGGGACGAACGATTCTTGGGAGGCGTGGGGGATATGCACGAATAACCCCGTCTACCTGGACGCGAATCGCACCAACCTCATCATTACGTTGACTGACCCGGATACGGACGGCGACGGTCTGCCCGACTGGTGGGAAATTCAGTATGGGTTCGACCCGTACTCCGGCATGTCCACCAACTTGGCGGCTTGGTGGCGGTTCCAGGAGGGGGCGGGCACCAATGCCGCGGACAGCAGCGGCTGCGGTCACAGCGGCTCGCTCATCGACGCGGAGCACCTAAAATGGACCAACGGATCGCCTATGGGCGCCGCGATGGCGTTCGACGGTTTGGGCGGTGTGATGGAGGTTCCCCACAACTCATCCCTGATGCCGACCAACGCTTTCACGGTTATGGCCTGGGTCTACGCAATAGATGCGACAAACTACTATCCGGTCATCGTAGAGAAGACGGCAGACGTGGCGGGCTGGACGGACGGCTGGCAACTCTATGTGGAGACCGGAGACCCCAGTGGGGTAACCGGATTTGCGTTTAACGTCGGGGATTACAACTCGAGCACCTGGATAAACAGTGGCGTGCTGATCACGGGACGATGGGTTCATGTTTGCGGCGTATACAGTAACGGCATGGCCCGCCTTTTCGTAGATGGCCAGGAATGCGGCGCCTCCTCGGTTCCAACGCCATTCGCCACGAACTCAGCTCCCTTGATGATAGGGAAGTTCGATCCCTACGACTCTTACCCCCCTTACTCGCGTTGGCACGGTGGCATCGCGGATGTCAGGTTCTACAACGCGGCATTATCCTCGAACGCCGTCGCGGCCATGGTGGAGGCCGAAACCGACTCTGACAGCGATGGACTGAACAATGCCGAGGAGTATGCGAACGGGACCAATCCGCGGGACACCGACACGGACCACGATGGGATGCCCGACGGCTGGGAGTTGGCGCATGGTTTCGACCCGCTCAATCCCGCGGATGCGTGGGACGATCCCGATGGGGACGGCCTCTGCAACCTCGACGAGTACAGCCACGGGACTGATCCGCACGTTTGGGACACGGACCACGATGGCATGCCCGACGGTTGGGAGGTCGCCAACGGCCTCTCTCCGACGAACGCGGCGGATGCCGGCGCGGATCCCGATCACGACGGGCTGGTCAACCTTGACGAGTACGAGAAGGGCACCGATCCCCATAACCCCGATACCGATGGCGATGGACTTTCGGATGGGGAAGAAGTACATCTTTACGGGACCGATCCCACGCTGCCAGATACGGATGGGGACGGCTTCTCGGATTTCTTCGAGATTGCCAACGGCACTGATCCGACAAGGGCCGATTCGTATCCGGCGGCGATTTCCGGGACCATTTCATACGGCGGCCGGCAAACCGGCCCGATTCTCATCAGCGCGGACAGTTCGACGGTGTGGAATGTGCAATCCGTGGGGGCCATTCCGGAACCCGGCCCCTATTCGATCCCCGCCCTGGCGACCGGCACCAACTACTGGCTGCATGCGTTCAGGGACTCGAACAGCAACGGCGTCCTGGATAGTTGGGAAGCGTACGGCACGTATCCGGCGAGTCCGCTCACCCATGCCGGGTCCGAAACCAATATTGACATCTTGCTCACGGATCCCGACACCGACAGCGATGGCCTGCCCGATTGGTGGGAGAAGCGCTACGGTATAAGCCCGTTTCCGGGATTGACGACGAACATGGCCGGCTGGTGGCGGTTCCAGGAGGGTTCCGGGACGAACGTGCATGACAGCAGCGGCCAGGGCCACGACGGCTTCATCGTGGGACCGGAACACATTGGCTGGACAAGCGAATCGCCTTCCGGCGGCGCGCTTGATTTCGACGGGATCGGCGGACTTGTGGAGATTCCCCACTCCCCCGACCTCATGCCGACGAACGAGATGACGGTCTGCGTGTGGGCCTTTTGCAGGGAACTCTCAAATTACGGTGCACTGTTGGTGAAGACCAGCGACTACGAGTACAGTCCCGACGGCTATGCCTTGTACTTGGAGAGCGCAAGCACGAATGGGAACGGCACCAACCTGGCGTTTTGCGTTGGGGACTGGGGGCGTTACGAATGGGCCGACGCCGGGATGGCGCCGACGGGCCGCTGGGCGCATGTCTGCGGCGTCTACAGCAACGGCATGGCGTGGATTTACGTGGATGGGGTGTTGCGCGGAAGTCATGCCGTCACGCTGCCGATCGCCACCAACGAGGCTCCACTGGTGATCGGAGAGTACGGCTTGGCCCCTGACTACTTCTGCTGGCACGGCCAGATTACGGACGTGCGGATCTACCGGAAAGCGCTGAGCCAGGCGGACATCGCACTCCTGGTGGACCCAAGTATCGACATGGACCCAAACGCCGATCCCGACGGCGACGGCTACACAAACCTTGAGGAATACCGGGCGGGCACCGATCCTCTCGACCCCAACAGCCACCCCTGCACGGCCAGCGGCGTCCTTTTGTACGACGGCGGACAGACCGGACCGGTGATTGTCGCCGCGAATGCGTCGGAGGGGCTGTGGTCCACAAGCCTGGTGGCGGTCGTCAGCGCGCCTGGCGCTTTCACGATCTCCAACCTGCCGCCCCAGCAAACCTACTGGTTTGCGGCGTGGCGCGACTCGAACGGCAACGGAACGAACGACGCATGGGAGGCGTTTGGCGGATGGACTAATAACTCCATCCTGCTTACCAACGATCTCTCTGGCATCGAAATTCGCATGAGTGACCCCGATCTGGATGGCGACGGTTTGCCGGATTACTGGGAACTCGCTATTGTCAACGCTGACACCAACGATGCCATCGACAGTATCTACCAGGTGCTTCCTGGCGATGACTTCGACGGCGACGGGTGCAGCAATGCGGACGAGTTCCGACTGGGAACTAACCCGGCGAATTCCAATTCCTACGTTGCCCACGTGAGCTTTGCCACCAACCACATGACCGCGATCGAAACCCAACTCACGGTCAATGTCGCGCTGGTTCTAGCGGGATCCTTGCCGACCAATGCGCTTGTGTGCGTGACACCGATTGGCGGGACGGCGACGCGCGGGCAGGATTACTTCTTCGCCGCGACCAACGTCGTGTTCGATGCGGGACAGACCAACAAGACCGTGCAGATTACCGTCGTCAACGACGGCGTGTACGAGGACCCGGAGACCATTGTACTTGGCCTTGTGGTAGTTTCGGGGCCGGCGATTGCGGGTCCGACAAGCCTCTGTACCATTCTGCTTTGCGACCCGGCGGGCGATAGCGACGGCGACGGGTTGCCTGACGCCTGGGAAGTCGAACATTTCGGCAATCTGAATCACGGTCCGGACGGCGATGAAGATGGGGACGGGTTGAGCAACCTCCTGGAATTACTGCTCGAAACTGACCCGAACGCGATGTGTGTGCCGGATACGAATAGCGTGCTTCAACTGAACGTGCGGACACCCTTGCAGTGATCAACACCGGGAGGCGTGGGATGGACGGGGAGCCAGAAATGGACATGATGCATTTGCTTGAAAGAACGGGCGCCACTCCTGCCGGACTTCCTCAACGCCCCGTTGAGGGCGCGGGAGACCAACGGCGGTTGACGAAAATCCGGCGCGCTGTGTTGGCGACAAGGCCGGGTTTCCCGGCGTTGTGGGCCATCGTCGCGGGCGCCTTACTATGGCTGTCCCCTGTCTGCATGGCCGACCCGGCACATTCCTATACCAACTGGCCGGCCAATGCGGATTGGATAGCGCTAACCAATCACATTGAATGGTGCCACCGGTCGCTTCTGGAACATATGGCGGTCCTGGGGCCAGTCTCCACGGCCGATTCCAACAGCATTGCGCCCTCCTACTTGTGGCCATACCGGGATTACGTCAGATTCGCACAGAAGATCGACGAGATCACGCCCCGGTACGTCTGTCAAACCAACGACCGCGGCGACCACTTCAAATACTACTTCACAAACCGGCTCGCCAATGGAAGTTATCCCGCGAACTTTCCCCTCTGGAGTACGACCAACCTTCATCTCTATGCATTTGGCACTAACGTCTGGGCGACCAATTCGCCGCTCCACAGTTGGATGGGCTTGACGAATCATGCCATTGCGTCCCAGGTCTCCATGGCATTGACGAACCTGCTATGGACAGGGACCAACAGTTCTCAAAAAGTGGGGGCGATCCACAAAAAGGGCAAGAGCGATGCCGAACCCCGAGGCAGGTCGAATGATTTTTCATACGCCGTGTCTTACGAAAAAGGGGACTGGAATGACTGGAACAATGCGAAATACGTGGCAGATACTTATTCCGCTTGGGGCGATCCAATATACGCTGCCGCGGCTTATGTCCACAAGTACCCCTCCGCCGGCGGTAATGAAAAAAATAGCTACGTTATTGGTGCGCGAGCGTATGCCAAACCTGTGCTGAACAACGTCTGCTCAAACCTTGCGGCACAAGCCTCATGGTACCTCATGTTTGCGCAATACCCGGATGCATGGAGCTGCGCGGTCTACGAATGGTACAATTATGACACATATGATGGGGGGTGGCCGGACATCCAGGACAAACACATGGTGTTTGTGGCGGAGACCAATGCCATCGCAAGCAGTTCTCGCACCGGGAATTACGCATTCTCCAGTTACACGAACGTGAACCCGATAGAACAATCGGGGTGGGAAACCAAGGGTTGGGGAAGCCCTGACGGCGCGAAGCAAGTCAGGCACGTATGGTGTACGAACGCCTACTGGCTCCTCAAGTGGAACGTTACTGGCGGGTTCAACTTGAGTCCGCCAGATCCTTCGACCAACATTACGGAGGATGCCGACACCGACCTGGACGATCTCGTGGAGACGCCGGTCGATCTTTCGTCATTGGGACCGGACTCCGGCGTGATTGCGTTTACGGCCGCCAACGACGAACCAAACGTCTTTTTGCCCCTCGCCGCACCGCCGAAATGGTCTGGCGGTCTTCCCGTGTACGCCTACATGGTTCAGGGCGCGTTCACGAATCTGCCGTTTGAGTATCTCGCCCCGGATAATTATGACCAGGACGGCTTTTATACTGCCTACAGCCTGAACACCCACATCGAAGAGAGCGGTGCGATCACGACAAATGGCGTGCATGTAAAGGAAGTGGAGGTGGTTCGCCCGCGCGGGAACGCCGTGATCTTCCAATTCCCGTGGGACGGCTCGGCCTTCAGCGGCACGGGATTTCCTGTTCGCATCAACAGCCGACGCTCCTACATCCTGGTCGATCGGACGCCGGACGACGACAGCGACAAAGCCTACGATCTTAGGTTCGCGTCGGGGATTACCCACTCCTTTGACGACGACGGAAATCTAACGGCGGTTTGGAACGTGGATGAGCTGCAGGTAGACCTTTCGCCCGATGGCTTCCTCGACTGCCCAGTCGGCGCCGGGAGTGGCGACGACGGACCCGCTTGGGCTACGAATGCTTGCTATGGGGTCGCCGTTTCCTGGACTCGCGGCCGGATCACCGGGGTGACGTACACGACGCGGGCAAGTCCGCAAGCGACAATTTCCGTCGCTAACACCGTGGACACAACTTCCGGCTTGATCACGGCGATCGAGAAGTCCAAATTCGACGAAACGTCCGCCACGTTGTCGCAGGACCGCAAGCGCGTCACCTATGGATCCGGCATCGCGGTCACCCGCGCGGCCACAGGCCCGTCCGGCACGTCGCGAAGCGTCACGCTTACACGTACCGTGCCATCACTTGGCGAAAGCCGGACGGTTGTGGCATTCAACGCCGCGGGCCGGGCGACATCGGTCGAGACGTCCGGCGCTGCGTACGGTACCGCCAGGACGAAGTTCACCTATGCGCCGTATGGGCTCGAACGGTACGCGAACGGACTTTTGAAAGGTAGCCGCGTGGTACAGGTCGATTATCCGGAGGGTGCGTCGGAGACCTTCTACTACACCGCCCAGGAAGGTTGGTTGTCATCGGCGACCATGAACGTTGGGCAGGGCCACATCCTCAAGACGCAATACGGTTATGAGGAAGAGGACGAAGGGGAAGGCGACGCGGCGGATTCATCCAACTTGATCGAACGCCCCCGCAAGGTCGAGTCCCTTTTCGACAACGCTGTCATTGGCCGCACCCTCTATTCGTTCGCGGACGGCGCGCAGACCATTCAGGTGTGCGGGAATGCGGCTGCCGGCTGGAACTCGACATTGAACCTCGTGTATACGCGTGACTACGATACCAGCGGGACTCTGGCGGGATTACCGTGGTCATCAACTACCCCCCTCGGATGGTCTTCGTACGACTATGCCGCCGATGAAAGTGGTAACTGCGCAAGAACCGTTACGCAAGACTGGGACGGGCGCGTGCTTGTCAGCGCGGCCAACGCCTTCGGCGTCGAAACCAACAACACGGTCACCGAGAACGGCTGCACCATCGCGCACACGGCCTGCCAGGCCGACTCGTTTGGACGAGTCACGCGTGCCGACTTCCTCGACGGCTCGCATGTCGTGTTTGACGACTATTCGTTCCATGGACCCGCCAGCATGGTGAACGTGGACGGTTCCACCGTAAACTGGCAGTACTTCGCCAACGGTCTCGTGAAACAGGCGACCGACGACAGTACCGGGATTACGACCACCTGGACGTACGATGCCCTCGGGAACCCCGCGACCGTCACGCGGACGGGCGACGCGAAGACCGAACGGACCGCCACCCAATACGACGCAATGGGGAGATTACGCTCGCTGACCGACATCCGCGGCGGTTGGACGGGCTTCGATTACAGCGTCGGCGCGAACGGTATTCGCCGCACAACGACGCCGTCCACGGGCGGAACAATGGTCGAAGACTTCTACTTAGACGGCCGCCCACAGCAGGTAAGCGGCTCGGCGGCGCCACGGCAGGTTACATGGGATCGCGGGGTGGCGAACGGGCAGTATTTTGAGAAGCAGATCAACACGGCGGCCGCTGGTGAATTCGTAAAGACGACCTATACGTTCCTCGGGCAGCCGGGCCAGGTCCAACGCTCGGGCACGCCCGGGGGAAAGACGCTGGATCTCAGTTATGACGGGGCCGACCGTCCGGTTGGCGCCACCGACGAAGAAGGAATTTCGCTCATCCAAACGATCAATCAGGCCAACCGGATCGAACACGCCGGCACCGATATGAACCGCGACGGCGCGGCGAATCCCGGCGGAACTGACCGCTTGAGCAAGTTCGTGAGAACTGTCGGAGCCGGTGGCATCCAGCTTGAACGGCTCGTCTACCCGGATCCCGGCAGCGACGCGACCGCATCGCTGGCCATGGTTCAACCCGCACTGAATGGCATGAGCGGGAATTACTCGGTCGCCGGTCGGCAGGGTTCATTCTCCAGAACGTCCTGTACCCCGGGCGGCGAGTATACGACAACCGATGAACTGCCCGACGGAACGAAAGAGGTTTGCGAGTACCAACACTGGCAGTTAAAAACCAAATCGCTGCACGATACCGGAAACAGCCTGACGGAACAAACGAGTTACACCTATGATGGACTCGGCAACTTGACGCAAAGCGCCACGTTGCGCAACGGATCCACGATTACGACCACCTACACGCGTGATGCTCAAGGCCGCGTGACCGCGATCGCGAGTTCCGACTCGAACCGTGGTCCCGTATCGGTGGCCTACTGGGGCAACACGGACCGGGTGCGCACGGTGACGCGGGCCGATGGAAAAACGACAGCATTCCAGTACGACAACGCCGGGTACGTGACTGAGAAAGCGGACACGGGCGGACAGAACGTCGCTTACGCGCACGACTCTCAGGGGCGTCTCTCCAGCATGACCACATGGCGGAACGGACATGCGCAGGTGACAACGTGGCAGTATGACGCGCAGCGCGGACTGCCGACGCAGAAGACGGTGAACAACAACGTCCGCGAGACCTACACTTGGCGCGACAACGGTCAACTGGCTACGGTGCAGGACGCAAACGGGGTGACCGCCTCCCGCACCTATGACGACGGGGGTAGTTTGACGGCGGTAGTACACAACGATACGTCGGGGACCACCGTCAATCGCACCATCGATCGGCTCGGTCGCGTCAGCGCGGCGGCGCTTGCAAACGGCGTTGGGCACGCCTATGCGCGGATGGTGGAGGGGCTGTTGTTGACCGACACCGTGAGCGGAAACGGCGTCGTATCGAACGCCGTGTTTACTTACACCTACGACGCGAATTCGGCCTTGCCGGTGTCGCTGGCGTACACAGTCGGCGGGCTGCCGGCAAACGGTTTCCATGCCGTGTACAACGGGCGAGTACTGGTGGCGGGCGTGACAAATGACACGCTGGCGGCGTGGTACGGGTACTCTGGCGGGAGCGTTCTGGTGACAAACCTGGTGGTTACGAACCGCAACGGCGTCGCGCTGCGCAAGAGCGTCACCTGGGACTATGCCAACCTGCGGACGCTTACCATCGCGTACCGCGTGGGAACCAACACCGCTGCGGTGGCGTCCTACGGGTTCACGTACGTGACCAACGACGACCGGCTGGCCACAGTCACGCGGGCGGATGGGACGTGCTGGACGTACGCGTATAACGGCCTTGGCCAACTGGCGTCCGGAAAAAAGACATGGACCAACGGCGTTGCGGTGATGGGCCGGCAGTTCGAATATGCCTACGATTCAGCCGGGAACACGGTCAAGGCCGGGCCGCTCAACTCATCAAGCGAACCGCGTTATACGTTCACGGCCAGCGACGACAATCTTCACACCGGCCGGGGTTGGGGCAGCGAGATTGACGTGACGGGGACCGCCGCGACCAATGCGCGGGTGGTCGTCAACACTGCGCGTGCGCAACGACAGGACGAATGGTTCCGCGCAACATTGACGGTGTCGAACAACGCAAGTTCGACGGACCAGGAAGTGCGCATTTACGCCGCCCGGCACGACACGGGGCTCGGCCAGGACGTGGTAGCTAGCCGAACGGGGCGGGTTTTCGTGGCCAAGTCAGTCGAGGCTCCGGCATACAACGCCAAGGGTGAACTGTTGACCGACAGTCGGCGCCAGTTCGTTTTCAACGGGTTGGGCTGGCTGGTTCAGGCGACCACCACGGGCCGCGTTCAGAATGTGCGCGTCAAGAACGATTACGACCCAGACGGTCGGCGCGTGCGTAAGACTGTGCTGGCCGCGAACGGCTCGGCGTGGGTGACCAACCGAGTGAGTCGGTTCTACTACGACCAATGGAATCTAATTGCAGAGACAGTCGACGACAGCACGGTAACGCCGTCCCAACGCACGACCCGCACCTACCTCTGGGGTCTCGATCTGGCTGGCCAGAGAGACGGCAAAATTGGCCAGGAAAGTGGAGGAATTGGCGGACTACTGGCGATTACGGAAGTGGCCGGTGCCGTCACGAACGTGTTCTACCCCCTCTGCGACCACCACGGCACGATCGAGGCGCTGTTGGACGGCCAGACGGGAGCAGTCGTCGCCGAATACGAATACGATCCCTACGGTGTGCTGCTTGCCGAGAGTGGGGCAAAGAAAGATTCTTGTCCACTGAGGTTCATGTCGAAGTATTGGGACGCGGAGACGGGGCTTTACTATTTTGGTTTCCGTTATTTCGATCCCGCGGCAACTAAGTGGCTCACGCCTGACCCGCTACAGGAAGAGGGCGGACTGAACCTCACGGCGTTTTGCCGCAATGATCCGGTGAATAAGACCGATCCTTCGGGGTTGTCAGTCGAGGAAGTTGAGTCATGCGGTTACTTCCCCTCCGGTTATGTTCCGTATCTGAAATCCGACGCATCACTGCTGTCGCGTAACTCCTGGGAGCATTTGTCTGTCGGGGCGGCAAACCTCTTCAATCTGGTCGGCAACACGGTCTATGGCGGGCTGGGCGCTATTGGTTGGGTGGGTGAACAGATCGACGAGAGTCCGAAAACTGTCGGCTTCAACAAATCCATAAGTCAGATGCAGGAACCGCTTGGCCCTCTTGCCTTCGTTACAGGCGGGGGTGAACTGAAAGCCATGATGGCTCTTGGAACAGTCGCGAGACTCGCACGAGTAGAATCCACGCTGGGCAAATTTGCGGCACTGGAGAGAACGTTGGTTAGGGTGGAAGAGGCGGCAAGCAGTACTGCCGCAAAGCGCACTCTGGCACAAGGCGCTGATGCTGGATCAAGACCCGCGCGATTCGTTCGGCAGTTAGAACGAGTTGGGAATCCTCAACAGTACGTTCGCCGTGACTACGAGAACATCGTCGTCCAGAATAAAGCAGGGGATCTCGCCCTGTTCCGTGGGCAGGCAACTGTTGAGATTCCTCCTTCGACGACACCAATACTACACACTCACACACGCACGCCAATACCGAGCACCTTGGATTTCCTTGCCGCACCCGTTGGAGAGGTCCAGTATCTGGAGGCCCCTCAAGGTGGCGTATTGTACATGCGACAGACGCTGTTCAGGGGCCTGTATACGGAGCCGGGCACGGGTCTTCTTCACGGAGAATGGACAGCATGGTAACGCTACCCCCATTACTCGACCGCAACTTTCCGCCATGTACGGTCGAAGGGTCATCAGTCCCGGAAATCGTTGGTCACCTCACGGAACGTTTCCTTGCGCCGCACAAGTGTCTGCAATGCGATTTATTTCATGAAGGCGATTGTCTTAGGGCTAACGCAAGGGCAAGTGTTGGAAGCGAACCACAGCATCGCGTTATGGACCTAGATTTTGGCCCATGTCCCGTACCGAACATTCCGGACGTAAAACCTTATATCGCCATAAGATGTCAGGTGAAGAAAGAGGTCTTGGTCCCTGGCAAGTGTTGCTCCTGTAATTTTCTTACTCGTGAAGCAAAATGTGGTAGATACGAAAACGCGATGGGGCTGCCTTGCACGGTGGATTTTTCGGGGATACCTCAAACTACAGTACAAACAGGGTGACAATGGACATTACAATGTGAGAAGTCTTTGGACCATTCTTCTGATTGCCAGTGTGGGCATTACCGACACGGCGTTGGGTTCTATTCCAAGACTGGCGATGTTCCTCCACGCCCCTTCCCACCCTGTAATGTTGTATGATGTGACTTTTGCCAAATTGGGGTCCGCCCTGTATTTAGAGTATAGCGATTGACGAACCCCAGAATCCCCCAAGCCCCCCGCGCTCCCGCGCCCCGCCCCGAACATCACAACCGCGACACCGCTCACAACCAACCCCTCCGTATTGCGACGCCGCCCTCCACCCAACCGCCCCAACCGAGACGCCTCCGTCCACGCCACTGTACGGCGAACTCTACTCACAACTCCAGCGGACCGTTGCGCCGCCGCTCGGTCGTTCCGGCGCTACGCGCCTCCACGCTCGACCGGCTCCCCATGTGGTACAGCGACGCCTGTGTTACGGCAACCCCTCTACGGCGCGGCCTGTTCACAGTCCCGGCGCTACGCCGCTGGCGCGGCTCGCGCCTATCCTGACCTGCGGTGCCTTGATCACAACCGCGACGCCGTCGTTCCGTCACACCCTGTACGGCGCGGTCTCCTCACAGTCCCGGCGTCGTCGCTTCCGCGCCGCCGCCTAACCTGCCCTGCGGGGCCTCGGCCGCCCGCCCTGCCTCCTGCTTGGCGATGATGCGGAAGCGCGGGGATGTCACGGCTGCTGCGACAAAAGGCCAGCAGCCGCGCCACCCCGCGCCAACTCCGCGAACCACTTGCAGCGCGGCGGGAATACCGCCGCTTAGGCGCGCATCACGCGCGTCATGGCTGCCACCCCCACGCGGCTGTTCCAGCGCGTCAGCTTCACGCGCTTCCACCACCGCGTGTGGCCCCCGTCAGCCAAGCCACGCGACATGCGCGCAATAAAAACCCATCCAGCCCCCTGGCGGTCGGTTGCTCACAGCGCCCTGAAGCGGGCACGCTGTCAGCATCCGCCCGCCCCCGAATACCACCAGTCTTGTGCCGCAATCGGAAGAGCGCCGCCGCCATGTAGCGCCCGAAGGCGAACCAGTCTTGCCGCGCAATCGGAAGAGCGCGGCCGCACAAGACGCGCCGCAATCGGAAGAGGCGGCGCGCAGTCGGTCGCGCGTACGCTCCATAGAAGTTGCGGCGAACCGGCTTCATGGCGCAACACCAGAAGAGCGCCATCAAGCCGGATCACCGCTCTCAGTTGGGAACGGCGGCGTATTGACGCCCGCGCTCTGAACAACCAGGACAGTGCGCGGTCGCCGAAACGCCGACCTAAAACCAACATCCAATCTGTCGGTCGCTGCGCTCCATGGAGTAACGCGCGAAGGCCATCACAACCCGGTCGCCCAAACACGGCACC
>Ga0247841_10007150_pt1 | contig 16725 bp, 22 predicted proteins | sample LaCruzMarch2015__2_FD_192410 | JGI IMG/M metagenome (GOLD analysis project Ga0247841, IMG submission 192410) | Freshwater microbial communities from meromictic Lake La Cruz, Castile-La Mancha, Spain - LaCruzMarch2015_18m | ecosystem: Environmental > Aquatic > Freshwater > Lake | place: Spain... | reverse complement strand
AAACAATAATTAAGCCAATTCCAGATAAAGAGGTTGAAATTAAAGATATTAAGCATATACCTAAAGCAGAAATTGATAAGGTAATTAAGGGGCTTGAAAAAGAAATGAAAAAAGCATCAGATGATCTTGAGTTTGAGATTGCAATAAACATAAGAGATAAGATAGAAGAACTTAAAAAAAGAAAATCATAAAAGGTTATTTTATAAACTCTTATGACTTGTATATAATTAAATAAAAACAAAAACAATAATGGATGTGACTTTATGGCACCACCAAGAAGACCAAAACTAATAACTCCAAACAGACTTGCAAGAAAAGGAAAACCAACAAACAAAGAATTAAAAAAAGCACCAGGTAAAATATATCATAATAGGGAAAATCTAGCTTAATTATATATTTTTAATAATCTTTTCCCAATCTTGTTTACTTGACGAGATATAAACATTTTATACAAGATTTCTTGTGGATAGTATGCTTTCTTTATTTTAATTCTAACTTTATCTAACTTTTCTTTTGGCCCAAAAAAAGTAATCTGATTTTCAACAACTAAAAGGTGTGTTAAATAATTTGCAGATAATGCACTTGAAATATCTGAAATGGTTCCAAATTCTACAAGTACCTCATAATTTTTCTTAGCTTTTGATATTTTTAAGAAACTTTTTCCAAGAGAATAAATATTATAAATATGAATCCCAGTATGGCTTGCAAGTGTGTGCACTATTTTATTACAGACCCTAAATTCATCTGAAGTCTTAGGGTGGTAAGTAGATCCACTCATTTCATATTTTCTTCCAATTCCTGTATGAAGATCAAGTAATATGGCTTCATTATATCCTTCAGTAATTTTTGAAATTAGATTTGTAAACACAAGATTTGATTTTTCTTGAGAAACACCTGAATAGTTTACGCCTGTTGGATAAAGGTTTTGGCCCACAACTCCTGCTTCAATTGTTTGTACAACTCCGTTTTTAATTACTGATTTTAGCATAGTTGTATACAATTTATAATTTTCATAAAATCTTCCTTTTCTAGGAACTCCAGCATCAAATATATTTTTGTTTTTTGTAATAATTTCTAATATCTTTGGATTAATTTGCATATTTTTAAAATCTTCACAAAAATTTCTATTGATATCCACATTATTTTCATTAACTCTTCTATTATATTTAAATCCATAAGGGTTAAGAGAATGAATAAAGCAAATTGAAGTTTTATCTTTTAATTTATCATAGTATTTATCAAGAAATATTAATTGAAAAGCAGAACCTATGTACCCCTCAATACCATGTGTTCCAGATACAAATATTAAAAGTTTATTTTTTTTTTTAGTTTCTGAAATTGCAATATCACAAGTAAGATTATCAATTATTTTTTCAGAAGATAAGATCATTCCTTTGTTTTTAGTTTGTGTAATAAACTTATCCTTTGCTTCTTCATAATCATTAGAGAAATATTTATTATAATCTTTATTTTTAATTTTTGGAAGTTTTAATATTTTCATAATAAATCAATTTCACTTGTATGTTTTAATAATTTCAAAGTTATCTCTAAATTTTTCTGTTTTTGATAAATGTATTGGTTTTGGTTGACCACCAGTGCATGTTCTTCTTTTATCAAACTCATCATAACTTCCTTGTTTTAAGATTGAAAGCACTGGAGAGTCAAGTCTCCCAAATTCTTCTCTCATTTGTCTATAATCAGAAATATATTCTTTTAATGTTTTATCAAGAAGTTCCTTTAACTTAATTGCAAGTAAATCATCTATCTTGCTTTCGGGTAATAATTCAATTAATACTTCATATCTCGGTTTCTTGCTTGGATCTTTAGAGTATGGCATGAAAGTAAATGATTTAATTTTAATTTCAATTTCTTCAATAACCTTATACATGATTGAGATTAAAATGTTTTCGTGTGCAAGTTCTCCCGCAATGTTTAAATAATTATTTCTATCTACAAACTCAATTAATGGAAGCTTCTGTTTGTAACCAGTGACCTTTACAATATCTCCCATCCTGTATCTATAAAGTCCTTCAGTAGTTGTGATTATTACTTCATAATTTTTTTTCAGTTCAAGTTTATCAATAGTAATTGGTTCTCCATCTTTTCCATCTTCTTTCTTTTCAATAAACTCAAAGAAAGTTACGTGTGCTGGAATAATTCCAGAAATGCCTTCCTTTTCAAGCCCAAGTGATAATCTTCCTTCAGAAGCATATATTCCAGGATCTCTAATTTCAATTTCTTTTCCTATCTTTTCTTTTAAAGTTTCAAGATAATGTAAATTAAATTTAGATTTAATACATCCTATTAAGCAAAGATTAGGCCAGATGTTTGTGGGTTTAAAAGAAGAAAGTTCTTTAAGTTCTTTTGCTCTTTTTTCAAATCCTGTTTTTTCAAGTTCGTTTATTAATTCATTTTTATGTTCTGCTATGTAATCTAAAAAAAGAATAGCTTCAATTGGGGATGCAAATGCAAACTGAGTTATGTTACTCTTAAGTGCATTAATTGCAATAACCTTAATTTTTTTATCAAAATCAAAAATATTATATGTTTCTGGAGGAACAACAACTTTACTTTTAATATACCATGGTGCTTTTGCAATTAAGTACCCAGATATACTTCCGCAAATAATTCCTGCGCTTGTTTTTCCTTCGATGTATGGTCCTGCAAAATATAATGTTTTACCTTTAAGTACATTTGTGTGATCCTTAAGAACATAGATGCTCCAAAGATATAATTCTCTTTTGAAGTTTTTTATTCTATCTTTTGTTACAGGTATAAGCTTAACAGAAGATGTAGTTCCAGAAGTTGTTGCTAGAAAAATAACTTTATCTTTTGTTAGTATATTTTGTTCTCCATCCTTTATTTTTTGAATGAATGGAATAATATCTTCATAAGTTATAATTGGTACTTGATTTTGATATTCTTCAATTGTTTTAATTTCATGAAAGTTATATAATTTACCATAGTTTGTGTTTTTATTTTTTTTAAGTATTTCTTTTAGTATTTTAATTTGTATTTTTAATGGATTAGTTAAAGCAACTCTAAACTCATTAATATATTTAATTGAACGAAGAGGTCCTGCTAAGGTTTTAAGTTCAATAAACTTACCTAGTTCTTTAAATTCTTCTTCATCAATTTCAAGTGTGTCTTCACTTGTATGTGTAATGTCATCAACCATAAATTATTTTCTCTTTATTTATTATTATTATTATTATAGGTTTTCATTTCTTCTTAAGAAAGGCTATGTGTTTCTTTCCCTAGGCTTTCTTCTTAAGTCATAAAAAATGGGTTGATTTTTTAGGACCCTGAAAATCATTTTGATTTTCATGGAAAGGCTATGGTCCTGCCCAGGCTCGAACTGGGGATCTCCACAATGTCAATGTGACGTCATGACCACTAGACTACAAGACCAGATTTATATGAATGAATAGATTAGAAAGATTTTTATAAGCTTATTTTTTCTCAAAACGACTAACTACGTGGTTTTCTATTCTTTTTTGAAATATTAAAATTATTGCTCCACAAACAAGTATTACTCCAAATAAAATAATTCCAAGAACATAATGCATGCTTGCAAGTGAGTTTCCTGCAAATGCAAACAAAAGTACAGCAGGAAGTCTACCAAGTACAGAAATTAGAACAAATGTTTTATATTTAATATTTGTAAGTCCAGCAACATAACACATTGCATCAGGAAATAATGGAACTAAAAATAAAGAAAAAAGAGTAATATCTAATCTCAATCCAGAATAATTATCAAATTTTTCCATTGCGTTTTTTGTAATTATTTTTTTAACAAAAGGTCTACCAAACCATCTTGCTAAATAGAATGCAATTGTTCCCCCAATAAAGAAAGCAATTAATGCATAAGCAGTTGCTGGAATTGCACCAAAAGCATATCCCCCAGCAATTATTAATGGCATTTGAGATATGAATGCAAGAAGTAATATTATAATTAGTAGTCCAATCATCATAAGTGGTCCATAAACTCCAAATGATTGAATAGTTTCTCTTGAGTTTTGAACATCTTTAAAATAAGTAAATAAGTGTGATCCTAGATAATAAGTAATTGCAAGAACTATGATTATAATGATTAATACTTTTAAAAATTTATTTCTAGCTTCCTTTGATGAAAATAATTTCATATCTTTCCAATTTTTAATTCTTTAAGTAATCTGCAAGATGAACAAATATCTTGACTGGATACATTATTACATATCTTACATTTTCTAAGCTTACTTTTTTCATGATTATTTGTTTTTATCTTATCTATACTAATTACATCTTTAATCTTTAAGAATGATCTTATTAATGAAAATTTACTTCCTGGATAGTTTACTTCACTTTCATTTAAGAAAGATCTAAAAACATTTCTTTTAGCTTCAGAAAAGAAAGGGCAATTGCAATCGTGAAAAGGAATATTATTGTAAAGAGCATAAGCTGCTATTTCTTTTTCAGGTGTTAAATAGAAAGGTTTTATTCTTGGTCTTATTTCTTCTCCCAAATCAATTATTCCAGCAATTGGTCCTGTTCTAAATAATCTAATTGCATCATTACTGAACATGTTCATTAAAACTGTTTGTGCTTCATCATCTAAATTATGTCCAGTTGCAACTTTTGTAACTTTTTCTTTTTCAGCAAGTCTATTTAATGTATCACGTCTAAGTACTCCACAATAAGTACAAAGGGTTCCTTCTTTTTTATTATATTTCTCAGCAATCTCGCTAGTTGAAACACCAAATTCTTTCTTATGAGACGAAGAAACTAATTTAATTTTTTCTTTTTTACAAAAAGATTCAACAACTTCTTTTGTTTTATTTGAGTACCCAAGAGTTCCTTCATCAACAAACAAAGCACACATTTTTATTTTTGATTTTGAATATATCTTGTTCATAAGATAAAGAAGAACCATAGAGTCCTTCCCACCACTTGTTGCAACTCCAATATAATCTGTGTTTCGTACTAAGTTATACATTCTAATTGTTTTTCTAAATCTTTTTTCAAAGAAATCATTAAAATGATGAATGCAAAGAGTATGCTTACCATAAGCAAGATAAATAACAGCAGGATTTTTACATTTATTACATTTAATTACCATAACTATTTCCATTCCATCTTAAATCTAAAATTTAATTACGTGCAATATCTCAAGTTCTGTTTTCTTTGTGATAACTTCAGAGATTGGAGTAAATGTTCCATTAATCTTAACAAGAACTATCTCTGGACTAATATCAAGATTAATCAAGATTTCCTTTATGGTTTTCCCAAAATCATCTTTTGTTATTGTAACTTTCTTAATCCTCATGTAAAATCAATCGAAATTATATGTGTTTCTTTAAAAGAAGCTCAAATTAAGCTTATCTAAACTAATTATATATAAACCTTTTGCTTTATAAATTATATATGATAATGAAACTAGTTAATTAAATAACTCTTTTTAATTTGTTTCTTTATTTATCTTATATATAGAAGTGTATTAGATAATAAATAAAAATGGTGTGATTTTATGACAACAGCAACAAGATATATTATGCAAACAATTCAAAATGAATATAATAAAAAGAAAGATGCTAATTATGATTATAAGAAGGTTTATTTTGATAAACTTATTAAATTCAGACATATGGATGGTTCAATTATTAGAATGGAAAGACCAACAAACCCAATAAGAGCAAGAGAACTTGGTTATAAAGCAAAGCAAGGTTTTGTAATTGTTTTTGTTAAGGTTAGAAAGGGTTCTGGAATAATGAAAAGACCAACAGCTGGAAGAGATCCTAAGAGAATGGGTGTTAATAAATTAACAAGAAGAATTTCAATCCAAAGAATGGGAGAACAAAAGGCTGATAGAAAGTTTCCAGGTCTTGAAGTATTAAATTCATATTATGTTGGAGAAGACGGACAACAAAAGTATTTTGAAGTAATCATGGTTGATCCAAATCACCCAGCAATAATTAATGATAAGGATATTAATTGGATTTGTTCTGAAAAGCATAGAGGAAGAGCCTTTAGAGGACTTACTTCAGCTGGAAGAAGAAATAGAGGACTTACAAAGAAAGGAACTGGTCATGAAAAGAATGGACCATCAAATAGAGCAAATTTAAGAAAAGGAAAGTAAGTTAAAGAGGTTAAACTAAAATGGATTTTGGATTTTTACTTGCAAATTCGTTTGAGCAAACTATTTGGATAGTTCTATTAATAGTTTTTGCTCTTGCAATCTATACTTGGTCAAAAGGACAGGTTGCAAATAAAACATTTGCAGTAATAATTACAATTCTTTTAGTTTACTTAATTTTTATTAAGTTTATGGAACTTGTTTGGCTAGTTGCGATATTCATTATTATTTGGTGGATATATAGTTCTGATGTTAAGAAGTGGCTTAAGGATAATGTTAAGATTTAAAGGAGAAATGATGAATTGTGTTTGACTCATTTTCATTTTTAGTAATCATTATCCTCTTATTTATTTCCGCACAATATAATTTCAGTTTAATTGCTGCTTTTATTTTATTAATTTATTTTTTGTGGTCGCCTTCATGGTGGAATCTAATTTTACTTGGTATATTTGTTTTTAGTGTACAAATAAGTGGAGGTTCCTTAGCTGGTTCTGGTTATTTAATCACAATAATATTACTAGTTGTTATATTAATTTCAAATATATTTATTAAAAGAAAACCAAAAGAAGAAGAACCAGACTTTTCTGATTTCTCGAAATTATTTGGAGGAGGGAGAGAGTAAATGGTTAGAATAAATATAACTAATAAACCAAAAAAGAATCTAAAGATGCGTAAGCTTGTAAAAGAACTTAGAGATAAAAGTAATGAAATTATTCATCATAAAGGAATTATAAAATTAGAAAAAATTAGAATATATAACAAACTTAAAGAATCACCAGTTGCAAAGGAACATCCTACAGAATTTATTAAAGGTTCAGAATGTATTAAACAAATATTATTATGTAAACAAAATAATCAATTATTATATACTACTGGAAAGCTTGCTCCTTATGTTTTAAAGAAGTTTCCTGAATTAAATACTCCAGAAGTAGTTAGATCTATTTTAATTGCAACAGGAAACCCTAAACTTGAAATTAATGATATCAATAACATTGTTTCCGAAATATTTGATACTGCAGTTTCAGAAAATGCAAGAAAAGGAATCATATTTTCATTAATTAGAAGTATTAATAAAAAGAATTATGGATATCTTGTTGATTAAAATTTATTTAAAATATTTCTATTTTCTTCTAAGATATCTTTCATTATCTTTGTAAGCCCAGTAAGCTCTGCTTTTATATCATCTATTTTAGTTTCAAGCTCACTTATTTGCTTTGCAATAATTTTATTATCCTCAGTCATATCTATTGAAGAAACAGGTTCTGTAGCATTTAATTGAGTCATAGATTTTGTAAATTCTTCTTTTGCAATTGCAACTTCATGCTTATCATTAATATCGTTTACTTCAAGAGTAGTTTCTTTAAGTTCATCTTCATGTTTATTTGATGCATTACTATTAGAAATATTATTTATATCCACATAATTAAGTTTATCTGATTTAGCTTTATCTACCTTTTTTTCTATGACTGGAGACATAGTTTCTAAAACAGGTTCTACTTCTTCTTTTGTTTTTTGTGGCACTTCTGTGACTATAGTTGATGTATCCATTACTGGTGATGAAACAATTGTGTCTGAACTTTTTATTATTGGTGCTTGAGTTACAGGTGGTGTTGGATTTTTCTTGGAGTTTACTACTTCATTATAGCATGCTTCAATATCTCCTTGATCAACCTCTATATCTTGTAATGTTGAATAAATAGTTTCTTTATCCACATTTGCATCAAGTAACTCTGTTATTGTTTCAATAATTATTTTTTTATCAACCATTATTAATCATTTACCTCATAAATCTAATATAAACATAAGATGTTAATTATTAAAAATGTTTTGTTTTAAATATAGATTGGAATATACTATATAATATCAATTATTATGATTAATAATTAAGTTTTAAGGAAAAATTTATGATCTCATTAAATACATGGAATACATTATATGAAGGTAAGTATGGAAGTTCAGAATATACTATACTTTACTTAGATGATATATTTGTTTCATTTTTAAAATTAAGAGATCAATCAAGTGCTCTTGTTCAGGTATATAAGGTGTTTCTTGCCCAAGGAGATGTTGAAATATTTAATTCAACTCTTCCATATCCAAGTATACTTTATGAAAAACATTTTAATATTGGAGAAAATAACACTTTTAAATATTTATTTTTAAATACAGAAACAGAGTATGTTGAATTAAATACACTTTCATTTTATGTTGATAATAAAATGCAAGAATTAAACAAAAGAGTTAGTTCTGTAATTTCTATAGTTAAATCATATAATATTAAATTAACTTCTCTTAAGCTTGCATCTGAGGATTCACGTAATTATTTTTTTGCAGATCCCGGAGTTATTAAGGTTTTAACTAATCTTCCATCATCTCTGGATTTTTCAAGAACCACAAGTCTTGATAAACTTGTAATGGGTAAGAAAAATGATATTTTAGTAACTACATCTATGGATTTACAAAAGTCTGTGACAATTATTGGTGGGAATTTTGATGAAAGAATATATGCACTTAAGCTTGTTTGTGAAAACTATCTTTTATCTTCAAAAACAGTAATTATTTTAGATCCAACAAAAACATTTTTAACTTTAGCATATCCACAATCAGATATTAAGGTTCTTTCTGATTATGAACTTAGAATGGATCCATTTGGATTTCCTGTTAAGCAAATTGAAACCTCTGAAATTAAGATTCCACTAGGATCAATTCCATTAAATGCATTTATTAATTTATTTAAACTTTCTCCTTTAGAACAAAAAATTTTAGCTAAAATATTTACTTCAAATTTAGTTACTATTGATGATTTAAGAAGAAAAGTAATTGCACAAGATATTGATGAAGAATTTAGTGATTTTGAAAAACAAAGATTATTATCTAAGCTTATCTTGCTTGATAAGAGATATGAAAATAGATTTGGAGAAACTAATCTTTCTATATTGTTTGAACAAAGATATAAGCATATAGGATCTGTTAAACTATTTTCTGTAGATGCAAACGATCCTATCTATCCATATTTCGTTTCTCAAATAATTAATGATTTATCTCTTTTAGTTAAGGATGATATTTTATTAGTCCTTCCTGAATCCTCAGAAATTTTTAATAATTTATTTATTGGTAGAGATATTATGGATAAGATACGTGCAAATCCAAGAATTTGCATTCTTTTATCTTCAAAAAATAGTGGTGATTTTGTAAATGGTAAGTTAACAGACGTTACAATTACTATGATTACTGATAATGATGCAGTTATACGTTATCCTAATAGAGATCCACTAAGATTATTATTAAGACCAACTTTTACATCAAGTAACGTAAGTTATAAGAAAATAGAAAGTATAATCTCATAGAACTATTTTGGAGGAAAGGTGTATGATACCAATAAAATTCACATATAAGTCTATTGAAGATAAGTGTGCAAGCATTTGTAAGAAAATAAATAAATCTAAATATAAAGTTGATTATATTGTTGGAGTTTCTGTTGGTGGTTTATTTCCTGCAATTCATTTTGCAAGACTTCTTAATACTAAAAATCTTGTAAGTATTTCTATTTGTTCTTACGATGGAAAAACAAGAAAGGAAATTAAGGTTGTTAATCTTCCTGATAAAAAACTATTTAAAAACAAGAATGTTCTAATTGTAGATGATATTCTTGATAGTGGAGCAACAATAAAATATATTACTAAATTATTCAAAGAAGAATATTTTGCAAAAGAAGTTAAGTGTGCAACTATCTTTGTGAATAAGAAAAATTGTATGTTTTATCCTGACTATTATCAAGAAGAAGTAGGTAAATGGGTAGCTTTTCCATGGGATAGATTTGAGAAATAAAAGTGAATAAGTTAATTCTAATCTACTACTATTCTTCCTTGTTTTCTAAGGAAAAGAAGGTGTGTAAAGCCAAACCCACCGGAACCTTTATATACTTGAAAAACTATAGTATTTATATAGCTTTTGCTTTTTTTGTAAAAACATGAATAGATACTATAAAGAGGATTAAGTAGTTTTGTTTTAAACTGTATGGTTAATTTTTAATTATTTTAATATTTTTATTTAGATTCAAAGTAAATGATTCTAGATTTATTTATATCTAAAAAACTCGAGGTGTTATCAATGGTTAAGTGTCCAGAATGTGGTTCAGAGAACGTACAAAGAGATCCAAGAACTGGTGAGTACGTTTGTAAGAAATGTCATGTGGTTATGTCAGATGATCAAATTGATATGGGTAAGGATTGGAGATCTTTTGAAAACTCAGACAAGCAAGAAAATGTTGGTACAGGTTCACCAATGAAGTATACAAAGATCAATAAGGGTCTTGAAACAATGATTGAAAGAAGTGGAAGAGACTTAAGAGGTAACAAGCTTTCAACTAAGTCAAGAGCACAAATGTATAGATTAATTAAATGGCATAAGAGATCATCAATTTCAAACTCAATGCAAAGAAATCTATCAATTGCTTTAACTGAGCTTAGAAGAATTGCATCATACTTAAATATTCCAAACTCTTTAATTGAAACAGCAGCTCTTCTTTATAGAAAGACTGTTGAAAAAGGTTTAATTAGAGGAAGATTAATTGAAGCTGTAGTTTCTGCTGTTCTTTATTCAGTTTGTAGAACATATAATGTTCCAAGAACATTAAATGAAATGGCTGAAGCATCAGGACTTACAAAGAAAGAGATTGGAAGAACATATAGATTCATTGTTAAGGAATTAGATATTTCAGTTCCACTAACAGATCCAACATATTATATCTCAAGATTTGTTTCTGTTTTAAATCTTTCAGCCGAGGTTGAAGCAAAGGGTAAGCAAATAGTTAAGAAAGCAATTTCATCAGGACTAATTTCAGGAAGAGGTCCAACTGGTGTTGCTGCTGCTGCTGTTTACATAGCTGCGCTTATGTCAGGAGAGAGAAGAACCCAAAAAGAGGTTGCTAATGTTGCAGGAGTAACAGAAGTAACTATAAGAAACAGATATAGAGAACTTAAAGCTAAGCTTAAGCTTAAAGTAGATGCAGATATTTAAATATCTGCATTATCCAACATCTTTTTTTCTCAAAAATAAATAGGTAGGGTATTTATGCAAGATAATGTTTATGATTTAGTTATTGTTGGGGGAGGCCCTGCTGGTCTTGCTTCTGCAATTTATGCAGGAAGATACAAGATGAATACAGTTGTTATCTCTGGATCACTAGGCGGAACAATTACTCTTGCTCATATGGTTTGTAATTATCCTGGGTTTATTGAAATATCTGGTCTTGAACTTATGAATAAGATAACTGAACAAGTTGAAGCTCTAGAAGTTCCTATTTATTATGAAAAGGTTATGAAGATTGAAAAAGAAGGAAATATATTTATTGTAAACACAGACACAAGAACTCTTAAAGCACATAAAGTTCTTTTAGCTCTTGGAAATACAAGAAGAGAGCTCGGACTTGATAAAGAAAAGGAATTGGTTGGTAAGGGAATTAGTTATTGTGCAACATGCGATGGTGGATTCTTTAAAAATAAGATTGTTGGTGTTGTAGGTGGAGCAGATGCAGCAGTTACTTCTGCTTTAGTTCTTGCAGATGTTGTAAGTAAGGTTTATTTAATTTATAGAAGAGATAAGCTTAGAGCTGAACCTTCTTGGGGAGATCTTGCAATCAAGAATCCAAAAATTGAAATACTTTATAGCACTGAAGTAACTGAGCTTCTTGGAGAAGTAAAGCTTACAGGTGTTAAGTTCCAAACTGGAAAAGAAATAAGCTTAGATGGACTATTTGTAGAAATTGGTTCTGTACCAAATACAGAGATGTTAAAGAACCTTAAGGTAGATGTTGATGAATTTGGATTCATTAAGGTTGATAGATCCCAAAGAACAAATGTTTTAGGATTATTTGCTGCAGGAGACATAACTGATTCAACTGATTTAAAACAAGTTATAACTGCTGAAGCTCAAGGTTCAATTGCTGCTTTTGAAGCATATAAAGAACTTAAAAAACAGTGAATCTACATAAAACAATATCTTTTAAAACCCAATTAAAGTATATATGATATGGGGTTAATCGGTTGAAAAGAGGTAATCAATTATGAATGATGTAAACACTAAACTTAAGAAGACATTCGAGTCTTTAAATAAGAATCTATATAGAACAAACAAAGCATTAGAGCTTTATTCTCCAGTATCTGATATATTTAATAGCATAGCTACTGATGTTAAAGAAATTGAAGTTATATTTGAAAAAAACAAGCATCTTGAAAAGGATATTGAAGAAGAAATTAAGAAAAGAGAGCTTATTTCACTTTACAAGAAAATGCATGCTGTTGTTTTACAAGTTAAGGATGAAATCGATTACTTATACAAGGACATGAACGAAGCAAACAAGTTCCTTGAAAATTTCAGAGGATACAGAACATATGTTTTCCAAGATTCTAAGAAAACACAAGATTTCTTAAAGAAGTTAATTGAAACCTTCTCTGTTGAAACATTTACATTAAAGTTTAATGTTGTTGGAACAATTGATTTAGCAGATGTTGCTAATAGGGTTCAAGGTAAGAAGAATGGAATAGACATTGTTTTTCCTTCAGAGAACATTAGCTTGATATTTGAAGAAGTTTTAAAATCTCAAACAAATAAGTTTAGATTAATTACAGAAAAGATTGCAATCTATTTTGAGAAAGAAAACATAATCTACATTGAAGGACCAAGCCAATCAATTAAGTTTGCAGATGGAGATGCAAAACAATTTGGTGCACAAGTTCTTGAGAATTAAAGTATTAATTCTCTAATCTTCTTTTTCTTTTTTCTTACTTATCTAAAATATATTTATAAATACATTGTCCTACTTTATTTATAACTTATAATTCAAAGGAAATTTATTTATGGAAAACCTAGTTAATCTAATAGATCAACCAAATTGGAAGATTCTATTATTTGATGTTGTTAAACAAAATGATTTTGATATCTGGAACGTTGATATAATTCTCTTAACTGATCTTTATCTTGCAAAGATAAAGGAACTTAAGGAAGAAAATTTACTTGTTCCAGCTAACGCTCTTCTTGCAGCTGCTATTCTTTTGCGTCTTAAAGCTTACTCACTTAAGCTAACTTCAGTTGATGATGAACCACTTAAAATCCCAACAGATGATGATATTTATAATCTTAATGCAATTAGCTTTAGTAATCCAATTAAACTTAGAGAGGGCCAAGTTTCTTTAAATGAATTAATTGATATAGTTGATACTATTATGAATAGACCAACCAAAAGCAATCTTTCAAGACAATTAAAAGAAAAAGGAGAAGCTGTGTTTATGCTTCCTAGAAAATCAATAGACATTACTGAGAGAACAGATAGATTATTTTCTATTCTTAAAGATGAAATTGATTCTGAAGGGTGTCTTGTATTTTCAAAGTTACAAGAAAGAACTAAAGATCCATTTGAAATAATTGAGTTTTATTTTATGCCTCTTCTTTTCTTATCTCAGGATAAAAAAGTTAATGTTTGGCAAGATGATTTTTTCTCTGAGATATTTATTAAGATTCTATAATTAAAGATTGAAAACTAATGATTGCAATAGTTTTTTAAATAGTAATGATAACATATATTTGAGGTTTTTACTTATGAATAGAGTTGGTCCTAGACTTAAAAAAAAGATTAAAGCTCAAGCTGTACGTAAGGTTATTAGTGTAAAGAAAAACCCAAAAAAAGCAGAACTATTAAAAAAATTAATTGCAAAATATAAAAAATAAGGTTGAATATTTATGATACAAAAAAAATTAAAAGCACAAGTTTCTCTTGAAATAATAATATTAATTGCTATTTTACTCGTAGTTGCAATTGCTTTAGCTGTTATCTTTTTAGATTTCTCTGGCAAATCCATTGAATCAACAACAGACACAGTTGAAGGAACTGAAGACGTTACTGATAATTTTATTACTGATTTTAATACTGCAGTTAATGTGATATATATATCTCAAAACGCAAGTCAAAACATAAATTATAATTAATTTTTTTCCATTTGATGTTTATGCAAAAAATGCCTATTAAAAAATTATTCACTAAAATTAAGAATGTAAATCAAATGGGGCATTTACCTAGAAAACTAATTATTGATCCACAGAAAATTCATACCTTTAATTATATTGGAAAAGAATTTATTTACAAGTTCCCAACACTTAGAGATGAAGCTAGTAAATTAAAGATTGAACTCCAAAAGGAAAGAGACAAATTAATTTCTAAACAAAATAATAAAAAGAATGAAAATTTAAATGAAATTAGAGCATCAATAACAAAAACTAATAAACTTATTAGAAAACTTGAGATTGGAATGAATTTAATTAAGCAAAAAGAACTTATTATGCTTGATAGTAAAGAACCAAATTATAATATATTAACTAAAAAATATAATTCATTTAATATTAAATTAGATAAAAAGTTAAATGATTTATATGATATTAATAATCCAATTGAAAGAAATAAAAGAGAAATACTTTATTTTCAGATTATGAAAATAATTACAAGAAATCTAGAATTAAGGAAAACCAATAGTAGAATAAAAATGTTTAGTACTCTTGATAGAGAATTATCAAATAATCAATTATTTTTAGAATTTAAATAGGTGTATTACCTAGTAATACGTTTATAAATTTTATGGTATATATAATTAATATGGATAATAGATCATGTGCAATAGTTGATGCGTCTTTTTGGATACATTTAATTAAAGTTGATTTATTATCTTTGTTTTTAGAATATTATAAGATAATTATTATTCCTTCAAAGGTTGAAAAAGAAATAACTTGGTCAGAATCATTTAAATTTATTATACACACTCCTGAAGATATCAAACAATATAATAAATTAAAGAAAGATGGAATTATTATTGTGCAAGATCCAAAGCATATTAAAAAACAACTAGAAAGTCAGGTTTCAAAAGATTCAGGAGAGCTTTATTGCATTGCTTTGTCAGAAGAAACAAAGTATATTTTGTTTATAGATAATGGAAGACCATACAATTATTGTAAAGAAAACAATATAATGGTTGCAAATATTATTGAATTTATATTGTTTTTATATTTAGGAAAGAAAATATCTAAAAAAGAAGTATTTTCTAAGATTGATTTAATAAAAAGTTCAATACCTGTTAGTTGTTTAAAAAACATTAAAGAATACTTATAATTTGGTGTGTAATTATGGTAAAATATAAATATGAACTAAAAGATAAAATGAATGTAAAAACATTAAGATTAAAGGATTCTTTATCAACTATTGTTTATACAATTGCAAAAGAAAAGAATTTAACAGAATCAGAATACATAAGGTCCTTAATAGAAAAAGATATTTCTGAGTATAGATTATTAAAAGCAATTGAAAGTTATAAAAGTAAGTTAGTTAATCTTTCTGGTGCAAGTGAGATAGCTGGCTTGCCATATCGTGAATTTATGGAAAAGCTTGATATTAAAGAAATTCCATTAAATATGGATACAGTTCCTATTGAGTATGGTATAAGCTCAATTAAGAAATCCTTGAAGAAAAAATAAATAGGCATAATCTTTATATTCTTTATCTATTATATTATTGTTTAATAAATTATATGTTGATTAATTATGGTTGAAGAAGAAAAGAAATCAATTACACCTGTAACTCAAAAGAAGGAAGTACCACAAGTTCAAGTTAAGCTTGATCTTGAAAAGTTTGATTCTAATTATCTTAAAGGAGCAATTGAAGCAATAATCTTTATGTCTCCAAAATCAATAGCATTAAAACAAATTTATAAAGTTCTTCCTGGACTTTCTCATGATTTAATTGATATCCAGATTGCTGAGCTTATGCATGAATATTATAAAAGAAACTCAGGAATATCTATTGTTAAAGATGGAGAAAACATAGAAATGGTTGTTAAACCAGAATATTCTTCTTTTAATGTGTTTGCAAGCGGTGCATCTTTGAGCAAAGGAGAGCTTAAAACTTTAGCATACATATCTCTTAACTCACCTGTTATGCAATCAAAGATAACAGGAAAGAGGCCTTATGAGCATATTCAGAAGCTAAAGGACTTAAACCTTGTTACTGTTGAGAAGAAAGGAAGACGTCATGTTCTTGTAACCACAAAAAAGTTTGAAATGTTATACCCTGATTCAAGAAAAAAGAAGAAGTAATCTTTTCTTTTTATTTTTTATTGCTTTTTAATAGAGGTAACATTTAAATATTCTATATTATATTATATTATTGTAGTGTTTTAAATTAAAATTAAAAGGGTGTATTATATGTTTAATAATAAATATTTTCTTAGTTTTCTTATATTAGTAATATCAATTATTTTTATTTCTCCATTCTCTTATGCTTTAATTGAGCATGGATCAATGAAAATATTTGCAGTTTCTGGTCCTGATTCTGCAATGGAAGCAACATTAAATATTGATATTCACCCAGGAACTGGTAAGGTTCTTGCAAATATTGATTCTCTTGTTGGAAACACAACCCAAGAATCTCAAAAGTATGCTGTTAATGCAACTGATCTTGTTATTGGTAACACAAAAACAAAATATGATTATATATTTGAAATAGATTCTGGAGCTTATTCAATTGATGGACCATCAGCTGGTGGAGCTATGGCTCTTTTAATGGTGTCTATGTT
>Ga0247841_10007149_pt1 | contig 16726 bp, 26 predicted proteins | sample LaCruzMarch2015__2_FD_192410 | JGI IMG/M metagenome (GOLD analysis project Ga0247841, IMG submission 192410) | Freshwater microbial communities from meromictic Lake La Cruz, Castile-La Mancha, Spain - LaCruzMarch2015_18m | ecosystem: Environmental > Aquatic > Freshwater > Lake | place: Spain... | reverse complement strand
CGGCTCCGCTTACGGAATACGTGCCGGAACCAATTGAGAAAATGCGTCCGCGGATAAAATCCATGGCCTTCCCGGATAACGCATACGTGCCGACGTCGCCGTTAAGGTGATACGCATACCCAAGTTTATCGGTGCCTAACAGGAATGTCCCTAATGGGACGCCCCCCGATCCTTCTGCTCCCATCTACCACCTACCCTCACGTAATGGTAAGAATGCTGGCTCCAAAATCTGCCTTGAACGTCTCGCCAGTCAGAACCGTGATAGACGCCCCGTAATCCCACCAGCCAATGAGAGGATCGGTCAGCGTAGTGGGATCGCTGTTATACAGAACTACGTACCGGAAAGGGCCAAATGACCCCCCAGACGCCGTGAAGGTAACATCTACTCCGGTCAGAGTGCCGACACCCGCCGCTTCCGTGTAGTCGTTCTGTATGTCCGCAACAGCGTATCCGTTTTGCTCGGTAATTCCGGCAAGATCGGTTTTGACAACATCAGCATCGGCATCTGGGGTATTGTTTGTCAGATAGATTTTCAAGGTGTCCCCGGCGGCCTGGAGCTTATGCTCTCCCGACCCTAAATGTAACGCGAAATGATTGAACTTATTAAAACTAGCCATCTGTCCGTCCTCCTTGTTATGGTTTATTGGGTTATTACCCTATTAGTGACGCCTCAACAGTCCTTCTCTTTACGAGACCGGGCAATATGCGCCCGCCGCCGCGCACCCATTTTATCAGTTCCCGTTTTGCCCCCTCATAATCGCCTTGGTTAATTTTTCGGCGGAGGGTAGAGCATTGGAGGGCGCCAGGGCCAAGATTATATACAAAGTCGGCGATTGCTCCCCACCTGTTGTCGGAAACAATCAATCCAGGGCAATACTTCACCGCCTGCATGACGCTTTTATTCATCTCCCAGGACAACAGCTCGTCGGCTTTTTCTTTGGTAATGGGTGGGTCTTGCATTGTCACCTTGCGACCACCAGGATAGCGGGTAGAACCGCGTCCGATAGTAGGCACGTTGGCAGGGCAGCGGTACGGCTTTAAAAACAGGCCCTCAAATATGCTGGCTATCCCGGATGCGATATCAAGTGTTAATTTTGCGCTCATTTTACCTTCTCGAACACGCGGGAAAGGAACCAGAAATTGATAATCCCCGCCCAGATGGCCATGTCGTCAGTCGTCCAGCATATCTTAGCCGCATCCGCCCAAACAGCGCCGGCCTTTACTGCTGAGTAAAATATGGCGGTCTTCGCGGCGCAGTAAAGAGCCATGAACCAGTAGGTGATGACAGGGCGGACCGAGCTATTAATGGCCACTATGAGTGCCATGATGACGTCCGCAAATGCATTTCCCGTGGGTTTGAATTCCACGGTCTGGCTCCGGATCGCGGCCATCAGCGCATCTAAGGCCCCCGTGTTGTAGGTCTGCTGCCCTGTTGTTTCGATCTCAGTTATCGTCTGGTTACCCTTTAGCTTCTGGAACTCCAGCGCTTTGTCCTGCATGGCGAGTTCGTGCTTACGGTCATCCTTCGCCGTGAAGAACTTCAGGATCTCCGGGACGCACCGAAAGAATCCTCCGAGAAATCCGCCGAGCAATGTTTCAATCATTTCAGCAACCTCCTCAATAAACTTGCATTCTCCATCATGGTTATCTGCCAGTCAACGCAGTCAAACCAGTAATTGATCCAACTCTGCATGAAGGAGGTTAACAGTTCCCGGTTCATATCTTCTCCTTTTTCTCTTCCCATCTATGGCCGCACTCATTACAGGTATAGATAACTGTCCATCCGCCAAGCCAATGACCCACGTCTCGGATCCCGCAATAAGGACAGATCATCGGTCCGTTGCCCTCCTACGGCATTCATTGTTATTTGTCCGCTCGGCGCAGACTGCGATTTGAACATCAACTTTCCCCTCGATCTTTGCCGTCCGTCCATTAGCAATTCTTAGTTGATCGTATATCTTCGTGAGGTTACTGGTCAGTTCTTCCGACTGCTCCTTGAGTTCCACTTTATGATCAGCGACAGATTCCCTGAGGTTGCCAGCAATCTCCTTGGCAGTTGCCTCAACCTTCATATGGACTTGTTCAGCTCGCGCATCTACTTTGTCCATCCATCGCTTTGTCAGATACCCGGCAACAGAAACTAATCCCGCGTTCCAAACCATGTTCCCGATAACAAACGTTGTTTCCATTCCGTTCCGTCCCGCCCTCCTCTACATTCTTAATGCGCCAACGTTCTGTGTTCATACCAATCAAGCAAAATGTTGTGCGTGTTCGCAGAAGCAGCCGTGTTCGTTATAAGGAAGACGTATTTTGTGTCTGCTTTCAGGATATACTCTTGCGAACCCCTGGAAGACCCGCCGGCTGGCTTCGGACCATCACCCACCCTTAGAGGTTCAGTCCTTAGAATAGTTCCTGTCGCCCATGTAACGTCGCCTGCTATTTGTGCCTCTGTGAGGGTAGTAAAATATCCAGCCGCCGGAATAGTCGCATTATTGAGGCATCCACTTTTTCTCGAAGCATCCCGGAAACGATTATATATTACCCCTGTATGTGTCCCGACATTTGCGGCAATAGTGACGCCTTCGCATATTGAAAAGTTAGCTGCGGTAGATGCTGCAAAACTGACAACTACATGACAGTATTTAGTGTTCGGATCAGCGGGGGCCGTTTTGATAAATAGACCCGATCTATGGGCGTCAGTAGCAGCAGTTGTTACGGTATAATAAGCTGTGTAAGAAGTAGCTTCATGGATCTCGTGATGTTCGCTCGGAATAACGTGCAAACCCCAATTGATAGGATCTATTTCAAGGGGTAAATAAGACTTGGCGAATACGTTATATCCGTATGCAATCTTTCTGAATGCCTCTGTAAATTTGTTGAATATAAGCATGACGGCCTCAATTTAAGGCGGGTGGTCATGGGGACCCACTCCGCTAATAGGGATGGATATTATGCGTCGACCTCTTCCCAGAGGAAGAAGAGCCGACCGTTAATAGCCGCGTCTGCGTATCTTCCGCCGCCGTTTTTTGTAAGCAATATCCCCTCGTCGTCCAAAATGGGTGCCAGGGCAATTCCTGATCTTGTTTTCCCGTGCATTGTCGTATCCTCCTTAATTATCGTAATATTAGTTGGTCTGTTGTAACGCCCACGTTAATCTTAGATCAGGTTCCCATGCTCCCTCATGACACACCAGCACTTCGCCGGTGTCAATGACGTGGAACGTGGCGCCGTCCGGACCTGGGGCCTTGTTGTCAGTTGACAACCCCTGAAACTTTACATCTTCGAACACCGGTTTAACTGCCATGGATTCCTCCTTATGCTCCGATGAAGATCGCCTTGACCGAAGACAGGGCGGAAAGATTGTTAGCGTCGGTGACTTCCAGGGGAACTGTTGAGATTTCCCACGGTCTTCCCCAAACGTACATGCCGGTACCGGTCGTGACGGATTGCCCGGTGATCCTGGTCGTCGAGAACATCAGGTCGAGTTTTGCTTCCCCTGTTCCAGCCGTCCCGGCCAGAGAGATAAGCGCTTCCGACACGGCCCCATTCTCGGGAACCTGCCCACTATAACCCCAGATCAAGAACGGGTAAGTAGGTGTGCAGACATTTGACGACGCGGTAAAGTCCTCTTCCGCTATGAATCTGTCTGCCAGGAATCCCGTGCTTGGCTTCTTAACGTAGGTTACGACACACGATGTTACTGCATCGGCAGCATGGAAAGTCAGGGTCTTTGCTGTGGGACTGATCACGCATTCGCCTTGCGCAACTGTATCGTCCTTGTCATCCATCAGACAGGCGTTATATGAAGTGGTACCGATTGCTTTAATGCACTGGATAGCAAGCGGGAGGTTCGTGAGGGTCGCCACATGCGTTGTCGTTAGTTGGATCTCTTCCTGGACCAGATTGTCCCAGACGTCTTTCCATGCCTGGGTGATGTAGGTAACATAAACCGTGGCCGTGATGTCGTATACGTAAATCGTGTTTACGCTCATATGACTTGTGCCTGACGGTGTAAAGGCAAGGGCGCCGGTTGTGGTCGCCGTGATGTCTTCGGTATAGGTTCCGTCCGCAGTCCTAATGGTCCCCAATTGCCCGCCGAGGCCGATTCTTACCCCTCCGGTCGCGTAATCCGATACGGTGAAGATCGTCCGGTAGGTGTGTCCTGCAACTGCCGCAAAGCTGTCGTGGGCCAGAGTTTCCACTGCCGTGCTTGATGCCTTGTGCGCTGCCGTTCCGGGAAACGCCCAGTTCGCGCCTGCCGTCCAGCCAGTACCTGCGGTGATTGCACCATTGGTGATTTCGTTCAGCCCGGTGTAGGTCGTGATAGTGGATCGCTGTCCCGCTGCGAATACGGCGTCCGGCTTCGCTTCCCCGGATATAAGCGTGGCCCCGGTTGTCGTCATCCTCATCGGCTGCGACAGGTTGGATATGGACATGATGTAGGCCGGGGGATACCTAAGAGTGATCTTACCGTCTGCCGTAGGGGTACATTTCTCCTCGAAGACAATCGGTGGTGCCGGCGCGAAAGCCTTGATCTTCTTGTTTGTCTTATCGAACTGGAATGAGTAACCGTTCTTTGGTTCGATAAGAGCCGCCTCGATGCTGTGGAGGCCAAAGAGTTTGTCATGATCAACGCTATCACCGCCGAAGGCATAGGCGCTGTCGAAAGCAAGATCAGCTACGACAACGGCCTTGTCTCCGAATACGCTGTATGACTTTGAATTTACTGATATAGCCATTGTGTTTATCCTCCTTTCGACAAGCGTTATCGATTAAAAGTAATCTCCAAATGCCTGCCAGTTGCCAATTTCGTCGGCGTCCGTGATGATGGTTACGGCGCTACCGGCAATAGGAAGCGTCTCGTTTACCTTGGGAACATTAGTCCCAACCGCCGATCCGACCGGGCTAAGCAACATAAAATCTACGGAGTGGATACCGGTGTCGATGTCACCACCCGTGCCGCTGCCAGAACTGGCATATGTTCCCCAGGTCCGGACCTTGCTTCCTACGACGTCTCGCCCGGTGATTGTTGATGTAAAAGCCATTGCTCAGGCTCCTTTCTTTTAAAGATCCCCCCAGGCCAGGCCGAAACCTGACCCAGGGGAAACGGTTAAATGTTGTCGCTTAGTAACCAGAAATAGCCAGGTTAATGAGCGAATATTCGGTCGTTGCGTTGACCGACATGCAGGTACCGACGGGATCGAGAATCCCTGTGTTTGCCATCGGGCCGACCGCTCCAGCGGTTGTCAGCGGGTAAACCGGGTCGCCGATTACCAGGGTTCCGGAACCAAGAACAACGCAAGGCCCTTTGACCTGATGCCAGAAATAGTTATAGGCGGTTACGGCGATGATATTAACTCCTGCTGCGGGAGCGACAATCGAGCCGGGAGCGCCGCCGATGATGATCCCTGACTGCCGATTGGCAATAGCCGAGATGGTTGTCGCGCCTGCCGTCATGGCAATGCGTACGGGGTCCTTCAGATACACGGTGACTGCCGTGGTGCCTGCTGCGTGGCCTTTAACCCGGTACAGCGTGCCCTCCCCGGTATCGTCATTCGCCCAGATGTAGCCGTCCTTGTAGGCTTCGGCAGTTACCGCCCCACCGAATGTGACGGAAAGGCTGGTAGCTCCGACAACCGCCGAAGCCGCGAGAGTTTCGTCGTTGGCGTTGGCACTGGGGGCTACGCTGGTGTTCAGATTTCCGACTGCAAGGGAGGCCGCCCCTGCCCGTGCGTAGGCGAAATATCGTCCGCTTCCGTCCATATTGGGCCAAATGGTATCAAGTTCTTCCATCCGTGCCGCCGACTGTTTGTAAATGCTCTGCAAAAATGCTGCGTTCTTCATGATTCATACCTCCTAAAGGTAGTTTTGTAAGGGGGCCGGAAAGCGAACCCTCCGGCCCGTGTAAAGTTTCTTATTCTTAGCTGAGTCCGCTCTGACCGGCGTGCGCCTTCCGGTTTGTGACGACCTGGTTGCCGTCCCAATAGATCTTCATGGTTTTGCCAGCCACGCCTCCCGGTGTATTGTCCAGGGCGCCCCACGAGGTCCTGACAAAGTAGCCGTCGCTATGGATCGCCCACCCGTAATGTTTCTTGTTCAGGGCGAAGAGATAACCGCTGGGAACGTAATCATCCGCGGACAGGGTCATGCCCTCGAAGACCAGGTTAGTGAAACCGGCTTTCGTGACGTCCTTGTTCTCGGTGAATCGCTGCTGAACCTGGAGGATTCCGGAGATGATGTTGAACAAGGTTTCCGTGGTGACGCCTACATCGGGTTTGCCGTTGGCGCCGTCAGAGATCTTGGCCGAAGATCGAAGGGTGCGAATGACCGCCAGGCCGATCGCTCCCGCGGAGGTGGTATTGACTGCCTTCCAGGGCTTGGTACCGTCGCTCGCTGCCAGATCGTCTTCGGCAATACTACCGTAGGCGATACTGGAAGATCCGAAGCAACACTTCACAAGACCGGTAATGCTCTTGTCGGTGTCGGTATTGTTCCCGTAGATGGCCGACGCGATCTTCTTCCTGCACGTCTTTTGTGCGCCCGCGATCTTGGTTGTCACAAGCTGCACTTCCGCATACTCTCCAGAACATTCCTGCTCGTCGGCGCGATAGATCGTCGCATTGCCGTAGGCATGCTTGGGATAGAAGTAGGCCGCGTTAATGGTTTCCTTCGAGTCGGACGAAAGCGCCTCGCCTCTGCTGTAGAATCCACCCTCTTCGCCGTCGTATTCCAGGGGAATGCGATAGGTGCGGCCTCCGGACGGACGCTCCCAGACGCCCATCTTCTGGTTCATGAACATGTACATCAGGAAACTGTCGGTGAAGTAGATGTCCTGTGCCTTTTTGTTGTCAGCGATGAAGTAATCATCGGTGATCGCCTGCATTTCTGTAAATGTAAGAGCCATCGCTCAAACCTCCTTTTTAAGTCTAAGAAGGACTACCCGCCCGCCGATGCTTGCCGCAGCCTTTGGAGCCTGCTTGTAATAGCGGAGACGAGACCTCCGTGTGCTTTTGTGTCTTTTAACTCGTCCGGGGCGCTCTTGACCTTGCTCCCCGCTCCTTCGCTTAAAACCGTTGCATTCCTCTTGGCCTGAAAGTTCTTGATGACCTTTTCCTCGGCCTCTTTGGATGCCTTAGCCACGGCTGCCTGGAATCGCTTCTCTTCCGTGAGTTCTTTGTGAGCCGATATGGCGTCCAAATGTCTCGGACTGGCACCCATGTGCCGCTTGATTTCTCCCGACTTCCATAGGTCTGTAAAATCAGGGTTATCTTCCGCATACTTCTTGAACGTCTGAGAAATTGTTGCCGCTTTCGAGGCTGCGGCCCTTTCCTGTCGTATAGACAGCATGGTCTCGTGCTTCAGTTGAGCCATACGATTCGCCTCATAGCCGACCGGATCATCCTCGAACCATTCCAACAGATCCTCTTTGGACATCTTCGAAATGTCTTTGTAAGAAGGCTCCAGAGTAGGAGCAGCCTTGCTGACTTCCTGACGTATAGGAGGAGCTATTGATTCAAGTTTCGCCTTTGCTACTGCCGCCTCGGTCCTGGCGTCGTCGCGCTCTTTCATCATCCGTTGCCAATCAGGATGTTGGTCGAAGCGCATACTCTGTGCACCTCCGGCGCCATTTTCGTCGCCGATTTCTCCCGCCTTGTCTCCTACCTCACCGGCGGTTGCTGATCCTGATGGTCCTTTGCCTGAATCGTCGTCAACAGTGCTGACGGGGTTCACAGTCACATCAGATCTTTGGAACGAAGCATCGGCGATTGACGAGATCCCCGCATCCTGCACGGATGTTGCGTTAGCGTCTGCATTCTGCCCATTTTCTAAATCCATCTTGATTTTCTCCTTTACGAAAATAAAAAAGCCCCGCCGTTCAGAGAACCATTCTCCGAATCAGTGGGGCCGTTAGCGCGACTGACTTATTCCGCTATGCGTCTTGCGAGGGATAGCGAAACGGTATGTGACTATTTATCTTCTACAAGTTCCTCCAATAACTTCACGATCATCTTGAATCCTCGGATCAATGCCCGACAGATTTGTTTTGTATCTTCGCTCAAATCCTAACCTCGATCGATTTCCTGTCTCGATGTCTCTTAAATGCCTCGTCGCCCAGCTTCCTGACGTCTGGTTCTTGCGGCTTATGCCATGTCGGAGGGGCACCCTTCACGTTCTCGAAGTATCTAAGGCCTTTACGGTTCATGTACTCTTTCACTGACGCCCGGTCCGGATTCGTGGCCAGCTTTCTCTCAAGCTGATCTCTCGACTTCAAAGCGACTTCTCGATCAATCAGGGCCGCGGCGGACTCCCTCACCCACTTGGCATCTTGGTTGCCCAGGTAGACGCCTGCCAGGGTGATGATTCGTTTGGCCTTGCCGCCGCACTTGGGGCACTTCGCAACAGCCTGATCGCTTTCGCACATGGTTTCGTGGACGTGATGGCAGCGCCGGCATTCAAAGTCTGCTAAGATCATTCTCCTGGCCCCTTTTTCTGCTGACTGTTGAACCCGGCAAACTTCTGATCTTTCTCCTTCTTCGGGGTCATCGTGCCGAGGTCGATCTTCATGATCTGGAATTCAACGGACTGATTCCTGTTCTTGTCCCATTGACATTGATCCTCGGACTTGCTCTCGATATCCCGAATGCTGATAGGATCGACCAGGATCGTTGCCGTGATCGGCTCCATATCCTTGAACGCATGGGGAGTAATCCCAAGGGCCTCCAACTCTGGAGATTCCAGGGTAAAGCGCAGGCAGTAGGGGCGTTCTTCGTAGGAGGGGCCAACAGTTGCATCCATTGTCTTGTTGCCGCCCTTCTTCTCGTTCTTCGGTTTTGGTCTCTTCAGGTCTATCAACATATCATCACCCCTGCGGCGGTATTGGCCGTTGTCCTGTTCCTGACGCGCTTGACAAAAGCTGCATGGCCTTCGCCAATAACATTTTAACCTGTTCCACTACTGGAGGTTGCCCTTGTTGCGTTGCAGGAGTTCCGCCACCTGTCGCCATTGCCGGTTGAGGGGGCCTTGCGGCCACAGGTTGCGTAGGCGCCTGGCCTCCCGTGCCGGGTGGTGGTCTTCTCATTCCTTGTAATCTTGACGCCCTTGCTGCCATAACAGGATCTATAGCCATTTCAAACCTCCTCGTTGTCACTTTTAATGCCGCGTACATTGAACCCCGGCTTGTTGTTCTGCGCTGAAACCATGTCCAGCCCCATCTTAACACCGCGTTCATGTTGTCCTGCGGCTTCTCTCTCGATATCATTGACCACCTTCGCCCGTTCCATGGATAGGTGTTCTTCGTCGAACTTCATTCCCGCCATCTTGACTTCCTGAGTGACCCGTTCAGTCATTATCTTTTCCGTGATCAGTTCTCTTTCGGCGATGATCTTCTCCGCTTCGGCCATGGCCTTCTGGATCTCTGCTTCCACTTTCTTGAATTCTGCATCTTTGGCCGGATCTGCTTGATCCTGTCCTTGCATTTCCGCCATTACCTGTTGACTGTACTGCGTGAAAGAGGGAAAATTCCCCTTTTTGACTTCCGCTGCCAACTTCTTCGGATCTGCCTCGGCTATCGCCTTTACATACGCAAGAAATGGTTGCGGAACGCCAACTGACGTCAGCTTGTTGAGTAGGGCGCCCATTGGACCGGCCTGCGTTCGCTTGATCACTTCGTCTCTGTTGCTGTAATCCAACCTTTCAAGCAATTCAGCCTGGTCGATGAATTTCATTTTAGCGAGGGCAATAGCTTCCTCCCTCTGCTGTACTCTCGATATGGGCATGGTAGAGCCCGAGACTACGGTTAACTTGGCCGGCATGATCAAACTTGAACCATTGATCATCTTCGCGGATGTCTTCCCATCTGCATCCCTGTACGTGATCCAGCGGTCTTCCGTGTAGAAGTTCATGACATGAGACAGGAACATCCGGCCTCGCTCTCTAATTAACCTGGAATAGGCTCGGATTTTACCACGGTGCATCGTTGCCGCTCTCTCTATCAAAGCGGCAATGGCCTTATACGATATAACATCTTTGCCCTTACTTTGAGCCGAATCCAGATCGAACGTCCCGGAAACCAAAAAGAACAACTCCTTAAACATCGCCACGGTCTTCTCGTAGTCGATCGAAGACGCCGGAGTTTCCAGCCACCTGATTCCTTGGCTGGTCATGTTTGATGTCGGGTTGATGATACTAACATAGTTGGTAAAATGGTCGTTAGGCACACCTGTATCCAAAGGATTGATCAGCTTCTTTCGTGCGCTGCGGTCCTTCTCCAGAATAAACTGCGAGAGTGCCTTGTCGATTTCCATGTTAAGCTGTTCAAGCTGCTCAAAGTCGGATAGACCCCAGGCACTTGATGTGTCTTTCACGGAATTGACAATTGTGAACGGATATTTGTCGTACAGGTATGTTTGCCTTGTCAGCTCGGGATCGATATAGGGGTTGATGTTCGGGTTGTCTCGGTCTTCCAGGACCACGCCGCCTGAACAAAACGTAATACATCGTATTTGCCCGGTGTATTTCGGAGCGGATATCTTGATCACTTCGCCCGATTCGTTGACGTCCTTAGTCTCCACCATCGATTTATCACGAACATACATCTCGCACAGCAAAGTGTCTTCGTCGTCCTCTTCGCTGCCGGACCCAGACATGAAATTGAATAATTCCTTCACCGCAGTTGCAATAGATACCAGGGTTGAACCCTGTTTTCCGCTTGGATTGTTGATCTCTTGCCGGTCAGTGTCGTACAACTCCTTCAACATTTCCTTGTCGGGCTTGATTTTGTCGGCCTTGTCCGGGTACTTCTCCCGCAACTTGCGTACCGATTCCGCATAGAAATGAGCAACAGCATCTTGTTTGTGTAGATTACGTGATTCCGCCATATTGACGGGATACCATCCAAAATGGAAAGGGTCGATGGTCATTGCCTCGACATCACCCAACCCATATTCGAGTTCTTCGCTGAATGTCACCTTCTCAATCGCAGGCCCGTACTGTTCGCCATTTAGACATGAGCTTTCAAGAACGTCTTGCTGCTCCGTCTCATTCCACCAATGTTCAGTTGCCCTTTGGAGATCCATGACGCCGCTTTTCATGTTCTCGTCAAGTTGTCCGCCAGCAGCGATATTGAACGTGGGGTTATTGTCCGTCATGATGTTGACCGTACGCTGGATATGGGTAAAAAGTAGATTAGCTGTGGCCAAGGGTACGCCTTGCGGGCTCTGCGCTTTCCAATGCTGGTTGCGGCGGAGCTGGTAGTTTCGGTACCATCGGTCGTGCAGTCCCAAGCGTACCTTATTGCCGATAATCTTGGCCAGAATAGCCATACAGACGGTCCCGACTTTGGGATCGCCCTCTGGGGGTACGAGACTATACGGCTTGGTTTCAGCTTTATCGGCCATTTACTTTGCCCTATGCGCCATCTTTTGGTGACGCTTCATGTTGAGCTCGTTCTCGAATCCTTTTCCGCACTCCGGACAGGGGGTTTCCGCTTTCCCTTCGCCGGGCTGATCATCTTCCGGTTCCCTCTGCTCTTCTTCGGCTTTGCCATTGCCGCTCTCCTGTTTGATGGTTTCCCTTGCAATACGCTCCGCGTCTTCGTCGGATACCTGGATCATCCTGTCCGCTATACTATCCCTGCCTACTTCCGTGTTTGCCCTTGGGTCGATGTATGCCTGACCGCCATCCCGCGGGAGTACGACAATGCCCTCATCTGTAAGCACCTGGTTGTCTGCGACCATGGGCCGGTGCATGCGACCATAGGGGCAGCGGAAGTTTTCCCAATCAAGTGAGGCATCGAAGGGGGGCGGCATTCCGTGGACGGGGTCCAAGGTGGTAAACATGGCGCCGCTCATAGGATAGCGGAGATCCCGAAGGTGGGTGTCGCCGATTTCCTCGGCGCATATCTGGCAAATTACTTTCACGCATCCTCCTTCAATGGTAAAAATATCCTTGCGATCTGTCTTTTAAGGATTTCGTCTCTTACTATCTCGTACTTGTCCCGGAAATACCCTCCATCCAACCACATGCCACAACCAGGCTCCCGTGTTTGCTCGTCCTTGGTCACATCCCTAAAGCAATGTACATGATCGAAATTAATCATTTCTTCGCGCCCGCTGCCGTTCCGCGTAAGCTCCAAGAAACCCTTGCTCATTTGTCCTCCACTGTTGACACGTTCTGGGGCCTGCCGTGCATCGGCTCGTAATAGACATCTTCCTCAATCCCTGCCTTGCCTGCCGATTTCGGCGTAACGATCGCCTCCATGGGTTTGCCTGCCGTCATTCTGCCAAGTCGAAAGCCAATCAGGATCATGAACAGGGTCCAGACAACTGCCAAAAACAGGGACACCACAGAGAAGATAATGAAATCTCCCATCAGTTTTGCCCTCCCATTTTCAGGACATTAGGCGGCATGGTTCGCGCCATAACCAAGCCGGAAACATTCTCCCGGTATGCATCCAGAATGCCCTGATCCTTACAGAAATAACTGAAACCAGGATTAACGTTCATGCTGTCCGGATCTCCGACGATCTTGCTGATAAGGATCTGGACTTGCCCGTTTCCCGCCGGTTGGATGATCATGAGCCGCGGGTTCTTTAGGAGATTGCCCATTTGCAGTTCTCCGATCAGCATCATCTGGTCCACTCTTACGATCTGAATTACGCTCTCACCTGCCATCAAGGTCACTGTACGCTCCTTCCCTCTGTTGATGATTCCAAAATGATTGATCTTTCACGGCCATGATCGCCGCATACTGTTCAAAGCTGTCATGCTTTGGCTTTTCTAGGCTGTCGATCCGGATATCGGACTGGAGCAATGCCGGCCTGTCTTCCCTCATTGCGATCGGCCTGGCCATGAAAATCAGGGCCGCCTCGTCGTAAATATGATCTTCGCAACTCGTATCGACATCCTCGATGTCGATCTCGTCCATGGTGATGTAGGGGATGGTCCGAATAAACTGGAGGCAATTCTCGTAGACCTGTAGCATAGGTATGCCGATCTTCTTACCGTTCTCGTCCATCGGGACAGCCAAGCGCTCCCGAAACTGCCTGATTTTCAGCTTACGGTTGGGATCTCCCGGGATCATGTAGATTTGCTTGCCGGAGAACACTTCCGCCGTGCTTGGACCCTGGCCACCGCCCTTATAATCGGGCTTCTTACTGAAACAATCCGGGTTCGTGATGCGGATTATCGGCCTGCCCCATATCCCCATGGCCTTTTCCCTGGCGATAATTCCGTCAGCTATCTGTGAGTCGGAAAGCCTTAATCCTACGTCGGGCTGCTTGCCGTCCCAGCCATACCACTCGGCAAAGCGGTAGACGCGGCCGTACAGATCCACCCACCACCACCCCCAGGAGAACGGCGCACCGAATCCCCAATCGAAGGTTGAGTATATCTGTGCGTTCTGAGGGATAGGCATGGGTTTAATGACGTGATCCGTCCGGGTGAAACTGAAGGCCTGGCCGACGAAGATCTCCCAATTACCGTCAAGCCATGCCGCCCTAAGCGCAGGATCTTTGATGGACATGAGGCGACGGACATACATGGGGTCGTTGAGGGCAAGGGCGGGATTATCGGCTAACGATGATTCGATGAAGATGGAGGTTTCCCCGGTGTCGGGATCTCGCATGATCGTCCCGGGCGGGGCGGGGTCGATGAACGTGGACTTGATTGTTGCCGCGCCGGCGCCACCCGGATTCCCTGTGAGGAACATATGGCAGGGTACGCCATAGGCAGAACGCAAACAGCCCTTGAGTTTATCAAGAGCTCTGGCTATGAAGGGAAGGTTTGGGGCCTCATCAATTCCGATTTCCGTATACTGGTGGCCCTGGTAATCGTCTAATAGCTCGGGGCGTGTGACGGCGCATAGCTTGAACTGGCATGAACCGCCAAACCGGACCGTGTTGGTCTGGTTGTCTCCGCCGATCCTCTCCGCCGGCAATCCTTCGGCGATCAGCTTATCTATTCTGAGTCTGATTTCAGCAAGGTCCTTGTATTTCTTCCGGATAACGAGCCCGTTCCAGTTGTTACCGTGCTTCTCGACGCCGCGGATCTGGCGACCGATCAGGCAATCAGACTTCCCACCGCCGCGCTTGCCGCCGTAGAAGATGATATCCGCCGGGCATGTTGCCGCGGCTGCCTGTGGTCCTGGTTGTGGAGCCCAAATACTACCCATCTTTGTTCTCCCTTGCTTCCTTGGCTGCCTTAACCCAGGCTTCCCACTCTTCCAGGTTCTTCGGTTCGGGAGGGAAATTGGTTATTTGCATTTCTACCGGTCCGCCGCCTGGTCCTGTCATCACGTTCTTGTTGGTCTTAACCCCATGCAAATCAAAGGCTTCCTTTATCGCTGACAGCTTGTCGTAAAGCTCAAATTCGGTTGTGGTCTCAATAATCGCCGGACCATCGCCATTAGGAATGCATCGCTTTTTGGTCTTGATTTTCTTGATGGCTTTTGTTTTTTTTTTAATTCCTCAAGGTTGAGCATGGTGGCGTTGCCGTCATCATCCACGCTGAAGAAGTCCTTGAGATCAGAAAACGCCATAATAGATAGTTCTTTCGACAGCTTGCAGACAGTAAGTCCCGCCTTGTTGAGGATCCTTGCGGTCTCGGTTTCGACCTTCTTGATCAGCTCTAAATTTTCTTCAAGAGTTAGTAATGACATGGGTGCATGATTTCACATATTAATCGGCTTGGGTAGATGGCAAAGGGATGGCAAAGGGATGGCAAAGGGATGGCAATTCCTTTTCTTCGGCCTTTTCTGCCTGCATTATTTTCAAACTCAGCACCTCGCTTTTAATGAGAAATGGCCTCCCCGCGGAGTCATGACGCAAGTTAATCGCTCCCTGTTTTTTCCATCTGGCCACCGTCCTCCATGCCGTAGCTCTGTTAGACCTAAGAAAACCCAATGCAAACAAATAGTTAATGATCTCCTTGCGTCCAACATGCCATTCCTCGGTCATTCCTCACCCCTTTCCCTTGCTTGTCTTCTCCCTGGCCTCTTCCTGTAATTTCAACAGCTTGTGATAGTGTTCGCATTCTTCCAAGGGCGTGACCTTGGATTCTCATTCGTCGTTCCCCCTTTCTTGACTGCCGCCTTCCCTGCTTCCTCCCCCGATCGTAGTCCATCCGTTGTGATCGACCACACCTGCGGGATTGCCCAGGTCTTTCAGCTCGGTTGTTCCCTCGGCTGCCTTGTAGAGCGTATTACCGTCCAGGATCATTGTTGGCTGGCTGAAATCTCTCAGCGTCGTTCCTGGATGCGTCTGGTAGATAACTCTATCGCCTGCAAATACTGTCGCCGGTAATAAGATCATCAATAAAACCAGTAGCTTTTTCATGTGCGTGCTCCTTCCTGCTTTGGTGGATCAAAGTCTGAAAAGTTTATGTCCTCGTCCGCCTGCCCTCTTATCAGCTTGGCCAAATCCTCCGCTTCTTCCGGTACCTTTGCACAGTAGATGCAACCGCCTCCGTCCAGGTCTGCTTTTTGGATCTCTTTCCGGCAGCGAGGGCAGATAGCCCAGATGTTGGGAAGTCCGCTTCCCGTTCCGGCGGCGATTCCATTACCGTTTCCGCCGGATGATTTATTTTTCAGCGGGTAAACATCCTGCCAGGAGTTTCTTGTCGCTTGGTTCAAGACTTCGATAGGATCATGTCCGTGGGTAGCCTTTATTTTTTCCAGTTCAGCGAAGATGAGATTTATCGCATTATCGGTCAGAGGCTTCTTGATTTTCTTTCTCATCTCAACGAATGAGTTCCAGGCTTTTTTCATCTCTGGGGTTTCTGTAATCATTAATTCCTGTGACACTCTATTATTTACTTTTCTTTTATTTACTTTACTTTGCGGATTAATGTCATCATTAACGACGGTCGGGGGTAGTTGATCGGGATTAATGTTGTCGTTAATCCCACTAAGCGGGGTTTCTGTATGCAATAACTCGGGCCGAGCGGGAATAATGACTTTCCTTCTTGCGTATGCGTCGGCGATTGAATCGACAAAAGTTTGCATCCACAGCCTTTTCTCTTTCCATAAGTCAGGATCTAATATCTTCATGGAGATCAATTTTTCGATGATTGCCATCACAGTTTCTTCCTCGGTGCTCATTTTTGAGAGCAGGTATTCCCAATTTTCAACAGTCGAACAATCGTAACAATGCCCCTCGGTTTTGGCCAGGAGCTCCTGTATTTTATAGAACACGGCATAGCCATCATTATGGAAATGATTCTCCAAAATGAAAAGCACCTTTCCGTGGTCGCAATAATGAGGGAAATAGTCTACTTCTTGCTTTCGTGGCCGTGCCATTTTTTCCTCCTAAAAACTTGCCAATGCCTCTTCGATTTCTACGTTCACCCCAGGTGTTTCCCCGTACTTTTTATCGGCCACAACCTCACAAACCTGGCTGTCGTCCTTCCAGGCTACCCCGGTCAGCGCATCCTTGACACATCGGATTAACTTGTCCAGGTCCGGCTTGGATGTGTGATAGCTGGGCACGAAACGCTTTAACGTGGCCGCGTTCTTGCCGGTCCCGTAGTGCGATTTTGGGCGCGGCATGACGAATGCCAGCCTGATCTGGATTGCGGCCGGCGACAAACAGCACCCGGCCTCCTGGGCGCAATAGCTGATCATCGAGGCCCATGGTTTCTGTTTGTCCCTATTGTCCTGCATGGTTACGATCTTGTGGGCTGTTTTGTGGTAAAACGCCTTTGCACTTCCCTTGGCTACCGGTGTTCCTGGA
>Ga0247841_10007147_pt1 | contig 16734 bp, 19 predicted proteins | sample LaCruzMarch2015__2_FD_192410 | JGI IMG/M metagenome (GOLD analysis project Ga0247841, IMG submission 192410) | Freshwater microbial communities from meromictic Lake La Cruz, Castile-La Mancha, Spain - LaCruzMarch2015_18m | ecosystem: Environmental > Aquatic > Freshwater > Lake | place: Spain... | reverse complement strand
GTACGCCAGAAACAAAGAAGTGGCAAGTCCGAAAATTGCAGCGATCCTGATGCTGTGCCGCGCCATATCGGTTTCCCTTTTTTTAAGCAGAAACCATGCACTGATTCCGATGACAAAAATGGCTGCAGTAACATAGCCGGAAGAGACAGTATGAAGAAATTTATTGACGGCCACCGGAGAAAACAGTACTTCCCAGAAATTAACCATCTCGTTCCGGGCGGTATCGGGGTTGAATCTCATCCCGGCAGGATATTGCATCCAGGCATTGGCCACCAGTATCCAAAGAGCCGAAAGATTAGCGCCCAACGCCGTCAGCCATGAGGCGGTCAGGTGAAAACCTTTGCTGACCTTGTTCCATCCGAAAAACATGACCGCGATGAAGGTCGATTCGAGGAAAAAAGCCATGATGCCTTCAATGGCCAAAGGAGCGCCGAAGATGTCGCCAACAAACCAGGAATAGTTCGACCAGTTTGTCCCGAATTGAAATTCAAGGATTATGCCTGTGGCTACACCAATGGCAAAATTGATTCCAAACAGGGTCATCCAGAATTTGGTGATCCGTTTCCATTCCGGATTCCCGGTTTTAACGTAGATCGTCTCCATAATGGCCACGATAAACGACAATCCCAGGGTAAGAGGGACAAAGATCCAATGATACATGGCAGTCAGTGCGAATTGTCCCCTCGACCAGTCAACAAGGCTAAGGTCAATGGTTTCAAGCATAGTGTTGATTTTTTTACAAGGTTTGCTTCAGATTCGGAAAGATCAAAAATAGAAAAAAGTATTCAACCACCAAATAGATCGTTCTGATCCGAGAGGTTTTTTATTTCCGTTTGATCAGCTGGTCACGCACATAATCCGCCCGTTCCTTGTCATTGCTAAAACCGGATTTCAGGAAATTTGGGAAAAAGATCAACCTTAATATGAGGAAAAAAACGATAAACTTGATCGCGATGATCAGAATCAGTTTTGTACGGAGAGCAATTGGCTTTTCCAATGTAATGTCATATCGATTTACCAGCTTCCGCCGGCGCCGCCGCCGCCAAAGCTGCCGCCGCCGAAACCTCCAAAGCCTCCTCCACCGCCACCTCCAAAGCCACCGCTTCCGGAGCTGAAATCACCCCATGATCCACTATGGCCCCGGCCCATTGATCCAAGCAGCCAGAAGGCAGTCCAGAAGGGAAGACTTTTTCCAACCGACATGTTGCGTGCACGGCTGCCACGAATGATGGTAAAGACAATGATCATGATGATGATGGGGATGATGATTCCGTATTGATTCGATTTGTTTTCCGTGCGTTTGGAATACTGGTCGGCAGTGTATTCGCCTTTTACAAGAGACATCATGGTGGAAATGGCAGCATCAAGACCTTTATAGTAATTGTCTTCACGGAAATCCGGGATCATTTCATTTTCTACGATGCGTTTCGCCAGGGCATCCGGGATGGCACCTTCCAATCCATATCCAGAGGCGATAAAGGCTTCACCACGCTCATTGCCCACTTTGGGTTTGACAAGGATGACGGCTCCATTGTTTTTTCCTTTCTGACCAACTCCCCATTGCTGGCCGAGACGATAGGCAAAATCGGCTTTGTCGTAACCATTCAGCGATTTTACGATCACCACGGTAATTTGCGTGGAGGTGGAATCATTGAACGCCACAAGTTTTTGCTCCAGCAATTGCGTCTCCTCCGAAGTCAATACTCCTGCAAAATCATTCACCAGCTTCGGAGGATCCGGTCGCACGGGAATATCCTGACCTGTGGCATTGAAGCCAAGGATTGCAATGGAGAGCAGAAAGATCAATCGAATCTTGTTCATCAATATTTTTTTTCGCGTTTATTTATGTCACAACCGGGTTATTTATCTCCAAATGATATTTCATCAGAAAGTTCATTCACATCGTGTTTCTGACGAGGGAAGTGCTTTTTAAGTTGTTCCCCTGCTGCCATGATCCCATAACACAAACCATCGGTAAAGGTTCCTTCACGAAAATGATCGAGCATCTTTGCCTTTATGTTGTCCCAGAAATTCTCCGGAACGGCGGCATGAATCCCTTTGTCTCCGATGATCGCGAACCTGCGGTTTTTAAGGGCAAGGTAAATCAGTACACCATTTTTCAGTTCCGTGTCATTCATTTTCAGTTGTTTGAAAATAAAGGCAGCCCGGTCCAAAACGTCACCTGTAAAGTTGTTCTCAATATGCACGCGAATTTCACCAGAGGTATCCAATTCAGCATTCATGATGGCTTGTTTGATCTCCTCCTGCTCCTCGAGACTGAAAAAACCTCTTGCTGTTTTTCCCATGATTATATTATAAAAGGGTTGCTAAAACTGCACCTGCGGAGCCTTTTCTGCTCCCTTATCGGCAGAAAAATAGGCCTTCTTCTGAAAGCCGAACATTCCGGCAAAAATGTTGGCCGGGAAACGTCGCAGGTAGGTATTATAGGCCTGTGCGGTTTCATTGAATTTCATGCGCTCAACGGTAATCCGGTTTTCGGTACCTTCAAGTTGCGCCTGCAATTCCATGAAATTCTGAGTGGCCTTGAGCTGGGGATAATTTTCGACCACAACCATCAGCCTTCCCAGTGCAGAACTAACGCCGTTCTGGGCTTCCTGAAATTTTTGGAGTGAGGCTTCATCGAGGTTCTTAGGATTGACCTGTACACTGGTGGCTTTGGCCCGGGCTTCGATGATGTCGGTCAGCGTTTTTTGTTCAAAATTGGCCACACCTTTAACCGTTGCAACGAGGTTTGGAATAAGGTCAGTGCGGCGCTGGTACACGTTTTCAACGTTGGCCCATGCCTGGTTAACGGTTTCTTCCGTGCTGACCAGCTTATTGTAAATTCCTGTCCCCCAGGAAACCATTAAAAAGACCAGGAGAACAACGACGATCAGAATGATCCAACCTTTACTGATTTTCATGATGATGTTTTTTTAAGGTTTGTTAAGTCTGCTAAGTTATAAAATTCAATGGTAAAAGCAATGTAAAGAATGACAGATTAAAATTCAAAGTGAGCATTAGACGTGACTTTAATTATTGGTTACAATCCAGAATTTGATTCTGCAATGCTGCTTTACTTCAAATGGATTAAAGGTCACCCTGGTTTATTTCATTAATTCAATGCTCCGTTTGATAAAGTCGGCCAGTTCTTTGCCTTTCAGCATGTTTTGTGAAAGGAGCGCGATGTCGAACAGTTGTTTTATGGTTCCGGTTTGTTTTGATTCATCCGGTTCAAGCAGGATGCGGCCAACAAGCGGGTGATTTGTATTCACCACAAGGTTAAAATTCTCCGGCATTTCGCCCATGAAGCTGTAACCGCCGCCACCCAGTGCCGACATCTCTTTCATGCGGCGCATGAATTCGTTCTGCGTGATCAGAACCGGAGATTCCTTTTCACTCAGGTTTTCAAAAATCACGGAGAATTTCTTGCTGTCGATCTGCTTTTCAATGAGTTCCTTCAGCGATTTTTGCTGATCTTCACCCAGCTTCGAAGGCATTGCATCCTCTTTGTTGATGAGCTTATCAACGGTATCGGCATCCACCCGTGTGAAATGGGTTTTTTCAAGTTTCTGTTCCAGCGTGTTGATGAAATGGGCATCAAGAATACCGTCCATAAGCAAAACATCATATCCGCGTTCCTTAACCGATTCAATGAAACTGAATTGTTCGTGCTGATTGGTTGCATAAAGGTATATCAGGCTGCCTTCTTTGTTTTTCTGGGCTGGTTTGACCAATTTCTCGTACTCGTCAAATGTGAAATATTTATTATCGACATTTTTAAACAGGCAGAATTTTTTTGCCCGGTCATAGAACTCAGGTTCCGAAATGATACCATATTCAATAAAAACCTTGATGTCATCCCACTTCTTTTCAAAATCTTCCCGGTTTTCCTTAAAAAGCGATTCCAGTTTATCGGCAACCTTTTTGGTGATATGGTTGGATATTTTTTTTACGTTTGGATCGCTTTGAAGGTAGCTTCGGGAGACATTCAGCGGTATATCCGGTGAATCGAGTACGCCATGCAGGAGCGTCAGAAAGTCAGGAACAATTCCCTCTACCGAGTCGGTAACAAATACCTGGTTGCAGTACAACTGGATTTTGTTTTTCTGAATTTCGAGGGTTTTTTTCACCTTCGGGAAATACAGGATCCCGGTCAGGTTAAAGGGATAATCAACATTCAGATGGATCCAGAACAATGGTTCTTCGAAAGTATAGGGATATAATTCACGGTAGAACTTCTTGTAGTCCTCGTCTTTCAGGTCAACGGGTTTTTTCTTCCACAATGGATCGGTATTGTTGATGATGCGGGGTTTTTCGACTTCAACCTGCTTGTCATTTCCATCTTTATCCTTCTCTCCCTCAACTTTTTCCCACACCTTTTCATCGCCGAATCGAATCGGGACAGGGAGGAATTTGCAATATTTTTTCAGGATCTCGAGAAGTTTGAACTCCTCAAGGTAATCCTTTGAATCGTCGGCAATATGGAGGATCACTTCGGTTCCGCGCTCAGTTTTAGCGGATTCTTCCATGGTATAATCAGGACTTCCGTCGCACTCCCAATGCACCGCTTTGTTATTCCCCCTGGTCTGGTAAGTTTTAGTGATGATTTCAACCCTGTTGGAAACCATGAAACTGGAATAAAAGCCCAGTCCGAAATGGCCGATAATGGCATTCATCTCGGCCTCGGATTTTGTTTTGAATTTCTTGATGAATTCTTCGGCGCTGGAAAAGGCGATCTGGTTGATGTACTTTTCCACTTCATCGGAGGTCATCCCGATTCCTTTATCCTTAACCGAAATTGTTTTCTTCTTTTTATTCAATGTGACTTCAATGGTCAGATCGCTCATATCGCCGTTGTATTTGCCAATGGCAGCAAGAGTTTTCAGCTTTTGTGTGGCATCAACGGCATTCGATATCAACTCCCGTAAAAAAATTTCGTGTTCAGAATAAAGGAATTTCTTGATGATGGGAAAAATGTTTTCTGTTTGGACATTGATTTTACCTTTTTGCATAGTAAGATGAGTTTAAATTGATCACCCGATGAATATCAAAGCAAGTGCCAAGGTCGAAATGGCTGACAAAATGACAAGAATTTCCGGATTCAGATTTCATTGAACAGACAAATCGCAGCCATGTGCTTAATCGGACAACAGAAGAACAGTTGAGTCATGTTTTTTTTTCAGGAATCGTGTCCCTTGAAAGAAAATTTTTAATTTTACAAGGTCGTTCAAGCCAGCAAACAACCTAAAAATCTAACTATATGAACCCGATCGATTGGAAAAACCTTCCTTTTGGATATTTTAAAACGGACTACAATGTTCGCTGTTACTTCACGGATGGAAAATGGGGGGAACTGGAAGTTTCCGACTCTGAAACCATCACCATGCATATGGCCGCGACCTGTCTTCACTATGGACAGGAGGCCTTTGAAGGGATGAAAGCCTTTACCGGAAAAGATGGAAAGATCCGCGTTTTTCGCATCGATGAAAATGCCAGACGCATGGCGAGGTCGGCTAACGGACTCATGATGGCCGAAGTGCCGTTGGAACTTTTCCGCGATGCTGTTATCAAAGCGGTTAAACTGAACATTAAATATGTACCGCCTTATGGTGAAGGCGCCTCTTTGTATATCCGTCCGTTGTTGATTGGCACTGGTCCACAGGTTGGGGTGAAACCTGCAAAGGATTATCTGTTCATGGTGTTTGTCGGACCGGTCGGTCCCTATTTCAAGGAGGGTTTTAACCCGGTTAAAATGCAGATCGTGCGCGACTTTGATCGTGCTGCTCCTTTGGGTACCGGCCATATTAAGGTAGGCGGAAACTATGCTGCCAGTCTTCTGGCCGGGGAACGCGCTCACAAGGAGGGTTATGCCTCATGTATATTCCTCGATGCGCGTGAAAAGAAATACATTGACGAAGCCGGTCCTGCCAATTTTTTCGGAATTAAAGGAAATATATACGTTACCCCCAAATCAGAATCCATTCTCCCCTCCATTACCAATATGTCGCTGCGAACCCTTGCTGAGGAGATGGGAATGAAGGTGGAACAACGTCATGTTCCGGTGGAGGAATTGGCGGAGTTTGATGAGGTAGGCGCTTGCGGTACTGCTGCTGTAATCTCCCCCATATGCCAGATCTTCGACCGCGACAGTGACAAGGTCTATCAATATTGTAAAGAGGGCAAAGCCGGTCCGGTTTCAACCAAACTTTATCAGAAGTTGAAGGGAATTCAGGAAGGACTGGAACCCGATTCGCATGGATGGATAACCACCATTGAATGAAATCAGATGGTGATAAGCTCCCATCTGTCATCATTGTAATTGATTCTCCTGAGCACCTCTGCCGGCAAAAATGTTTTCGCGGCAAGAACAAGGTCAGCCCGATTCAGAGTAATCTGCTTCAAAGCATCCAAATCATGTGTTAAGTTTTCAATGAAGATCAATATCCCTGGTTTGATCAGGGTACTTAATGCCCCCGATTCACATATGACCGGATAATGTTGGGGATTGCATATCTTCACGAAGGTGTTGAATGCATTCTCAAGATGTTTGTCATCTGTCTCCATGAAAAATGAACTGGATGCGCCTGCTTCGAGAAATTGTCCGCTGTTTTTATAATGTGGTACTAAATCCTGGAAAATCCTTATGCCTTCACAGGCTGTGACCAACTTGGTATTCCCGAGTGAATCATGGTGATGTGGCGATATTTTAAGGGCAAATAATGGGAACTGGGATGAAAACCTTTTGATCAGGGCTTTGGCCATAAAAGTTTTTCCCACCTTTTTACCCGAACCGGAGATGATGATGAACTGATCAAACGGCTTTCTTTCCATCGTTCTTCAACCGGTTAGAACATCAGTAATTTGAAGCAGGCGAACAACAATACAAAAGCCAGTGAAATTTTAAAGTATTTAACAGGCATTAATTTCATGGTGGTCAATGAACCAATCACCCCCCCTGCAACCACAATCGCAATCCAATAAATAAAATGTGGAGGCAGAACAATATGATTCATGCCCAGTCCGAACAATCCAGCCAATGAATTGCAAAAAATAAATAGTGAGGAATATACACCAGTCTCTTTAACGTTTGCCCATTTTGTCAGAATTAAAATAGGGCTAAGGATTATGCCACCACCGATCCCAATTATACCCGATAGCAAACCAAGCAACGATCCAATGATCACGGAAAGATAAATCGCCGGGGGATCTTTGATTTCATATTCGCGTGAAGGATGGTACAACAAACGCAATAATGCAAGGAGGAGCAATATTCCAAGAACGATTTTATAGGTTCCGGGATGAACTTGTATTAAAGCGCCAATAAATGCCATTGGAATGGATGGCAATAGAAATGGCAAGAATAGCCGCCATCGGACCTTGTATGCATGGTGAAAACTGATAAATGCGATTCCTGAAACAAAGAGATTAAGGATCAGGGCTGAACTTCTGAAGTAAATGGTACTGATCGCAAAAATGGACATCACGGCCAGGTATCCGCTGGCTCCGCCATGTCCGACAGAGGAATACATGATGGCAACGATGGCCAAAGAGAGAAGGAATAGCAGGTTTATTTCCATCTTCTTATTCTGCTGATTCTGCCTGTCTGATTGCACTGATCCATGTCAACATATTTTTGACAAAGGTAAAAAACCATACAGATCTCACATATGTAAAAATATATATTTATTAATTTGTATATTTGTTGACCGTTTTTTTTTATTTTTGATTTCTCACATTTTATTATTTTAACGAATTCATGAATCGAAGAAATTTCATCAGGATTTCATCGCTCAGTGCCGGTGGAGCCATGCTTGGCAGTTTCGGGTTCGGAGGCAGGAAGGAGCCTTCCCTGATGGACCGGCTAACAGGCAAAACACCTGCCGATGGGTCAACGTATTCGCGGACGCCTACTTATTGTGAAATTTGTTTTTGGAAATGTGCAGGTTGGGTATATAAAAACGATCGGGGCGAAATCTGGAAAATCATCGGCAACGAAAATGATCCGCACTGCAATGGGCGTTTATGCCCCAGGGGAACCGGAGGTATCGGTATGTATTATGATCAGGATCGCTTGAAAACCCCATTGATCCGTACCGGTGCGAAGGGCAAACAGTCGTTCAAACGCGCAGGTTGGGATGAGGCATTGGACTATGTAGCCGGGAAACTCGATTTCATCGGCAAGAAATATGGTCCGGAAACAGTGGCATTGATTACCCATGGTTCGGGTGGGAAAGTGCTCACTACTTTGATGAAAGCCTTTGGGTCAGATTCCATCGCAGGTCCTTCTTATGCCCAATGCAAAGGTCCCCGCGAAGTTGCTTTCAGCCTTACTTTTGGCACCGCGTTGGAATCTCCCGAGCCCCTTGATATTCGTGATACCCGGTGCCTGGTGCTGCTTGGAAGCCATCTTGGTGAAAACATGCACAACACGCAGGTACAGGAGATGGCCGATGCCATTGACCGTGGCGCTACCATCATCACCGTTGACCCTCGTTTTTCAACGGTTGCAAGCAAATCAAAATTCTGGCTTCCCATTAAACCCTCTACCGATATCGCACTGTTACTGGCATGGACCAATGTGATCATTACCCATGGCTGGTATGACAAGGATTATGTTGAGAAATACACCATTGGGTTTGACCAACTGAAGGAATATGTTCAACCTTTCACTCCCGAGTGGGCCTATGGTATTACTACCCTTGATCCTACATTGATACGGGATACAGCCAGGGAGATGGCGAATGCTTCGCCTGCTGTGATTGTTCATCCCGGTCGTCATGTCACCTGGTATGGAGATGATACCCAGCGTTCGCGGGCCATTGCCATTTTAAATGCCCTGCTCGGATCCTGGGGACGTCGTGGTGGGTTCTATCTCCCCGAATTTAAAGAGATCCCCGAATATCCGCATCCACCCTTCCCGCCGGTAAAAAAATCATGGCGCGACATCCTTGGGGATCAATATCCATTTGCTGACCTTCCGCTTGCCAATGCCATTGTGGATGGTTCCATTCCGGGAAACCTTAAAGATTTTCAATACCGTGGCTGGATTGTCAATGGCAGTAATCTGAACATGACCATGCCGGATACACGCAAAACACTTGAAGCCATCCAGCAGCTTGAACTTCTCGTTGTCATCGATACCATGCCCATGGAGATTACCGGATGGGCTGATGTAATTCTCCCCGAATGTACCTACCTCGAACGGTATGACGTGCTTCGCAACGACCCCCACCGAGAGCCGGTCATTGCACTGCGGATGCCTGCCACTGAGCCGAAATACGACACCAAACCCGACTGGTGGATTGCAAAGGAACTTGCCACCAAGATGGGCTTGGGAAAATATTTTGAATGGAAGACATTTGAGGAGTTTCTTGATTACAAACTGAAACGGATGAACTCATCTCTTGTGGAGATGAAAAAAATCGGCATTAAGAAATATGAGCGGGGTTCCGGTGATCTTTACCTGTCGGCCGATAATCCGCCAACCTTTGATACCCCTTCAGGTAAAATCGAACTTTTCTCCTCCCAATTGGAGCAGGCCGGGTTTGATCCCGTGCCAAAGTACACCCCACATGAGGAACCACCAGAAGGGTATTACCGTTTAATATACGGGAGAACCCAATCGCATACCTTCAGCCGTACCTCCAACAACCCTAACCTGGCGGCCATCATGTCGGAGAACAAGGTGTGGGTGAACCCAAAAGTGGCAACGATTTGGGAACTGAAAGATGGGCAGGAAGTCTGGCTTAAAAACCAGGATGGTTCAACGACAAACTTCCCGGTAAAAGTCAGGATTACCGAACGGATACGTTGGGATTCGGTTTACATTGTGCATGGATTTGGACACACCGACCCTCAACTTTCCCGTGCTTATGGGAAGGGAGTCAGCGATTCTGCCCTGATCACCAGGGTGCTGTTGGATCCGGTTATGGGTGGAACCGGGATGAGGGGAAATTTTGTTACTTTTTTAACTGCAAACCCACACAAGGAGGTTAAGGAATGAGATTCGCGATGGCCATTGATACCAAAAAATGTGTCGGCTGCAGCGATTGTGTCGTAAGCTGCCAGACAGAAAACGATGTTCCGATCGGTTACTGCCGCGACTGGATCGTGGAGGTGAACGACGGGACTTATCCTCAACTGGAGATGGAGATCCGTTCGGAACGTTGCAACCATTGTACCAACTCCCCTTGCGTGCGTTGCTGCCCGACCGGCGCCAGCCATTATGATTATGGCGGAATCGTGCTGGTTACCCATCACAAGTGTATCGGGTGTGGCGCCTGTATTGCTTCCTGTCCTTATGATGCCCGGTATCCGCATCCTAAAGGATATGTGGATAAATGTACCTTTTGTGTACATCGTATCAAGGAGGGACTTCCTCCGGCCTGTGTGGCTGTATGTCCCACCAAATGCCTCTATTTCGGCGACACCGATGATCCCCGCAGCGATATATCGAGGATGTTGAAAGGGCGAAAGTACAAAAGACTGATTCCTGAAGCCGGCACCAATCCCAATCTTTATTTTTTAATCTGAACGCCATGAAAGAAGAGTTAATCATCAGCGGTCGAATGAACCCCATGGTGGATCCTTCCCTGAACATCTGGCACTGGCAGATTCCATTGTACCTTTTCGTGGGAGGTGTTGCTGCCGGAATACTGTTTTTTGCTTCGCTCTATTACATTTTAGGCAGTGAGAAAAAATATCCGGCTGCCATCAAATGGGCGCCATTTCTGACCCCGTTGTTGCTGATCATTGGTTTGGGAGCATTATTTCTGGACCTTAACCACAAGGCCTTTTTCTGGCAGCTTTATTTGACCCTGCGCGTTGAATCACCCATGTCGTGGGGCGCTTGGACACTGATGATCATCACTCCATTGTCGATCATCTGGTCGGCGACCTGGTTGAAAGAGCTGAAACCCGGCTGGCACTGGAAATTTTCATTTCTTGAGCAATGGGAGACTTTTTTCATCAAGTATCGCATTGTTTTGGCATGGATCATGCTGATATCTGCCGCTGTTCTTGGGGTTTATACCGGAATCCTGCTTTCTGCCTTCAACGCCAGACCATTGTGGAACACAAGCATCCTGGGACCTTTGTTCTTTGCTTCAAGTTTGTCAACCGGAGCCGCAGTCATCATGCTGATGTCAAAAAGTCACCCTGAACGCAACATATTCAGTCGCATCGACCTGATCATGATTGGCATTGAGTTGTTCCTGATCGTTCACATGTTTATGGGATTCCTTGCCAGTACCCAGGTTCAGATCGATGCCGCAAATATGTTTTTAGGTGGCCCATATACCGAGGTCTTCTGGATTTTTGTCGTGATTATCGGGCTCCTCGTTCCGGCTGCACTGGAAGTTCTTGAACTGCGTGGGTATAAAATTCCCATTGTCATCACGGCACTGCTTGTATTGACCGGTGGGATTTTCCTCAGGTTTATCATTGTATATGCCGGACAGGCGAGCAGGTACCTTTACTAATTGTGAAGTTTGACATACAAAGTACATTTTGATTTTTTAATAAACAGTCTTTCAATGGAAACAACAACGAAATTTAAAATGCCAAAATACCTCAATCCATACATTGGTGGTGTGTTGTTAGGGCTGGTATTGCTGGCCGCCAATTTCATTGCCGGTCGTGGGTTGGGAGCAAGCGGAGCCATTAAGAGTGTTGTGGTGGCAACTACCCAGGCTGTTGCTCCCGGATATTCGGAATCTGCCTCCTTTTTTAAGGAGTACAAGGAAGAACACCCTGGTTCTCCCATGAAAAACTGGCTGGTTTTTCAAATGCTTGGCGTGATCGTCGGCGGTTTTATATCGGGCGCACTTGCTGGCAGATTGAAATTCAAGGTTGAACACAGCCCGAAGATCACCTCACGTCGCAGGCTTGTTTTTGCATTGCTTGGCGGTATTTTCTTCGGCGTGGGTTCTCAGTTCGGACGAGGATGTACCAGCGGCTCAGCATTGAGCGGGATGGCTGTTCTATCGTTTGGGGGCATCATTACCATGATGGCTATTTTTGGCGGCGCCTATGCGCTTGCCTATTTTTTTCGTAAAAACTGGATTTAACAAATTGAAAAACTAAACTGAAATGGGACCTTTAGCAATCAATGATATTATTTCACAAAACACCAATTTTCTCCTGGCCTTTGTCATCGGGATTGGTTTTGGTTTTGTCCTCGAACAATCCGGATTCTCATCCAGCCGGAAACTGGCGGGACTCTTTTACGGATACGACATGGTCGTTCTGAAAGTATTCTTCACAGGCGGAGTTACAGCCATGCTTGGGTTGTTGTTCTTCAGTCTCTTTGGCTGGGTGGATCTCAACCTTGTGTATGTCAACCCGACCTTTCTGACCTCAGCGATCGTGGGAGGCCTGATCATGGGTGTTGGTTTTATCATGGGTGGTTTCTGCCCGGGAACCAGCTTCTGCGGGGCAGCCATTGGAAAGATCGATGCCATGGTTTTCATTGCTGGACTTTTTATTGGCGTTTATTTCTTCGCGTTCGGTTATCCGATGTTTGAAACCCTGTACAAATCAGCAGCGATGGGATCACCAAAAATATCCTCGATGCTGGGTCTTGCCGATGGGGTTTTTGCCCTGATCCTTGTAATTGTTGCCTTAGGGATGTTTTATGTATCGGAATGGGTGGAGAAGAAATTTCCCCGGGAGGAATATTAAAAATAAAAAAAACCTGACTTATGAAACCGTTGCATTATCTTACCTTGGTTCTGCTGATCCTGGCGCTGATCATCGCGCTTGTTCCCCGGAACACAATCAGGCCATATAAACTGACCGCAGCGCAATTGCTCGCCGAAATCCGTACGGGAACCCAGTTTATCTCTCCGGATGAAGTAGCAGATAAGATCATTCAGAAAGATCCCTCCATCCAGCTCATTGATGTCAGGAATCCGCGCGAATTTGACCAGTTCAGTTTGCCGGGAGCAATAAATATCCCATTGCAGGACATCCTGTCTGATGGCAACTATGATTTGCTAAACCAGGGAACCAAAATGAATATTTTTTATTCCAATGGTTCAACTGAAGCGAATGAAGCATGGTTGCTTACGCGGCAATTGGGTTACCAGAACAATTATGTGTTGCAGGGTGGTTTGAATTACTGGATGGAAACCATATTAAATCCTTCAAAGCCCGGAAACATCGCCTCAAACGATGAACTTGCAAAATACGATTTCAGGAAATCAGCCTCCATGGCATTGGGTGGCGGAGGTGCATCTGCCATGGCGCCGGCTGCTGTATCGCCGGCCACAATGACTCCTAAACCCGGGGTAATTCCTGTAAAGAAAAAGAAAAAGGCGTCGGGAGGTTGCTGATTTATTGGAGATTCATCTGTCGAGGTCCTGCTTCTTATTCACATTTTTAAACAGGAAATCCATTGAAGAAACGCCAGGAAGGGTTTCGATCGCCAGATAGTGATGTGGCGTTTTTGCAATAAGATCGAGCGGGCTGTATTTTTCCAATGAAAAATTCCTTTCAATTTCCGCTGTTAGCGATGCGTGGTAAAAACCACACAGAGGTTCAGTGTATCCATTGTGAAATGGAATTACAATTCTGATGGAATCGGTGAGCAATGGGATCATCTGGTCAATCAAATCCCTGGTAACATTGGGCATATCACAGGTAAGCACAAGATTCCAGGAGGTTTTGCTGGAAAGAAGAGCGGCATGAATTCCAGTTAGAGGTGCAGGAATGGGAAGCAGGTCAGGTACTATCCGGTACCCGAGATGAGCCAGTTCACCGGTATTGGCGCTGATGATGATATCGTTGGTAAAGCATCGTGCAAGGTCGATGGAGTATTGAATCAGGGCTTTTCCCCGATAGGGAATGAGTGCCTTGTTGGCACCCATTCGTTTGCTCTTTCCGCCGGCCAGAATAATTGCAGTGAGTTTCATTGATGTAAAAGTAAAAATATTCAGCTTCAATCTGATTGGGTTTTCCTTTTGATTTTTTATCTTTAACGCAAATTTCCAAGGTAACCGATGCTCCCATATAAAATAAAATTTTGGTTACTCATTTTCCCGGCATTTGGGTTTCTTGCATCACTGGCGATCTCCGGTTGTACAAGCTCCAGAAACGATGCCGATCAGCCTTCACAGAGGATATTGCCTGTTACGCTTTCTCGAGAGGTACGGGATATTGACAGCAATCTTTATCATACCGTGAAGATCGGCAGGCAGGAGTGGCTTGTTGAAAACCTGAAGGTTACCCGCTATCAAAACGGGGATCCGATCCCAAATGTTCAGAATGCCATGCAATGGCGAGGCAAACGAGTGGGCGCCTATTGCAATTATGACAATGATCCGGTTTATTCCATTACCTATGGCAGATTGTACAATTGGTATGCAGTAGCTGATAACCGCAACATTTGCCCAAAAGGGTGGCATGTTCCTTCCGATGAGGAATGGTTTGAACTGACTGCATTTCTTGGCGGAGAAAGTATAGCAGGCGGAAAACTGAAGGAAGCGGGATTGAATCACTGGAGTTTTCCCAATTACGGTGCAACCAACGAAAGCGGATTTCAGGCACTCCCGGGAGGTTACCGTGGCAATATGGGGAGATTTCAGATCCTTGATGATTACTCCTTTTATTGGACCACCTCCAGTTACGATGCAGCGAGCGCCTGGAGCCGGTTTCTTCAAAATGATTATGCAGGTATCAGCCGGATTGAAAACTTCAAGACCTTCGGTTTTTCAGTACGATGCTTGAAAGACAGGTGATGCACTTCAGCATTTCTCTTCCTTATTTTTTCTTCATCCCGGAAATTGCACTTTGCAGAACCTCTGTCACTTCAATGGCCAATCTTCCAAGTGCAGGATTCTGGATCGCCATCATGGATGCAAGCGGGTTGACTGCAGAGACTTCGGTCTTTCCATTTCCCTTGTCAATCAGAATGACATTGCAGGGGAGCATGATCCCGATTTTTTCCTCAGCCTGTAAAGCTTTGTAAGCAAATGAGGGGTTGCACATCCCTAAAATCTTGTATTTTTTAAGTTCAACGCCGAGTTTTTCCCTTAATGTCCGTTGCATGTCGATCTCTGTGATCATGCCAAAGCCCTTTTCTTTCAAGGAACTCAAAGTCCTGGATTCTGCCTCCTCAAAGGAGCAGTCGAGGATTGTACTGAAGTAATATTCCATAATAAGTTCTTTTATATCAATTTCCGTTTGATGTTGCCAGAAAATATCCCCATAGCCTTGGGGGAGATCAGCTATGGTAAAACCCGAATCTCGTAGGTAACCTCCATGGCCTTCTTATATACAAAGGAGACACCGCAATATCGTTCCTGAGAAAGATCAATGGCTTTCTTCAGTTGTTCGACCGGAAGTTCATTGCCTGAAAATTCGTATATGATGTGCATTTTTTCGTAATGCCTGGGATGCTCTTCCGTCATGTCTGCAACAACCCTGATATCCAATCCGGCAATCTCAATTCTCATTTTTTTCAAAATGGAAACCACGTCCATGCCTGTGCACCCGGCCAATGCAGCCAGCATTAATTCTTTTGGACGGCAACCCTTATCCTCTCCGCCAACTTCCGCATGTGCATCCATGATCACATGATGCCCGCTAACGGTGGCGTCAAACATCATGTTACCTTCCCAGGAGGCATCAACGATATGTTTCATGTCCATTACATTTAATTAGTTAGATACAAAGATAAGCGAAAAGAATTGAGAAAGAAAGATTTTTTATCTTTTTTTAACGTATTATTACGTTATTACAAAATATAACGTATATTTGCGCCAAATTTATTCAAGGAGGAGAAATGGCCTTTGCAAAAACCGATCTGTTTAATCCTGAACTTAACGCTGCCGCGGTACTATTCAAAGCACTGGCACACCCGGCCAGGCTGGCAATATTAAAGTACCTGGCTGAAACGAAGGTTTGCATAACCGGTGATATTTCTGATGAACTGCCTTTGAGCCGCACGACGGTCAATCAGCATTTGAAGGAATTAAGGAGGGTGGGACTCATCCAGGGAACAGTTGAAGGAGTGAAGGTCAACTATTGCCTGAACCCGGAAAAAGTCAGGGAACTGGAGAAGGTGGCCAACTGTTTCTTCCGTGAGATAGATGTTGATTCAGGGTATCAATGCAGGTAAAACCGGCTTTAAAAATTTCACATCAATACATCAGCACAGTATGAAAATTCTGATTCTTTGTACCGGCAACTCCTGCCGAAGCCAGATGGCGGAAGGGATATTGCGGTCTATTGATCCAGACCTTGAAATCTTTTCAGCTGGAACCCGCCCTGAAAAAGAGGTCAATCCCAATGCTGTCAAGGTAATGAAAGAGATTGGTATCGACATTTCAGATCACTTTCCAAAAATGGTGGATCGGTTTTCTTCGGAAACTTTCGATTTTGTCATTACGGTGTGTGACAATGCAAAGGAGAACTGTCCATTGTTCACCGGAAAAGTCGGAAAACGGCTTCATATCGGTTTCGATGATCCGGCAGATGCAAAAGGGACAGGGGAGGAGATACTTCTGGTGTACAGGAATATCCGTGATCAGATCAGGGATCGTTTTCATTGCTTTTATCAGGAAGAAGTAAAATCGGTATAACCATTGCAATGACAGCACCGGAATATGTCATCGGTCAGGCAGAAACTGAAGTCGGGATAATCCCGGTAATTGCCTCTGAATGGAGCTTGCGCGACCAATGGAACACCATCATGGTACGCTGGTCGGTCGGGAGAATGAAATACCGGGT
>Ga0247841_10007146_pt1 | contig 16735 bp, 28 predicted proteins | sample LaCruzMarch2015__2_FD_192410 | JGI IMG/M metagenome (GOLD analysis project Ga0247841, IMG submission 192410) | Freshwater microbial communities from meromictic Lake La Cruz, Castile-La Mancha, Spain - LaCruzMarch2015_18m | ecosystem: Environmental > Aquatic > Freshwater > Lake | place: Spain... | reverse complement strand
TCTGCAACTTGGAATGGAAATATATCTTTTAGCATTCCTTTGCTTGGAACATACACTTTAAACTTGACAGCTAATGATACCTTTGGAAATTCAGCAAGTTATCTTTATTATATGGACATCGGAATGATCTCTGGACAAGCAGGTGGAGTCAGTTCTATTTTAGAAGATGCTTCTATACTTGCAAATTCAGATTTAGGAATAACAAACCCATTAAATCAGAATCCTGTTGCTATTATTGGGCTTATCTTCATTGGTCTTATGATTGTCGGTGGTATTGTTGGCCGAGTTAAGAGGTGATAAGAATGCTTCTTAATGAAATATATGTCTGGGTTTCTTATCAACTTCAAACAAACTATTGGATTTGGATACCTCTTGTCTTTATTGCCTTGCTTTTGCTAAAAAGGAGCAAAAAATGAAACATCGACGAGAAATGACCTTCACAAATGGCTTATGGCGAAAGAAAACGGCTTGGTTAATGATAATCATCACACTATTTTTAGCTGATTTTATTATTGCAACTTGGGGTTTCAATTATGCAGTTATGGATAAACCAAGTGATGGTTGGGATGCAGGTGATTGGCCTACAAATGATTATGTTGGTCTGAACATTACAACTCACAACAAAACAATAATAATCACAAATATTACAATAGGAACAGGTTCAACAGATACAACTTATCGCATCGGAACAACAAGAGGCGGAATGGAAGTCACAAATGGAAGTTTTTCTGGAACATCTGCATTGAACTTAAACATAACCTTGAACCCAAATACAAAATATTGGATTATGACTTATAAAGACGGAAGTGGCCGAGATGTAAAAGATGATACATCTTCAATAAGTTATCCGTATAATTTTTCAGGATTTATGATCTATGATGATGCAACAATCAATCCAGGAGTTTGGTGGAACATTCTTCAAGTTGGATATAAATACGCAGATAGCTACATCCTTCAAGATTTTCCAGAAGATAATTTCACCACAGCCAATCAAACCTTATCCTTAGGAGCAACAGCTCTCTCAAATGGTGCAGAAATCGTTAATATGAGCCTATGGACAAATCTTTCAGGAGTCTGGGCTATAAATCAAACAACAACCCAAACAGGGCTTCAAAACTCATCAATATGGAGCTTGACATCCTCAGAACAAGGAAAATTTGTTTGGAGTGTTGAAGTTTGTGATGCAGGAAATGTCTGTGGTTTCTCAGAAAATAGAACTTTCAATCTCGATAACATAATCATAAAGATTCAATATCCAACAACTTCAATAAATGCTCTTTCATTCAATGTTCTTGCTAATGTAACAACACTTAACAATATGTCTTATTGCTTTTTTAATATAACAAGAGGTGCAAGTTTAGAGGTGTCAAATACTGCTTTTCCCTGCAATACAACTTTCACAAATATGAGTTCTGCTATTGTTCTTTCAAGTTATTCTTCCTATTCGCTTAACATCTTTGCAAACACAACATCAGGATTGCAGAATGTCAAATATTTCCCATTTACATCATCAGCTAGTGTCACAGGTGGTGGTGGGGGTTCAGCAGGTGGTGGTGGGTCTGTTGAACCTGCTTCTGTTATTGGAACAGCCAAGAATGTTTGCTCTGTTGCTCTTCCACCTTTAGAATTGGCCTGGAAGAACTATAAAACAGACAAAAGTTCTCCTAACTTCTGGATATTATGGCGTTCTTGGTGGAATTATAGCTTGTGCAAGAGTGGAGCTTCCATCATTCCTATTGAATAAGGTGTCTATTTTTAGAGTTCGCACATTATTTCTTGTAAGAAGCATTTTGGACTAAAAACAACTGCAAAGATGCTTGTTGGTTGGACACCTGAGAATTGGGTTTGATTTCATCACTTTTTGCTTCGTTGTTTGTGGCCACTTCGCTTGAATACTTAGGGTTGCCTTAGTTCTGGCCTGATTGGTGTCGCTTCAAAATGTCCAGAAGTTCTTCAGGCCTTGGAAGAGCTTGGCTTATTTTATTATCTCTATCTTCAATAACGATCCTATCTCTTCCATCCTTCCATTTGCCTTTTTTACGATAGAATGGTTTCATTTTGCCTTCCAGTATCCTTCAACTTCCTTTATTTCTTCTTCTGTAAAACTATGAACTCTCATATAAAATTAGGCAGGATACCCAAGACTTTAGGCTTGGGAGGAATGCCGTGCTTGACCCCCCTCGCTTAATTTACTTTCACAACTCTTAACAATCTGTAAGCATAGCTCTTTTGGAACTTGATATTTTTCAGTTAGTTTATAACTTTTATCTGTATATTTCTTTCTACCATTACCAGCAGAACCAATATGTTTTTTGCCATTCATAAACTTACAATCTTTCTTACATACCTCTAATTGAAGATTTATATTATTCCATAGTCTTGTCTGCTTTCTGTAAGGCATTCCATATTTACAATAGGAAACATCAGAGAAGGGAATGTTAGCCATAAAACTTCTATTTTTCAAAAGTCCTGTTTGTGGATTTTCAATAATCCATATTTTAGGTTTTAATTGGTCTTTCAACTCTAAAGTCTTCTTAACTACTTTATCAGCATAATTTAAATTTCTTACTCCTGTTCTTTTAGCATGAGAATATTCAGTGCATGGAGGAGAAGCCCAAAATACATCAGGATTTTTAAATTTCTCTGGAAGCATATTTATTGTAAAATCTAAAACATCAATACACAAATCAGGCTTAAATTTTTCATCAAAATCTATAGTAAAAACTTCATGTCCTTCTTTTTCAGCTATATCTGAAAAACTTTTAGTTCCACAAAAAAACTCTACAATTATCATCCGAAAAAATCTCCTATTTTTAATTGACCTTTTAGTTCTTCTGGACATTCAAAAATATCATAGTCAAAAACTTTTTTACCCTCTTGCTCTTGAATGTATCTCTTTACACTTTCTTGACTTACATGACCTGCACTTCCACAATAATATCCATCTGCCCAAAGACTATCAAATCCAGTTCCATAATGCTTTTCATAACCTAAATATCTTATATCGTTAAAAATTAATCTAATCTGCCTTGAAGTGTTGCCTTTAATTTGATTAACTATTTTAGATGGTGTGTTTGTAGGTCTTGTACCAATAAAAATATGAATATGGTCTGGCATAATCTCTAAAGCTAATAACTCGCACTTCATATCTTCTGTTTGACCTTTGATTATTGTGCTTAATATCTCTTTAAGTTTTTCTCCAACTAAAACAGCTTTTCTGAATTTAGGAATGAAAACAATATGATAGTTGATATTATGCTTACAATGGGATGAACTTCTAACCTTAGCCATCTTAACATCTACATTATGTTTGCTTGGGTCAAAGTGTGGATATTTGTTTTTAGCCATGTTTCTTGTCCTCAAAATATTTAGCCAAAATAAAAAGAATTAAGTTGTTAAGACTTCTTTTCTCTTTATCAGCTTCGTTGTTTAGTTTTTTCATCAATTCTTTATCTGGGTATATTGTTAGTCTGTCCATACCTTATAGTAAGGTATAATACCTTTATATATCTTTCGGTTTAGTTTTCGTAGCTTCGTAAGATACCCTACCCTTTAGGGTATGGGAGTATGTCATTCTCCATTTGATGAACCACAGGGGCTTTTCTTTGAATATTGCATAACCTATATAATCTTCTTTTAGTTTCAATCTCTTTTCTTCTGGTGTTAGATTATTCATTTTTCCTTTGTTTGAATTTTATCAATTTTATCCAATTTCCATTTAGTTCAAAGTTGTATCCCTCGAAGAGTTTTTTTATTTGGTTTTCAGTATAATGGTGTGACGTCCATTCTTTTTCTATTATGTCTCCGAACTCTTCTGTTTTTCTAAAAAAGAAAGACAACAAAACTTTAAAAAAGTCTTGGGCTCTATCGTCGACTTTTCTAAATTCAAAAACTATTTTCCCATTTTCATCAAGCATAGAATAGAGATTGTCAATAAGCTCTCTTCTATCTTTTAGCTTGATGTAATTCAAGAATGAAAAAAGTCCTAGTATATAGTCAAATTTAAGGATGTCTTTGTTTTCTCTTGCAAAATCAACAGCATCTATGCAAATATGTTGTGCTGTTGGATTTGTAATTATTGAACTTCTTATCATCCCACCAGAAATATCTATTGCAGTAACTTGATGATTTATGGCTAGGAGTGTTTTTACTTCTCGACCAGCTCCACATCCAAGAGACAAAGTCCTTTTTCCTGGTTCGAGAGAAAAAATAAAATTCTCAAATTTATCGCCATATTTCCATTTCTTATAATCTTCTGTGTGATTATCAAAGTAGTTTTTTATTGGTTGGTTCATTGTAGTTTCTCAGTATAATCCACTATTTAATTCCTTTGTTTTTGTTCGCCAAGCATTATATTTATGTGTCAAACACCATTCCAATCTTTTACCCCAATTTTTATTCAATCCGTAAATTCTTGAAGCATACATTCGATATTGTCTTTTGAGCATTCTTTCTTTGACATAAACAATTCCAGATGCGACAAGAAGCATCAAAATAGTTCTTATCATAGGAGTTTCAAAATAATTGCTTTCTTTTCTTCCGTTGTTATAGTTAAATTTATCAAGGAGTTCGAGAAAAGGCATATCTCTTTTAGTTTTTAAAATTTTTATTAGTTTCTTCATCCTTGCTTCTTCGGTTGCTCTTAGAAATATCCAAGAACCCTGTTTAATATTGAACATCTTACCCATTGAGTAAATCCTCGGCATTTTCTCTTTTCTTTTGCTGTGGAGACTTTTCCTTGACATAGTTCGCAAAAGATTTTGAAATAAGTTCGTCATTCCAGAAGCTCGGAAGTGGATGGTTGAACTTTCTATAAACAGAATAAGCTCCTGAAAGATATTCCACCAAGCTTTCATCTTTTGTTCTTGGCTTCAATCTGCTTATGATAAGGGCTTTCTCATTGTCTGCTGTTGTTGATGTTCCGTATCCTTTCTTTTCCATTCCATAATCAGAACCCATTTTATAGATGATAATATCTGCAAGTCGTCTGATATTTATATCTAAGAGCTTTAAATTCTGAGTTAATAAAACGAGAGTGATGTCTTTATGTCTTAGGATGACCATCTTTTCTGTCAGCTCCATATTATCCTTGGTTCTGAACATTCTTGCATTGTATTTTATTCCTGCTTCATCAATCAAAGCAAATGCTCCATTTGGAATGTCGTCGAGAGATTTAAGAAAGACAAAATATTTTGGATAAATATCTTTTGCTTCTGGTTCTCCAACATAATATATTCTTTTGTGGCCACCTTCTTCTTCTGCTTTTTCTCCGAGAAATAGGGCTGTTGCTGTTTTTCCTGAACCTCTTGAACCAACAACACAAATTATCTTTGATTTTCCAAATCTGATTTTATCAATCAGCTCATCAATTTTCTGTTCATTGTTAAGCATATCGTCCTCAATAATAGCCTTAGCAAAAATAAGATGCTTAAACATAAAATTGTATTGGTATTCATAACTTGCTTCTTCAAAGTTTTTTTCAATGTAAGGAATAATAAGAACTTCTTCGTATTCATAAAACCAAGCTTCCATTGAAGCTAAATCTTGAAAAGTCATTCTTCAGGTCTTTGGGTTGGCTGATTTCTTCTGAAACTATCCTTACCTTGCAATTTATTTGTCATCGCCATCGTGTCTGAGATAAATCCTTTTGTATCTGTTAATTTTCCTTTGAGCATTTTTGCAAGTTCATTTATCCTGTTATTCTGCTTTTTGATAACATTCTCAAGAGTTCTATATTCAGGAAATTCAAGTTTTACAGAAACAGGAGCAATCCCACAATACAAATCTTCAAGACACCATCTTCCAAATGTATCATTCTCGACGAAAAATGAAAGATTTTCGTCGAGGTCTAAGACATCAACTTTTGGTGTTTGAGCTTTGACAAGAATCTGATTTCCTAAAAACTCACAACATATTTTTGGAGCAAATAAGACTTTTTTAGACCAAGGCCAAGGAAAAACAAATTTCTCGTCTGAGCTTCCAGATGTTCCAAGGAAGAAAGCTATCCAAGTCATTCCATCAGTTGCTTCTATTTCCTGGTATCTGTGACAGCTTCCTGAAACATTATCACTAATAAGATGATTTGTATAATATCTTTGTTCATACATCCAAGATTTAACACCCCAATACATAAGAAGAATAAATCCAATAACAAAAGAAGCTTGTGATATTCCACCTGGCCATTCATTATCCCTAACCATCCCCCACTTATCTTTAAAATAAAAATAACAAAGAGCAAGAAAAATATAAAATCCAAAATTCTTCAGGAAGTTTTTTATACTCTTTCGCATATCTTCAGGAAGATAAAAATAAATTATTAGAGACAATCCACCGACAATTAGAAAGAAAAGTGGGTCTGGAAGAAAACCCACAATTCTCTCGCTGTGGCTATATGTGTCTATTGCTACTTCCGAAATAGTTTCATTTATTGTCTCGTTCATTTATTTATTCCTTGCTTTCTTCTGGCTTTTCTTCTTCCTCTTCAGGTTCAACATCTCTCTTTTTTATCTTTGGTTCATCCTCTTCTTTTTTTCCAAATGCTTCATTTATCTTTCTTGAGAAAGATTTTCTGACTTGTGATGCTTCAGGAAGTTTTTTCTTTGTTGTTGATTGATAAGCTAAAAATCCAAGGCCTATGAATATAACAATAATTGAAATAACCCATCCATACCAAGGAAAAGAACTGTTGCTGTTTTCAGAACTGCTCAAGGAAATAATTCTGTTGTCGGTCATCTCTTTTTCTTCGTCGATTCTTTCTGTTAAGCTATCCCTCAAAGTCATTGTTTGATTATCAGCATAAGCTTTTGCTTCAATGATTACTAAAGAATAATTGAATGAACTTATGTTGCAATAACTTTCATTGTTCAATATTATTGTCTGATTTATTGTGTTGTTTATGTAAGTCACATTATTAAAAATACAAATACAGGCTTCTTTTGTGGAGTTGTAATTGCAATCAATAACATCACACCATATTGCATCACAAGATGCTCCTGTCACATTCATCATTATGCAAGTCGCATCTTTTCCGAGTGGCCAATCAGCTTTTATAAATCTTGAGTGAGATAAAACTCCAAGGAAGAATGCAAGAATAATAAGCAGAATGAAAAATCCAATCTTATATAAATTTATGTTCTTCATATCTATCGCTTTATTTTCTTCTGTCATATTAATCCAAACCCCCTTTCACGAGTTTTAATAATATTGAAACAATTATTCCAAGATATCCTATAACAAGCCAGATGATAAGCTCTAAAAATCTTGGTTGAAAAAATAAGGTTGTAACTAATCCGAAGAATAAAAATATTCCAACAAGCATACTGAAAAATTTAATCTTGTGTTCGCTGTTCATTTTTATCTTTAATTGCCTCTTTCAAGTTTCTTCTAAAAAAATCTGCTGGATGCTCGTGTGTGTCAAAGAGTGTTCCCCATGTATCAAAATAATAAAGCATTCCTGTTCTGAAGAATAATCGAATAATTTTGCTTTTGTCAAGAGTTGGATTATTTTCTAAGAACTTATTGAGATCATCTTCCATCTCTTTTGATATTCGTGTTCCTATTTGCCTATTGTATGAATCTTTCATTTTGTACCTTCTAATTCATTTACTTTTTGACATATCATTCCAAATAAAAAAGCGTTTAATAAAAGAAAAAGTCTAGATAATATCGTTGGAAGAAAAATAGAACAAACTATAATTCCAAACATTGCAGGAACATAAAAATCTTCATCAATTTTCATTTCGTCAGGTCTTCTCCAAATATTTTATCTATATCTAATAAAACTATATTAAATCCAGTAGTCCAAGTCATATGAGGATTGTCATGTATTTGCTTGATTTCTTCTTTCAGCAACTTTATGGCTTGTTTGACTTTCTCTTCTGGATAAACCCTATGCTTATCTAAAGCGTGACATCTTAATTTATCAAATAATCCATCTTTCTTTGTATATTCTCCATTAGGATAATCTACTTTTGGAACGGCAATTTGATTTTTACATTTCCATAATTCCATTTTATTTACATCTATCTTTTCTGTTTGTTCTTTAGGATTAAAGCTATCAGGTTTATCAAGAGAGCATTTCGGCTCGGAAGATTTCTCTCGAGAAGTCATCTTTCTCAAAGTATTTTTTCCTTGTTTAGTCTGATTTTCTGTTGGGTTTTGTTTCATGTTTTTTGATGAGTATGAATGACCTTGAAAAATCAAAAGGCCAAATAAAATATAAATTGATTAAATTTTTTCCGGTTCTGTTGGTGCTTTCTTGTGATTGACCCAGATTGCAATTCCGTCACCTTTGTAGTCTGGCGTTTTTTCTCCTTCTTTCTTGTCTTTGTTTGGAAAAACAGCAACATCGATGCTGTTCAAAATTCGGACATTCAAGAAAACATCTCCAACATTTAGCTTAGGCATTTTTATTCACCCCCTGTTTGTTTATTTCAGCTTCAATTATTGTGTCGATGTCGTCGAGTTGCTTTTCTAATTCTGCTTTTTCTCTTTTAAGCTGTTCTCTCATCATTTCGAGCATTTCTTTTCTTGTGGGTTTTGTAATTTTCACTTTGTTCTTGTTTGATATTTTAATTGATAATAGCTATCACTTGCTTTTCTGTATTCTTCGAGAGTTGTTTCAATGTTTCTTCCTATTCTCAAGGCTCGGAAAAATTCTTCTCTTGCAAATTCGTATCTTACCTGTCGTGATATTTGTTCTGTCATTGTTGAGTATAATTTGGGAAAGCCAGAGGGAATAAAAGGGTTTTAACCTAAAAACCTGTCTGGCTTTTTATGTGATTATGAGGCACAACCATCTCCTTTATTAGTGGAGAATAGTGGGCATTTTTTACAACCACATCTTTTGAATTTCAATCTTCCTTGTTTTGTTGGTCTGTAATCCTTGTTTTTTCTATGGGTGCATTGATAACTAAGCTGAAGCCATTTGCAATCGTTTTTGAATTGTGTGAAGTCTATCATCGGAAAATTTTGAGCTTCTCATCTGCTTTTGATTTATTTATTACAACATCTATTCCTCTACCAAGCCTTCTTTTCTCTGAAACTAAAGATAATCTCTTGAGAGCTTTTCCAACCCATTCGGTTGATAACCAATCATCTTTTGCATCTCTTTCACCAACAAAGTCTTTGAATTTATTTGTCAATTCTTGGATTGCAATCCAAGAACCATCATAATTCAATCTTGAGATAAAATCAAGGAGCATTACATCCTTGCTTTCCATTACTTCATCATCTTTCTTTGATGTCACAAGTTCTGTTGCTATTTTCAATGTTTCTTCCAAAATCTCATCATTTAGGGTTCGTGCAATCAAGAAAAAAGGGAAAAGAAGTTCAAGGTGTCGACCATCAATATTCGTTTCATCGATTTTTTTAAAGAATAAATCATCGCTTAAAAGTGTATGTATGTTAGTGTCTGTTTGTGTCTGTAGTGTCTGTATGTATGTTTGTGTATCATACTTTTGGTTAAGGTATGAGTTCCATTTCTCTATATACTCTTTTGACTGCACTAACCTACATAACCTACATTCATACACCGATTTAGTGTCTGTTTGTGTAGTTAGTGTATGAAGTGTCTGTTTAATTCTGACAAGGAATTGATTTGTTGAAAAGTCTTCAATTCTTTTTGTAAAAATGACTTTATTTGATTTTTCAAGAATTAGGGTGATACATCTATCAGCAACAACTTCATCCATCCCCCAAATGTTAGCCATAACAACAGGCCTATAAGCATCAAAGCTCTCTGCTTCCTGTCCTTCTCCAACAGACCCATCTTCAGCTCTTCTTTTTACCTTCTTCATTCTTCGAATCGTTATTCCTTTTTTATATCCTGCATTTAGAAGCTCTCTTAATGCTTGTTTCTCTTTTCCACCTACCCCCTCAAACTCATCTATTCCAAGAGTTCCGACACATCTAAACAAAACACTTTCTGTTATTGATGCAAGAAGCTGTCCATCCTTCGCCAATGTTGTTATAAGTTTTATTGCTCTTGTTTTTCCAGAACTTCGCATCGCATTCAAAAAAAGATAGGGATATGTCTCAAACTCGTCGTGATAGTAAGTTCCAATTATCCACAATGCAATAATTGTTTTATAATTTTCAGGAATATCAAGATAAATTGAGAGTGCTTCTTTAATATCCTCGAAGCATTGTCCAAGGGTCATCCTCATTTCGTCTATCTTCCTTTTTTCATCTTCAGTGATGTCTATTCCTTCCAATAGTCGCATCGCATTTTTGCTTTCTTCTGAAGCATTAGGATAGTTCCTTTGAATACTTTCTTCAACAGCTTTTTTGTGCATCTCTTTTTCATCCATTTTTAAGTTTGTTTTTTCATCAAATTTTGATAAACATTCTCGATAAGTGTTTTTATTTCCATCTGACGAGTGTGTGATTGTGGCCACCACTCGTGCCTTTGGATTTTGAATATCTGGCTTTGATTGATCAACCCACCAGTCTCCGATGCAATTTCCAGATAGCTAAGACCTTCAGCTCTTATTTTGTAGATGATAGCAATAACTTCTTCCTGAATGGCTTTAGAATTATCATTTAAAATGAGTTTATGCCTATGCTCAGGCAAGATATTGTCAGGGTTAATGGAATATGCTTCGCCTTCCATTTTCCACCTCATTTATTAGTTCCTGTGCTTCTGGAATGTGCTTGACTTTTATTCCGTTTATAGTAGTTCCAGAAGAAGATTTGACAAGCTTGAACTTACTTAGTAAAGGAATATTTGGAGAGGAAGATAGCGAAGAAGTCCCTTCATAGTTATAATTGGCTGTCTGACATTCTTCATCCATCTGTAAGTTATTATTCGCTTTTAACATTTTCGGTTTGAGCTTCTTCTTTATCCCATCGGACAGATTTGCATCCAGGACAAGCACGAGGATAGTTTGTTGCACCAGGTCTAGGCATCCAGATATGTTTGCATTTGTTACAAACATAATGTTGCTTAGGTATCATTATTTGGTTCATATCTTGCTCTCCCCCTTTCAATTCTTCTTTTTTATTTCCCATACATTCCTTAATAAAAGAAGGTTTATAAACCCTCTGTAAATAATAGTATTACTTTAAAGTTAAGACAGAATTCTGATATATAGTGCAAACTATATTTTGCATCACCACAAAACCCAAACATCAGAATAATCATCATCGATAATGGTGTTGAGGTGTTGCTCAACACAATGAATAGACTAAACTACAATGGAACAAGAAAGCTTCCTGAAATATTTACAGAACAAGAAGTTGCAAACATAGTCACACAGCCACTAAGATGTTCAAATTATTGGAATAAGAAAGGTTATGCAGAATATGGAAAATTTCTTCAAATGCGAGATTGCTGTCTGGTTGCAACGATTTATCTTCTTGGCCTTAGACCCAATGAAGCTTGTTGCTTAAAGTTTTCGGATTTTGATTTTAGATATTCTAATGTTCGTATCGACGGAGCAAACAATAAATGCAAGAAGGACAGAGTTCTTCCATTACCTCTTCCTCTTCTGAAATTCATAAGGCATTATTTAAAATTTAATCGTGCAAGATTTTGGCGAGGAAATAAATATTTATTTCCAAGTTTGCAGGGTTCTCATCTTTCAGCAGGAAGATTGAAGCATATTTTTAGAGAAAAGATTTTGAAGCCGTTAAATTTATACACATCTCCTGAAATTGGAAAAGTTAGCAAGTTCAGAACTTACACTTTAAGACACTCAAGAGCAAGTCATATTCTCAAGAAACAAATTAAAGAAAAGGGCTCACCAGATCTTTATGCTATTGCAAACATCCTCGGACATAGCGATTTAAGAAGCACACAAATTTATCTCCATACTGACGAGAAATATTCTGATTACCTTCGAGAACAGATGAACCTTTGATTTTTATTATTCTTCAGTAATAAAGTGGCTCTTTATAAACCACTCTCGTCGAAACAGCGAATATAAAAAAATGTTAACCAATCGGTTAACCAATCGGTTAACCAATCGGTTAACCATTCAGCAAACCTAAACTTATAAATCAATCTTCACACTTTTATTCCACCGCCTCTTTTTCCCTAAGGGTGATGGTCATCATTATTTTTATGGTGAAATAGCCCTGAAGGGTTTAATCTCCGAGGACAAAACACAAAAATGAACTTAGAACATTACATTAGAATATTTGAAAGGGGGTCAATTAAAACAAAAATATGCAAATCTTAGGATTAGCAATTTCAGGTTTAGTAGCTTTTAGCTTTTTGCTTATCGGTCTTATTGGCCTTTTCGCAAAAGGATCAATCGGTCAATCTGTTCGAGGAATGCTTGGACATTATTCTAAATTGATACTTATCGCATTAGTAATCATCGGCCTTATGGCTGGTGGTTTCGCTTATGGTTCAGGAGCTGTTAAAGGTCTTTTTGGTTCTGTTGCAACAGCATCAGCAATCAATGAAGGTTCTTCATCATCTTCAGATGTTCAATTAGAAGATTGTTATTGGGCTTCCTATGGGGGTTCAACACAAGCATTGATTGAAAATTCAACATTCAGAATAGATGCAAACGATAGAAGTTTGTTATATGCTGATGTTCAAAATGAAAGCGTTGTAGGATTAAAAACTGCACATCTTTCAAACGCAATCAATGGAACAATAGTTTGTTCAAGAACTGGTGACATAGATAAAGCAGGTCAGACAACTTGCACAGCAAAGGCTCAAACTTACAAATCTTTGACAAGTACGACAGACAGTAACACGTATAGCATCGTTGCTCTTAATGTTCAAAACTCAGTTATTCCAGGTTATTCTTATCAGCAATCCATCTATTTGAATGATGGTTCTATTGCTACAACAAGCAGTAACCCAGAAAGAACAACTTGGGTATTCACTGGCGGAGCATCAGCTCAGGCACAGGATACACTTGGAGTCTATGCAACATTACCAGGAGCAACAACATTCAACTACTTAACTCAGCAAACATCAAAGGATATCGTCTTTGAGTGCGGGGGACAGAAGGTTGGAACTATAAGAGTTACATCTGTTTAATTGCAACATTGAAGTTTTTATCTTTTTTAATTAAGAGATAAGAGTAGTCACACCCAATGGCAAGAAACAATAACATAATAGGAGCAATTTCAGGAGCATCATTTTTATTGGTGCTTTTGGGATTGTTAATTTTCCTTTATGCTCAAAGTTTCACAGCGTCGGCAATCTTCCCACAAGATGCCGAGCTTTGGAATAAAATATTAACAGGATACCTGTTGATATTCGCCCTGGTTATGATTGGTGCAATAGTCCTTGTTCCAGAAGTTGTTCGGTCATTAGCTACGGCTAATTACTGGAAGAGCTTCTTGTTCAAGTTTATTCCATCAGCACTTGTGACTACTCTTATTTTGATTTTGATTAAGAGTTTGCTTAAAGGAACAGGAAGTATCAATATATTTTCTGCGATAAGCTACATCCCAATATCGGTTTTATTGGTTCATCTCTTTGTTATCAGCCAGATTGAAGAACTTATGTTCGGTGGATTAGTATATACGGCAATAGAGAAAAAGTTTGGAACAACTCCTGCTGAGGTCATCTCGATTGGATTGTTCTCGATATTTCACTATGCAAAGACGGGTGGAAGTTTAGTCGTGATGGCCACATACATACCATTAAGATATGTGTTCAATTACACAAGAAACAATGGTTATCCCTTGCTGAACAAAATTCCAGGAATAGGTCAGAAGTTATTCGGAGCAACACCAAGAACACAACAATCCAATGCAGGAATGCACTTCGGTTGGAATATGTTCGTGCTTGGCTTCCTTAAACCATTACAGGTTTAAAATCACATTCATCGTCGAGAAATCGACATCACAATATGAAAGGAAAAATTAACAAGAATAAAAAAGGAATAGCACCTCTGATGCTGTTAATAGCAGGAGCTGTTTTGATTATTGCAGGTTCTCTTGGTTATCTTTCTTTAGGTTCGATAATTGGAAGCGACGGATATATTCAAGTTCCACATTATGCAACACTGAAGTGTGAGCAATCAGGAGTTTCAAAAGATTTCACAGCTACAATTTCTAGTTCTGGTGGCGATTGGCTTAATCTTCCAGAAAACACAAATGAGTATTCTGTGCGATTGATATCAGAAAAAGCTTCTGCTTTCTCAACAGCGAGGAGATTTGAATATTATATTTGTCCTCAAAAAGCTTTACTTTCAAATTGTGTTCATAAATACACAGATTATAATCAGGGTGGTTTTGACACTTCTTTAGGAACAATTTCTGGCTCAAAATATGTTTGGGCTGAATATCAAGGAGTTTATCTTCTAAGCTATCGAGCAAGAAGTGGTGCAAGTTATCAAATTACATACAAGCCATTTGTTCTTATAAGATATGACAGTTTAAGAGGCGGTCAGCAAGAAGTTTCTTCAACAGGATGTCAAGTTCCGGGTTCTGATATATCCTGGACAAATAGAATATTATCTACGGATGGATTGAAAATTCCAAATGGTGTTGCTAAGTCTCAAACAATGCAACCTGGTGAAAGGTTCAATTATGTTTCAGGAACAATAACAAGGATGTCTGAAGGAAATGTAGAGAATGGAAAATATTGCATTTATTCAAATGGCCAGGCCACACTTTATGATATTAAGCAACTTGTAACAGCTTCGAATACATACAATGTTGTTGATACTGATGCAAAACTTGGAACTCAAGAATGCTGTTCAGGAGATAATCTTCCAGATAGAACTTGTCAGAATGGAAAATGGGTATCAACAGCAACATCTCAATGCTCTTTAATAAATCCTTGCGAGGGTTCAGAATATAGACGAGATTACAGCAACGATATGCAAGTAATAAAATATTCTTGTGTATCTGGAAAATGTGTAGCACAAACAAAGCAAGTTGAATGCAACAAAGATACAGATTGCACTTCAAATATGAGATGCGACACAAACAAGTGGTCTTGTGTTATGGCTTCAAATATAAATATTGCAGGTGACGAGAGCCTTCCAACAGACCAAGCAACTTGTGAGAAAAAAGGATATAATTGGATACCAAAGAAAACAGAAAAATCTGGTGGCTTCCTTAAAATATTTGGAACAAAAGAAATAATAATTGAAGCACATTGTGAAAAGCCAACATCCTGGTGGATTACTCTTGCTTGGATAGTTTTATTCGGAGCAATAGCTTTTGTTTTAATTAAATCATTTCCATTCATAAGACATTCGCTGAAAAGCATCCCTTATGTTGGTCGGATAATTCCATAATGGGCTTTTCCAATAATAAAAAACTTCCTGAAGAGGAAGTTCAACCTTGGAACTCACCAGAAGATGATAGCGATGAACCATTCATCGAGGATAAAAAAGAAGATGAAGAATAAAAGAGGAGCAATTCCAATAATAATTATAGCAATAGGACTTTTAATATTAGGCATTGCCCTTGGAATTATAAACATTGGTTCTATGATCTACGGAGCAGAAGAGATAAAATGCAATGTAGCTGATGCAACAAGTTTATCATGCTCATCTTCAACTCGTTCTCTTCAATCAATAGACAGCAACAAAATTTATTTTAGAATTGGAGATTATCCCAATATAAAATATCAAGAGGTTCTTATCCCAATTTGGGCTGATAATGTCCAGGATGTTTCTGATTTCTATTCTTCAGCTAAAGTTTGTGATACCTCTGGCGATTGGGTTTATTACAATGGTGTTGCATTCCAGGATAAATATGATAAATATTTCAAGAGGGGAGAAAATTCAGCTTGTGGTCTTTATTATAAAAAATCTGTTGGATTTCTTATTGCTGAACATTTTCCAAACCAAATATTTGTAGTTAATGGAAATTATGTTGATGAAAATCAGAATCCAATAGGAACATTTACAACTTATGGATTATGCAATTTCATAACAAAGCAATGTTGGGCTTATTCTCCAGAAGATAAAGGCGACATTCAGCTTGGAAAAATATATATCTATCTTGAATATGATGGAGCAACAGAACAAGAGGCTTGTGCAAAATCAGGAAGTTGTTCAGCTACATCAACGCCTTCAGCAACATTAACAGAACAGGATGAAAATAAAGCAGTTCAAGTTGTGAAAGAAACTTCAACAAGTTTTATTGATACACTAAAAGCACTTTTAAATAAATTTATCAGCTTCTTCAAACAATGATGAACAATAAGAAAGGTTTTGGACTTCTGTGGATGATAATTGCAATAACAATTTTGATAATTGTTGCTTCAATAGTAGGACTTATCTTTGTCAATAAGTTCGTCGATAAAATAGGAATTACAAACATTTTCATAGTGTTGGGTGTTATTGTTCTTCTTGTTTATCACAAATTTATAATATCAATTTTAACTTCAATATTCCAAGGTCTGAAGGCCTTGTTGAAGTGAGGTGCTATATGAATAAGAATGCAAGAACAAACTTAATTATATTATTTATTCTAATTCTTATTGCTGGAGCTTTCTCATTATCTTTGATAAAATCAGATACAATAGCCAATGACTATTTTTCGATAACTATGTCTGAGAGCTACAAGCATCAGGAAATTTTAATAAATTCGCTTGATACTCCTTTCAAGGTCTGCAATCTTCAATCAAAATCACAGAAAATATACTTTGAAACAATAGCCGATAGATTTCCTTATTCAGCGGATATATTTGAGGTTACAACATCAACAACAGCAGAACCTGTGTATTATGATCTGTGCATTCCATATATTCTGGTTAATGGTTCTGCAGAAGGAAATTGCACAAGAGTTCAGAATGGAACAATAG
>Ga0247841_10007145_pt1 | contig 16737 bp, 14 predicted proteins | sample LaCruzMarch2015__2_FD_192410 | JGI IMG/M metagenome (GOLD analysis project Ga0247841, IMG submission 192410) | Freshwater microbial communities from meromictic Lake La Cruz, Castile-La Mancha, Spain - LaCruzMarch2015_18m | ecosystem: Environmental > Aquatic > Freshwater > Lake | place: Spain... | reverse complement strand
CACTGAAATCCATTACAAAATTCAAATCAATTCCGCAGGTTATTAAATGCTGAGACCGGTATTTGACCATTATTACTGTATGGTACACTCTTTTATGCTCCTCGATGTTGCAGATATACAACTTTATATTTCCAATTGGCTAATTCTTAATAAAACTCATACCTTTGACTTAACAATCAAAATACCTCAAGGTTATGATGGTAAAAAATGTCAACCTGATTTCCTTACTAAAAGATGTTTTTGCCATCATATTTCTCATAGCAATAGTCTCTATTAACCAATCTGTGCAAGGCGCCAGTCCAACTGTGGCGGATACCCTGGAAAACAAGTTGTTCGAAGCCAAAGGAGTAGATAGAATCGAAATTCTATACCGACTCATTCAAAAACATGTTCTGACCGATTCAATTAAATCGCTCAATTATTTCAAAGAGTCTGTTCGTTTGGCACATTCGTCTAACCTTCCCTGGCATGAATCAAATGCCTATAATTATTTGATCAGCGGATTAACCAATGACAAGTCTGTTAACCGGTTAAATTCAGCATTGGCATACTTTCAGGCAACCAAAAATCAGTCAGGAATTGGCTTTAACTTTAGCTATCTGGGCAGTCAATATCTTTCAGTCAACAATTATCCACAAGCCGAAAGATACCAGAAAAAGGCGCTTGAAACGTTTACCCTCATTGATTTCCCTTACGGTATATCTCTAAGCAGCGAAAGGCTTGGGATTTTATGTATGGTCAAAAATGAATATTTGAAAGCGCTCCGATATTATTACCAGGCGCTGAGGATCAATCAACACAATGGCTTCAAAAGAGAAGAAGCAATATCATTATACCATATCGGGCTTACTGAGCTCAACCTGGGGAATTACAAGGAGGCTGTGGATAATATCCTGAAATCACTCAAATACTGGGAAGAGGTGAATAATGCTGCCAATGTCTGGAATTGCAATGAACTGCTCGGCAATATTTATTTAAAGCTTAACTTATTTGAGAAAGCGCTTTATTATCACCGCATTGCTCTTAAAGTGCGGAATGACAATATTTTAAAAAATATCAAATCCGGGAGGGTGGCAACTCCTGACTTGTATCTCGGAATTGCCTATTCGTGGAATAATATTGCAGAGGTTTATCTTAACCTTCATCAGTACGATTCAGCCTGTTATTACGCGATTAAGGCGCTCAAAATCAAAGAGGCAAAAAACTCCACTGCCACTGCAAACGATGTTGCAAATTCCTGGCTGAATATGGGCAATATTTACCGGAAACTCGGAAAGCCTGATTCAGCCATGTTGATGTTAACCAAGGCGGCAGAGACCTATAAGACTTTGCAGAACGGAAGTTCATATGCTGAAGCATTATATGGAATCGGAAATCTTTATGTTGACAAACAGAATTATATCAAGGCCAAAGAAATGTTTGCCACTGGTCTTCAAAAATCAATTGAAGTATCCGACAAAAACAACATCAAAACCGGGTATCAACTGTTATCTGATTTGTACACCGCCACCCGGGATTATAAAAAATCAATGGATTACTTCCTTCATTACTCCGAGTTGAAAGATAGCATCTTTAACAGGGAAAGGTCGAACGCCATCGAAGAACTGCAGATCAGATATGAAGTCGATAAGAAACAACAAAAGATTGAAAGTCAGGGATTCATCATTGCACAAAAAAAACGACAGATAACCTATGCTTTGATTGGGATAGTGGTCATAACACTTTTTTCTGTCCTGATTATTTTCCTGATCATAAAAAACAAGCGCCAGAAGGAAACATTGTTGATCAAAGAAGCTGATAATCTGCGAAAGGACCTCGAACTGAAAAACCGCGAACTGGTCTGCAATGTCAGCAACATCTACACAAAGAACATGGTGATCAACAAGGTTGCCAAAACATTGTCAAAAAGCATTCGTACTTCCGATCAAACCGATGTTTTACTGATCAACGAAATCATCCGTGAACTTCAGCAAAACATGGACGAAACAAGCTGGAAAGAGTTCGAGTACCGATTCTCAAAGGTTTATGAATCCTTTTATCAAACCCTCGATACAAGGTTCCCTGAACTAACCCATGTCGAGCGCAAGGTTTGCGCCATGCTCAAACTCGATATGAGCAGCAAGGAAATTGCTGCCATCACCATGACCCATCCCGAAAGTGTCGATACAACCCGTTCTCGTATCCGCAAAAAACTCGGACTGGAAAAAGATGAGAATTTATCGGAATTCCTGAACAAGTTGTAATTCATTCCACATACAACGATCCCCGAGTTTCATCGACCAATTTTACGAGTATTTTCTAAAGCTTTCGTATTCCGTTATTTACCTTATTTTGTACAGAAGAAATCAAGGTATCATTTTCTCATTGTACAGAAGAAATCGAGGTCAAAAATTTGCATAAAGCTTATTTGTCATCGTATCATTGTTGAAAATTTCTCAAATGCCGAAAAAAGAAAAAATAGCGCCTGCATTGAAGCCAGAAAAAGCGGACAAGATACTCCAGGTTGAAATTGATAAAATCATCAGAGTGACGGAAGAGCAGAATATGGCGATTAGGAAAATACTTAAGAGCAACAACAATACTTTAAATCAAATGGAGGAAAGATGAAATGTTCACCCAGCATTTACAATGAAAAAAGCAACGTTTATTTTAAACATCCTGATATCAATATGATAATCACTTTTTTTATTTATGGATTAACCTAAATATCTCATTATGAAAAAGATATTACTGATCATTTTTTTGATAATTGGAATGTCTGGAAATGTGACTTGTCAGGATGTAATCTATAAAAATGATGGAACCGAAATCAAAGCCAAAGTAATCGAAATTGCTGAAACAATTAAATATCGAAACTTCGACCAGAAGAATGGCCCAATCCGAAATCTTAAAAAGGAAGAAGTTTTTATGATTATTTATGAAGATGGAACAAAAGAAATTGTAAAAAATCAGCTTCCGGTTATTAGTGATAATGATACTGTTACCATAAAATCAAATGTTGTTCCAAATAATACATCAAAGTCGGGAAACGGATACTCCATTATTAATATTTATCGTCCGGGAAGATTTGTCGGAATTGCAATTGGTATTCATATAGTTATCAATGGGAAAGAGGTTTCTAATCTAATGAATGGGCATAAACTTAGGTATAAAATATTTGGAACGGGACCATACGAAATAACTTGCAATGAAGCGGGTATAACAAGTGCAAAATACTTTAATACTTTGACTATTAATGTACAAAGAGGAAAAACATATTTTGTAGAAATTAATACCGGAAATATCAAGAAAGCAAATATACCTGGAAAACATTTGTTTGAAGAGGTGGATTTTGAATTGGGTAAAATTCAATTTGAAAAGCTCTCCGATGAAAAATTGATCGAAATTTCAGAACACCTTTGAATTTGTATTCAGCAATGTTAATAAAGAAAACTTCTTATCATTCACAAAAGTAATTGATACAAAAATGAAAAAGACAATCTTAACCATCACCTTGTTAATTGGACTGTTAGGAAATTTAAATTGCCAAGATATCCTTTATAAAAAAGATGGTACCGAAATCAAAGCAAAAGTAATTGAGATTACTGATTCTTTTATTAAATATAAAAATTTTAATCAATTGGATGGACCATTAAGGAATCTCGATGTTGGTGAGCTTTTTATGATTATTTATCAGGACGGAACTAAAGAAGTTTTTGCAAAAAAACAATCAACTGCAATTGAAACCAGTAACCCATCGGTTAAAGTGTCGGAAACTATAGATAAATCAAATCAAACTCAAATTAATAATTCGGCAAGTCCAATGTTGAGCCAACCATATCAGTCAATTTCAAATCCTCAGATTAAGAAATACAAAAGATTCAATTGGGGATTACTGGGTGGATTGAATTTTCCAAAATGGCACGTAAAGTCAGGTGAGGAAAATATGAATGATTATATGCCTGCTAAATTGGGTTATTATGCGGGTTTATTTTCCAAAATTGCTTTTAATAATTTTCTGTCACTCCAACTTGAATTATCCTTTGTGTCAAATCGGTTTGATGCTTTTGGGCATGTAGGAATAAACAACAACGGCACACAGTATAATTCTTATGCTGAAGGGGTTTTAACAATGAATTATATACAAATTCCAATATTCCTAAAGGGAACCTATTTAAATTCATCTAAGATCAAACCTAACATATTCCTTGGTCCTTCAATAAACATCAAATTATCGGCTAAAGCGAAAGGAACATGGTATGACACCAAGGGCAATAGTGGGTCTTTAAATGAGGATATGTCTGGGGATTTTAATACTGTTTATGTTGGATTGACAGGCGGGTTGGGGTGTGTTTTTTACTTTTTTTTCATAGAGGCTCGGTATGATTTTGGTTTAACGGATATTGGTGGAACCGCCAAGTTAAATTCGGCTAAGGTTGCGATAGGGTTCCATTTTTGAAAAAACCAGTACAATTGACAACATTGGTAAAGTACTATGAGAAACAGGGATCTGGTGCATTCAAATGAATGTTGTAACTGAAATTGGATGAATTGTATTCTCTTCCTTAGTTTTACTGCAATAAATATTCAAAAATATATCCAAATAATTCACCTAAACTGATAGTTATGAAAACAAAGAAAGCATTTTCCATTCTGAAATCATTTATCTTTGTGGTCACAATTCTGTTAACCCTGACAACCTGCAAAAAGGAAACAGAAGATCCTCCTGCAACAAATGAGTTTGTCATTGCCCCCAAGGCAAAATTCATTGCTGACAATGTTTGGCAGTCGATGCTTACAAATATTGATAGCGTCACCTACAAGTTGACTTTCAATAAAGATTTATTGAACACCTATTCCTTTTCCAAGGGGGACCTGATTGTGTCTTCAGATGGCAACGGGTTATTACGAAAAATTGAAACCATAACGCAATCTGGCAATGAGGTAATAATTCAGACTTCACAGGCAACGCTTGTTGATCTTATTCAACAGGGGGATATTGATTTTAATGAATCGCTGTCGATATCCAGGATAAAAAGCATAAAATACTATTATCCTGGTGTTTTTCTTGATACAGTGAGCGTAAAATCAACCGACGGCACTTTATTTAATTGGGACATAGACACTGAGATTGCCCCACAAATCAGGCTGCAGGGAAATTTTCAGTACACCTCTGATTTTATTTTTCAGTTACAAATAGGAATTTTAGAAGGATTGAAAAAAGTTAAGTTCGGATTTGAAGGCACCGAAGAGTTTAACCTGGCATTGATTGCCGGGAAACAGTTTACCCTTAATAAGCAAATAACCCTGGCGACAGTTTATTTCGTACCCATTTTAATACCATTGCCTGTTCCGCCATTTGCGATTGTGATTGCCCCGGTTTTAGATGTCAAACTTGGATTGGATGGTTACTCAAACGCCAATATATCAACTACTCTTGCTCAAAATTTTACAATTGAAACAGGCATACAATATTTAAAAGACGGCGGTTGGTCAAGTTATATGAACTACGACAAATCGTTCAATTACACTCCGCCTCAATTAAATGTCAACGCTGGCGCAGAAGCATATTTAAAACCGGAGTTAAGGATGTTGATTTATAATCTGATCGGCCCGTATGTAAATGGCAAGGGTTATGGTAAAATTGAAGCTGATCTTACGCAAAATCCCTGGTGGGAAATGTATTATGGGTTTAAAATGTCGGCTGGCGTCAAAGTAACCATACTTGATGTTTTGTTGTTTGATTTTTCAGTGGGTGATTTACTTAGCTGGGAGCAACAGGTCGGCCAATCAACCAGTGGGACTGCTCCTACGGTCACCACGGCTTCAATTACGAATATCACCGAAACCACCGCCACCGGCGGCGGCAATGTGACCTCACAAGGGAGTTCCTCCGTTACGGCACGCGGTGTTTGCTATAGTACCTCTTCCAATCCAACAATTTCTGACCCACACACATCCAATGGAACCGGAACAGGAAGTTTTACAAGTAACCTTGCCGGGCTAACTGCCAACACTCCCTATTACGTTCGTGCTTATGCAACGAACAGTGCAGGCACATCTTATGGCAACCAGGTTGGGTTCACCACAACGGGCAGTGGGACTGCTCCTACGGTCACCACGGCTTCAATTACGAATATCACCGAAACCACCGCCACCGGAGGCGGCAATGTGACCGCGCAAGGGAGCTCATCGGTTACGGCACGCGGTGTTTGTTGGAGCACATCTTCAAATCCGACTACATCGGATTCCCACACAACGGATGGCAGTGGAACGGGGAGTTTCACGAGCAATATAACCGGGTTAACGGCGAATACTCCATACTACGTGCGTGCCTATGCAACGAATAGCGCAGGCACTTCTTATGGGAGCCAGGTTGGTTTCACGACTTCATCAGCTTCATTCTATATTGGCCAAAATTATTGTGGTGGTATTATATTCTATATAGATGGAACAGGTCAGCATGGATTGATTGCCGCCCCTTCCGACCAAAGTTCAGGAAGACAGTGGGGTTGTAAAGGAACCCTTATTGGAGGTACTTCCACCGCCATTGGCACGGGACAAGCAAATACCACAGCTATTGTTAACGGATGCAGCGATGGAAACATAGCAGCACGTGTTTGTGACGAGCTTGTGCTTAACGGATATAGCGACTGGTTTTTACCATCGAGTGACGAACTCAACCAAATGTACCTCCAAAAAATTGTAATTGGTGGTTTTTCTGGTTACTTTTATTGGAGTTCCTCCGAGTACAGTGATTCAAGCGCGTGGAACCAGTACTTCTGGAATGGCAGCCAGAATGACCCCTGGAAGACCGGCGAGTATTGTGTACGTGCCATTCGGGCTTTTTAGCAATTTAGTTTAGTCACTTTTAAGTTAAATTTTTTACTTATTGCATTGGCATTTTAATAATAACAACAATGAAATGGATAAGATCATTAAAGTGACTGAGGAGCAAAATACGGTACTTAAAAAGATTTTATCAGAAAAAACAAAATAAACCTATGCGTAATCCGACAACGATAAAAATTCTAGTGCTGTTACTTTTATTATTGGTGATAAAGCCAGAAGCTGCACAATGTCAAACCCTTTATGCCATAATTGTTGCCGCGACGAATGACCCTGATAAAGAAATCAGTCAGGGTATCAGATTATCTGTAAATGAGTTGAAAAAGGAGTTGAAAATTATCCAGGAAAATACCGGATTTCAATACAAAGAATATGATTTTACCGGTAATAATTTTTCATCATCTATTGTAAAAAGTCAAATCGAGTCAATGACCTGTGGTTCGGACGATGTAATTTTCTTTTTTTATAATGGTCATGGATACCGCGATAAACAAAAACGCTCCTCTTGGCCAATATTAGCAGTAGGTTACAACATTCTCTACGCCTCTGACCTGGCCTCGTACTCTTTAACTTTTGATGATATAACTTATCTGTTGAAATCTAAGGGTGCAAGATTAAGTATTGCTATTGCGGAATGTTGCAATAATGAGGTTGGCTATATTTCGGCAATAAATAAAGACATCAAAGGGTTGGCTTCCTTAGACCTGGCTATACGTAATCCATTAAGATATGCTGAGTTGTATAAAAACGTAAAAGGGAGTATTGAAGTCGCGGCGTGTGAACCCGGAGAAAGGGCATATATCTCATCCTCAAATGGCAGCTGTTTTATAAAATCATTTCTTGAAGTCCAAAAAGAACTTGCAAGCATTTCCAATAATGCAAACTGGATGGATCTTTTAGAAAAAGCCAAAAAAAGAACAACAACACTTTGTGAGGTAAATAATCTTGATAAACAAACACCACATTATGAAATAAACATCACGAACTATGCTCAAAATACTGTCCGTTGGGATGGTTACATCGATAACAACATTGATGTTTTCGATAATCCGCCGCCAAATTTTCAATACCAGAATCCCTATACTTTCCAAAAATATACCGTAGCAAAAATTGTTTTTTATAACAACAATCGGGCGTTTTTCTTAATGTCTGATAATTATATTGTTGAATACATGCAGTATTCTGGTTTAGTTTTTCGGGGATATCGGGGAATGACAGCTTTCCCTTCACTGTTCAGATGGGCCATCTTTAACCCTGACAGCCCTAATACATTCCTGGTATGGGAAGTTGATGGTCGTGGTTTGATCTGGCAATCAAATCCATATTATGGTTGGCAAAATGTTGGAATAGTTTATTATTAATCATTCTAAATCACATCAACGAAACTGTATAATATTTCGGAAGCAGAATAATAATCAAAAAAATCATTTAAAGAAGGAGGACATCATGAAAAAAACGTATTCAATTTTCTTAGTACTTTTACTTCTTTGCTGTTCTGAATTGTCAGGGCAGAATAGAGTTGTAGTTGATTTCTCATTTAAATCTTCTGGTGAAGGTTATGCTAATGGAGGAAAATATGAATATAGAGATTACAATGTCTATTACAATAGACAGCTTTATAAAACTGAAAGAGTGTCCAGCTATATAGAATTCAATAATTCCAAGGATATAATTGGCTATAATTATTGGATTGGAGGTCATCATTATAAGTTAATTAGAGAACCTTTTAAGTGCGGATTTGGTGGGGCTGCATATTGTATTAATCCTCAAACGAAAGAAATGATAAAATATGAAACAACCCGTGACCTTGATTTATGGTTTCTACAAAACTACTATGAAACGTATGAGTTTACAGGACAAAACAAGCCATCTTTTTCCTGGAGACCTAATGGTAAAGCTTGTCACTATTATGAAAATTGATAAAGACTGTTTAGTAAATATAGGAGGTTGACAAAATGAAAAAGTTAAGTTTATTATTCCAGCTAATTTCGTTAGTGTTATTTTCAATTACATCAGTTAAGGCTTTAAATTCTAACTGTGCTGACCTTTCAATCAAAGGAGATGAAGGTACTATTTTAAAAGTTGATTATTACAAAAAGGGTTCTGATATTGTTGTGTTTAAAATTAAAATTCATAACTCAAATTCCAAAGATGCAAATTTTAAAGTAAACGGTTATCTTCGTGATGCAAATAAAAGGGATGAAAAGATGAACATTGGTCTTGAAGAAACTATATTTGTGCTCGCTAATAAGGATGAATTTGTTGAAATTAGTGTTTATAAAAGTTCAGTGGACAATCTTCCACAGCCACAAGCTGTTTTTGAATTAAAAACGGAAAGAGGTAAGTTTATTGTTGACTATACAATAGGTATCAATAAAGGAGACTTAAAATAATTTATAATAATAACTATCCCGTTTATAAAATGTATCTTTAAAAAACACAATTATGAACAAAAGACCAGGTAATGAATTATCAAATAGGCCATTACATTTTATATGGATCGCAGATTGTTCTGGTTCCATGGCAGTTGATGGGAAAATTCAAGCATTAAACAATGCTATCCGCGAAGCTATTCCACACATGCAGAGTGTTGCTTCTGAAAATCCTAATGCACAGGTTTTAGTTAGAGCGCTTAAATTCTCTGATGGAGCTTCCTGGCATATTTCACAACCTGTTGAAATTGAAAAATTCAAATGGGAAGACTTGAATGCTGGTGGCCTTACAGATCTAGGACATGCATTAAAAATGGTTGCTGATCAATTAAAAATGCCTCCTATGCCCAACCGGGGTTTATCCCCTGTTCTTGTGCTTATATCTGATGGTCAACCGACCGATGATTATGCTTCAGGGTTGAAAGAATTGATGGAACAGCCATGGGCTAAAAAAGCGGTGAGGATTTCGATAGCAATTGGTCAGGATGCTGAATTGGAAGTTTTGCAGAAGTTCATTGGAAACAATGAGATAAAACCACTTCAAGCTAATAATCCTGAATCGCTGGTGAACTATATCAAATGGGTCTCTACTGTTATTCTGAAAGAAGTTTCAAATCCACCTAGTACACCAACTGATAAAGGAGGAGATGAAATAAGACCCGAGATTCCTCAACCGCCTGCCCCTTCTGATGCAAATGATGTATGGTAGAACATGAAACTATTATTGATGGACCTTTTCTTTCGTACTGGCAGATTATAGGGAATAGCGTACAGGGTGCATCTCATGTAAAAGGCAATATTCCTAATCAGGATAATATTGATTGGAAGTTTATAACTCCAAATCGCCCTCCATTTATTATTTCCATTTCCGATGGACATGGCAGTAAAAATTGTTTTAGAAGTGACAAGGGTTCTTTATTAGCCGTAAGAGCGATGATGGATTTATTTACAGAGTTTAATCATTCATATTGTAGCATTGACAATCTTACTCTTGTCAAAAGAACCGCCATTGAAACGTTACCGTCAATGGTCATTTCAAAATGGAGGTTATTAGTTGATCAGGATATTTTATCAAACCCTTTTTCACCTGATGAACTACAAAAAATTGGGGTGAACGAAATGGTTGAAGAAGCTGAGCCGATTAACAAATATGTTGTGTACGGCGCCACACTTCTATCTGTAATGGTATTTCCCAATTTTATTATCTATTTACAATTAGGTGATGGTGATATTTTAGTGTTGTCTCAATCTGGCGAGGTTATTCGTCCTGTTCCTCAAGACTCCCGATTAATTGCGAACGAAACAACTTCACTATGTCTACCTAATGCACAGAAAGAGGTAGTTGTTGTTTTTCAGACCATTATTGATAATCCGCCAAGGATGATCATGCTATCTACGGATGGGTATTCAAATTCATTCAGTGATAATGACTTTCTGAATATTGCAAGAGAATATGCTGAGTTGATTAAAAGTGAAGGCATCGAAAAAGTAAGAGAATCGCTCAATACATGGTTGATAGAAACCACCAGAGAAGGTAGTGGAGATGATATCACCCTCGGCATAATTTATTGTAATTCACAATCCTCATGATCAAATAAACTTTTCAAACATTTAAAAATTAATCCATGAGAAAGGCTGTTATAATTCCTGCTCGTTGTTCAAAAACGAAAGGGTCTTTTGGAATAAGGCTTGAAGAAATTTCAACAGATACATGGTCGGCGGTCTGGGCTTTTAAACTATCAGAAACATCTGTAAAACGTGAAGGTTACGATAACGTTAATGTGAAAGGCACATTTAATCTATCACATGAATATCCCGGGTGTCCGTTTTGTGAAGCAAACAGTTATGTGTTATGCAACTGCGGAAAGGTTTCTTGCTGGAATTCTAATATTATAGAATTTACGTGCCCCAATTGTGGTATTCATTGCAGAATTACCTTTGGTGGAATTAATAATTTAAATGTTTCTCAAAACCTATAATAATTCGTTTTAAACCTTCCTTTTTTCTATCAAAGGAATATTTACAGGTTTATCATACTTAACTCAAGTTTCGGGGTTAAATTATAAATCATAATACGTACTATTTATGCGGATTTCCGGGCTGTTTCAGTTTGAAGTGATTCACCGAGAAAATTAACAAATGAGTTTTCAAAACGATCGTCCTGCAACATGAGGTCAATTAACGCATCTGGATCGATTTCAAGCATGGAAAAAACTGATGTGAGGATTTCAATGAACAGGCCCCAGAGTCTTTCGGCAAGGGTTTCTTCGATTAATTCATGTTGTACATCCCGTAATGCCCCACCGATAGTTTCATATGCCTGGAACCTTCGTTTAAGGCTGAGCATGATGTACGTCATCATGATGATGGAGATGTCGGCAATTTGTGCATCAAAATCATTCGACTGGCACTTTCCAAGCCTGAGATACTGTTTGGCTTCCTTGAAAAAAACTTCAATACCCCAGCGTATTTGATAGATTTTAATTGCGTTATCGTATGACAAATGCAGATTATCGGTTAAGAGTAGGTTCCATGTTTTCTGATTCCCGTATTGCGAGAAGTATAATCGTACTATCATGTGCTTATAAACGACATCAATCACATAATAGCGGGCAGAAATATACCGGGAGCGTTTCACCTTCATGGTCCGTTTGCAACGGTTCAGCAGTCGTTTTGCAGAATAAAATTTTCCGTTGTATTCGTATTTCGCATTACCCATCTTACACATTCCAAGGAAATAGATAGCAGGTTTTTCAAATATGAAACGGATCAATTCTTCACATGTGAACCAACTGTCGACCAGCAGGTACTCTGCTTTTACCCCTTTTGAAAAAGCCTCTTTTAGCATGCTGATCAATGACGCCACCTTGGTATCAATCAATGTTTGTTTACGCTTTAGCCCGGGTGCATTCTCATTCCGTGGTTTGCTATACCTGGCATTCAGGTCCTTCTTCTTCATACCGAATGGCTTTTGCGGATTCTTGCCTTTTTCATTATGTATGGAAAAATCAAACGGCAGAAAGCTTTTCCCGTCAGAGAGTGCCAGAAACAATCCTTTAAACCCAAGTACAGAACGATGAAAAACATGGTCCCAAACCCGGCTAATCCCTTCCATGCGCTTGCCCCGCTTTGGCAGAGTGGTATCATCAGCAATCAGGCAACGGATCATACCATGACTCACCGCTTTGTTCTTTTTGGTCAAAAACTCAAACCGATGAAACATCATGATCAGAATAGTTCTCCAGGCGATCATGGGATTGTTCTTCACGCCATAGTATGCATCTTTAGCGCCATGGCTATTTGAACCACCCATCTTCACGCACCGAAAAACCGTCATCTGACTTACACTCATGAGAATCAGCTTTAATAACAGTTCACTGAAACCAGCTCCCTTGGATTTAAGGTCACAAAAGAACGTATCGAGCTTCTTGTTCCGGAATATTTCAAAAACTTCAACAATCGAAATTGATTTCTTTTCATCGTTTTGTAAGATTCCTTGGAGTTCATGCAAATGTTTTGTAAATTTGGTCTGTGGTGCCATCTCTTTTGCTTATTTGTGTCTAACTAATTCAAATATAACAAATTATGAGATTGGCGCCACTCTTTTATCCTGAAGTTATCAACTTATTATTAACATATATCGATATTTAATTGTGTTCAATTTTTAACCCCGAAACTTGAGTACTTAATACTAAAGCTGAAAAATCATGAATCAATTATTAAATATTGACAAACAAATTACTACTACAGCCGGAAATATCATTAAGATTGAGTCCTATTTAGGGGGCGGTGGTCAAGGTGAAGTCTACAAGGTTGGATACCAGGGTAAAAAATTTGCATTAAAATGGTATTACCCTAAAACAGCGACTCAAGATCAATTAAAAATTCTCGAAGCGCTTGTTTCAATTGGGCCTCCGAATGATAAATTCCTTTGGCCGCTGGAATTAATAAAATGCCCTGAAATAAAAGGATTTGGATATCTGATGCCATTGAGGGATTCAACATATAAAAGCATTAATGATTTAATGACAAAAAAGGTCAATCCATCTTTTAAGACCATTTCGAAAATCGGATATCACCTTGCTGATAGCTTCCTCCAGATTCATTCAAAAGGTTTATCCTACCGTGATATATCTTTTGGCAATGTTTTTTTTGATCCTATCAAGGGGGATGTCTTGATTTGTGACAATGACAACGTTGCTGTCGATAGTACGACACCTGCAACAATACTAGGCACACCTCGTTTTATGGCACCTGAAATTGTTATAGGTAAGGCATCTGCAAGTAAATATACTGACCTGTTTTCGTTGTCAGTATTACTGTTTTATATCTTTTTTGTTCATCATCCGCTCGATGGAGAAATGGAATCAAAAATCAAATGCCTTGATCTTCCTGCTATGAATAAAATTTATGGGTCTGAACCAATCTTTATTTTTGATCCACTCAATAGTTCGAATAGGCCTGTTCCAGGTTTGCATGACAATGCAATTATCTTCTGGAATATTTATCCTCAATTCTTTAAAGATCTTTTCATAAAGGCATTTACCGAGGGATTGACAGACCCTCAAAACGGAAGAGTAGCCGAAAGTATCTGGCGTTTGAACATGATACGGTTAAATGACAGTATTATTTATTGCCAAAAATGTTCTAACGAAAACTTTTATGACAACGAAAAGTTAAAGAATTCGACTTCTCACGTTTGCTGGTATTGTAAAACTAAGACAGAAATCCAGTTACCTCCCAGAATTAGTATCGGGAATATGACAATAATGTTGAATTTTGACACAAAGTTATATCCTCACCATCTTGGTGATTATTACAATTTTACTACTCCTGTTGGTGAAGTTACTCAGCATCCAAAGAATCCAAAAATCTGGGGCATTAAAAATCTAACAAAAGATAATTGGTCATTAACGAAACCGGATGGCACAATTGCTGAAATAGGTCTCGGTAAAAGCGCAAGTCTTGCCATTGGTAATAAAATAAATTTCGGAAAGGTAATTGGAGAAATTAATTTCTAAATTGAAATGAACAATCGACCAGTCGATATATTACAAGGGCTTTTTAATAAGTATGGATTAGTAATTCTTTCAGATTCAACTAAATTGAATGGATTGTTACTTGATCTCTGTCCGGAATCCAGAAAAGAGATCAATATCCTGATGATTGCTCACAAAGAAAAGATCCCCGTAACTATTTTTAATACTTCGGGAAATAACCTTGATACTCATCAATTTAAAAGATTAAGAGATGGATTATCCAATAATACCGGTTTAGCGGAAGAATCTGCAAATTGGGCAATTACTACCTGGGCTAAAGCGCTTGGAAAAGAAATTGAAGTTGTTCCCAAAACAGTCGTTTCCAAAAATATTCCACCAAAAACACCTCCTTTTCCAAAAAATATAATACAAGAACCTCCTGCAAGCCAAAAGGAGCCTATAGTCAATAATGAGCAAAGAAAGGATAAAATTGATGACAGAATTGAAAAGAAAAAACCTCCTTCCACCGGTAAACATAAGTCCTTAAAGGGTTTTATTATTTTCATAATCGTTATAATTATTCTCATTTTAATTGGTTCATTACTTTATTATAATTATTATCGCGAGCAGGAAATCGCAAAAGCAGAACACCCCACGCAACAACAACACCCACAAAGCGGCACCTTTTTTACCGATGCCCGTGATGGCAAAACCTATCAAACTATACGCATAGGCGATCAAACATGGATGGCAGAAAACCTCGCTTACAATACCGGTGATGGTTGCTGGGCTTATGATGACAATGCAAATTATGCCGCAATTTATGGTTATCTGTACAATTGGGAAACCGCGAAAAATGTTTCGCCTGTCGGCTGGCATTTGCCAAGCGATGAAGAATGGAAAACACTGATAACCTATTTGGGAGGTGAAAAAGTTTCGGCAGTCAAATTAAAAGAAACAGGTTCAGTTCATTGGGCAAGGCCCAATACAGATGCAACCAATGAAAGCGGGTTTACAGCCCTTCCGGGTGGTCTCAAGGGTCACCGTGGTGCATTCGGCAATATTGGTGAATACGGTTACTGGTGGAGTTCGTCCGAGAGTGACACCTACAATGCCTGGGCTATTTACTTAGGCGTTAATTACGTTTCCATAGGTCAGTGGGGTTCGTATCATGGGTTCTCTGTGCGCTGTATAAGGGATTTGTAAAGGATATATCTTATCATGCAATTTGACACATATGAAGTACTTTTTTCGCTATTTTTTTCCAAATAATATCCTTTTAATTTGCATCCATAATTATCTTCCATGCGTATGGGAAACAAACTAATAATAGTAGTACTAAAAGGTCTGATTGTAAAACATGGCTTATTATTAATTGATGATCCCATCAGGTTAAGTGGTTTACTTAGAGATCATTGTGGCGATCTAAAAAAGGAAATCAACTTAATACTGTTTGCTCAGAAGGAAAAGGTTCCTCATGACATCTTGAAAATTTCTTCTAAAATAGTTGACAATCATCAGTTTCAAAGATTTGTTTCTAAACTTATTGATAATTGCGGATTACATGAGACTTCATCCATTTGGGCTGTTGAATGTTGGATTAAAGCTCTTGGCAAGGATAGCCAGATTATTAAAGTACAGAATAAAGTTGTATTAACTGAAAAGCCTCTCCCGAACCAGACACCCGCTTCTCAAAGCGAAGCATTAAACGAAAAGATTAGTGTTTATAACGATTCTTTTCAAACAATTAAAATAGGCAAACAGATTTGGATGGCTGAGAACCTGAACGTGGATCACTACCGCAATGGTGATCTCATCCCTCAAGTTCAAGACCCTATCCAATGGAATAATCTTAAAACCGGAGCTTGGTGCTATTATGAAAACAAAATTGAATATGGAAAAATCTATGGCAAATTGTACAACTGGTTTGCCGTAAATGATCCAAGAGGGTTGGCTCCACAAAGCTGGCATATTCCAAGTAAAGAAGAATGGTCAACATTGACTGCCTATTTAGGTGGCGAAAGTGTTGCCGGCAACAAACTAAAAGAAACAGGTACAAACCATTGGCGAAACCCTAATACAGGGGCAACCAATATTTTCGGTTTTACAGCCCTTCCTGGTGGTTACCGAGACTTCAGAGGGTGTTTCGATCACATAGGCCGTAGTGCCTACTTCTGGTCTTCAACAGAATATCTCTCAGAAGGTGCTTGGAATTACTACCTGCTCTACCTTAACTCTAATGTGCTTCTGGACGGCTTCCATCGGGAACTCGGATATTCTATTCGTTGCCTTAAAATCCAAAGTGCACCATGAGTTCAAAGCAGTGAAGGGTGCGAAACCTTCACTACTGAGTTCTTAACGTAAATCTAATAGAATTCTTACCTTATGGAAAACAAAATAATCGCAATATTAAAAAAACAAATTGTAAAACATGGCTTATCATTGCTTGATAATCCTATCAAGTTAAGTGGTTTGTTAAAAGATCATTGTGGTGATTC
>Ga0247841_10007144_pt1 | contig 16738 bp, 10 predicted proteins | sample LaCruzMarch2015__2_FD_192410 | JGI IMG/M metagenome (GOLD analysis project Ga0247841, IMG submission 192410) | Freshwater microbial communities from meromictic Lake La Cruz, Castile-La Mancha, Spain - LaCruzMarch2015_18m | ecosystem: Environmental > Aquatic > Freshwater > Lake | place: Spain... | reverse complement strand
TCTGGGTCGGCGTATCCCTGTGGTTAGTGATGATGTTCAATGGAATGAGCGCGCCTAGTCAGATCGAGGCACGGAACCTGAGCTACAGTCAGTTCCTGAGTGAGCTGTCCGATGGCGCCATCGAAGAAGTGCGCATCCAGGATCAAACCATCAAGGGCACCCGCACCGATGGCTCGCGCTTCGAGACCTTCAACCCAGACGACCCCGGCCTGGTCGGCGATCTCCTGAAAAACGGCGTGGTGATCCATGCCGAGCCCCCGGCGCAACCCAGTGTGATGGTCCAGATGCTGGTCGCCTGGCTGCCCTTCCTGTTGCTGGTCGGCGTCTGGATTTGGTTCATGCGCCGTAACTCCGGCGGCGGCGGCCCCGGCGGGATCTTCAGCTTCGGCAAGAGTCGTGCCCGTCAGCACGCGGAAGGTGATGTCAAAGTGACCTTGCGCGATGTCGCCGGGGTCGAGGAGGCCAAGGAGGAGGTCGGCGAACTGGTCGACTTCCTGCGAAACCCGCAGAAGTTCTCGAGCCTTGGCGGGCACATCCCGCGCGGCGTGCTGATGGTCGGCCCCCCCGGTACCGGCAAGACCCTGCTGGCACGCGCCATCGCGGGCGAGGCCAAGGTACCGTTCTTCAGTATCTCCGGCTCGGACTTTGTCGAAATGTTTGTCGGTGTCGGCGCCTCGCGCGTCCGCGACCTGTTCGAACAGGCTAAGAAAAGCGCCCCCTGTATCATCTTCATCGATGAAATCGACGCCGTCGGCCGGCGTCGCGGTGCCGGTCTGGGCGGCGGGCACGACGAGCGCGAGCAGACCCTGAACCAACTGCTGGTGGAGATGGACGGCTTCGCCGGTAATGAGGGCATCATCGTTATCGCCGCCACCAACCGGGCCGACGTGCTCGATCCGGCGCTGCTGCGGCCCGGGCGTTTCGACCGCCAGGTGGTCGTCGGTCTGCCGGATCTGGCCGGTCGCACCGCCATCCTGGAGGTGCACATGCGCAAGGTGCCGCTGGCCGAGGACGTGGTCGCCCGCACCATCGCCCGCGGTACCCCCGGCTTCTCCGGCGCCGACCTGGCCAATCTGGTCAATGAGGCCGCCCTGTTCGCCGCGCGCGCCGGTCTCACCGCCGTGAACATGCAGATGTTCGAGAAGGCCAAGGACAAGATCATGATGGGCGCGGAACGGCGCAGCATGGTGATGTCCGAAACCGAGAAGAAGCTGACCGCCTACCACGAGGCCGGTCATGCCATCGTCGGCCGCCTGGTCCCCGAACATGACCCGGTGCACAAGGTCAGCATCATCCCGCGCGGCCGGGCGCTGGGTGTCACCCTCTTTCTGCCGGAGCGCGACCGCTACAGCATGAGCAAGCGCCAACTGGAGAGCCAAATCTCCAGCCTGTTCGGCGGGCGCCTGGCGGAGGAGCTGATCTTTGGGCCCGAGCATGTCACCACCGGTGCGTCCAACGACATCGAACGCGCCACCGCGATTGCCCGCAAAATGGTGACCCGTTTCGGGCTCTCCGACAACCTGGGGCCCTTGGCCTATGCGGACGAGGAGGGCGAGGTCTTCCTCGGCCATTCGGTCACTCAGCAGCGTCAGATCTCCGCGGATACGGCGCAGTCCATCGACCAGGAAGTGCGGATCATCATCGACCGCAACTACCGGCGCGCGCAGGACCTGCTCAACGAGAACATGGACAAACTCCACGCCATGGCCGACGCCCTGCTGCGCTTCGAGACCATCGACCGGGATCAGATCGACGACATCATGTCCGGCCGGCCGGCCCGCGAACCGGTCGAGGACACCGGACCCACGCTCCCGCCCCGCGGCAGCAACCCGGCAACCGGCGGCAAGCCGCTGCAAGACCCGCCGATCGCCGGACCTAGCGTACGGGGGATCTGACCGCAGAGCGCCGGGGTGCGATCACCCCGGCTCGACCGCACAGCAATCAACGGGGCCGCTCATGCGGCCCTTTTTTCTGTGGCTCGAACCCATCGCAATCACCCACCGACCTCGGGACAACTCCGCACCCGAAGCAGGCCCCCACGACGCCCGCCCCGACCGCACGGCACATCAATTCAGCCATCCACATCCATGGACAGACCGCCGGCCCAGGCTGGCACGCGCGACAGTACCCCATTACCCGATACAATGAGGGTTCACGCCCGGCAGGCGACCGCCACTGAGCCTCCTGGGCCCTAAGCGCAGCACGCACATAAGAAACATGACCGCAGTCCATACGCGTCGATCCTGGTCCGCGCCCGCCCTGGTCCGCGCGGCCATCGTCCTCGCCTGTGCCTGGTGGGTCTGGCTCCCCGGACCGGTGCGCGGGGAGGTCACGACAGCCGCCGACCGCGCCATCGGCGCGACGCAGCCCGCCACCGGGACACCGGTGCCACGCATGGCGGGTGAACGCACCGCCGTTCATGAACGCGCGGCCGCGCCGCGGCCCCGGTCGATGTTCGCGGCCGCGCTCGCGGCCAACCTGATCCTGACGGTCATCGTCCTGACCGGCTATCAGCGCCACCTGCGTCACACTCGTGACAACCTGCTGGCCGCCACGGCCAGCGCCATGGCGCTGGAACAGCAACTGCGGCAGGGACTGGAGTCGCTGGGTGAGGCCCAAGAGACCTTCTGGCGTCTGACCGATGCGACCCAGGGCGCGATCATCGTCACCGACGGCGAGGGGCGCGTTACTTACTGGAATACGACTGCCGAGCGGCTCTTCGGCTACAGCGCCGCCGAGGCCTTGGGCAGCGTGATCCACGACCGGCTCGCCCCCCGCAAACCCCGCCCCGACGCGATGGCCGACGGCACTCACTTTTTCTCTCACGAGGACGGCCCGAGCGGCGACCGGTCCCAAGAGATCGAGGCCCTGCACCGGGACGGCCGGCGCATCCCGGTCGAGATTTCCGTTGCATCCATCGCGCACGACGGCCGCTGGGGGGCCATCAGCATCCTGCGTGACTGTTCCGCGCGTCGCCTGGCACAAAACCAGATGCAGCGCATGCAGTCGAGCTTCAGCAACGTGGTGCTCAAGAACCACAGCGGCATCCTGGTGGTCGACCGTCAGGGACTGATCCGCTTCTCCAACCCGGCAGCCCAGAAATCGCTGGGGCGCAACGCCGCGCAACTGGACGGACTGCCATTCGGCCTGCCCAGCATCGGCAGTCAAACGGAACTCGACATCCTGCGTCCGGACGGCAGCTACGGGGTCGCGGAGGTCACCGCGACCGAGACCGAATGGGAAGGTTGCCCGGCTTCCCTGATCATGCTGCACGACATCACGGACCGCAAGCGGGCCGAGGACCAGGTCCAGCACCAGGCGACTCACGACCCACTCACCGGTCTACCCAACCGCATCCTGTTCCTGAACTGTCTGGAGCAGGCACTGCTGGACGGGCGCCGCCACCACCAACCGCTGGCGGTGCTCTTCCTCGACCTCGACCGTTTCAAAGAAGTCAACGACACCCTGGGTCACCGGGTCGGCGACGCCCTGCTCGAAGCGGTCGCCGTGCGGCTCAAGCGCATCCTGTGCAACAACGATCTGGTCGCGCGCCTGGGCGGTGACGAGTTCACGGTGCTCGCGCGACGCGTCGGTTCGGCCAGCGGTGCCGGGGAGTTGGCGGCGCGGATCAGCACCGCCTTCAGCACCCCGCTGGACGCGGCCGGCCATCGACTCTACTCGCGTCCCAGTATCGGCATCGCCCTGTTCCCGGCCCATGGGAACACGGCGGAGACCCTGATGCGCAATGCCGATACCGCCATGTATGAAGCCAAACGGCGTCCCGGCATCGAAGGCTTCGCCTTCTATCAGCCGGAGCAGACCCAGCGCTCACGCGAGCGCCTGGATCTGGAAACACGCTTGCGCAACATTTTGGCCGCGGGCGGCCTGCGGCTGCGCTACCAGGCGCAGGCCGATCTGCGCACCGGCCGCCTGTGCGCTGCCGAAACCCTGCTGCGCTGTGTCGATGCCCAGGGACGGATCCTCCTGCCCGGACAGTTCATTCCGGTGATGGAACAAACCGGCTTGATCCGCGAGGCCGGTGATTGGGCGCTCGGCGCCGCCTGCATGCAAATTCGTGCCTGGCTGGACCAGCAGTCGACTCACGCGGACACACCCGCCTGCACCCCGCCGCCGCTGGCCATCAATCTATCCGCCGTCCAACTCGACGACGCAACCCTCCCCGACCGGATCGCGGAGCTCCTCGACCGCTACCGGCTGGACCCCGCTCGGCTCGCCCTGGAGGTCACCGAGACCGCCCTGATGGACAAGGCCGATCGGGCCCGCACCATCCTCGAACGCCTGACGACACTGGGCGTCAGCTTGCACCTGGACGACTTCGGCACCGGTTACTCGTCACTGGCCCTACTCGGCGAACTGCCCTTCAGCGTGATCAAAATCGACCGCAGCTTCGTCCTCCAGGTACCCGGGTCCGAAAAGCACGTCGGGCTGATCGCGGCCATGATTGCCATGGCCCACCGCCTGCACCTGCGGGTGGTCGCCGAAGGTGTCGAGACCCCGGAGCAGTGGGCGCTGCTGCGTCAACTGGGATGCGATATGGCGCAAGGCTACCTGATCAGCCGGCCGCTGCCCCCGGCGGCGTTCGCGCGGATCTGCATGGGGCATCGCGACATCCCGGTGAAGCACGGCTAAACCGCGTCCAGGGCAACATGCGTCAATCGCATACCGCGCTGGGCGCGGATTTGGTGATTTCCGAGAAATGATCTACCGACGTGTAGGGGCGACTTTAGTCGCCCTGATCCGCACGCCGTCCCCTGCAGCGAAGGGCCTTGAGCGTAATCCCGGCCAGCGGTATGCGTAGCCAGGGCTTCCAGCCCTGACTACGCACCCGGCGAGCCCAAGTGGCCGGAGTCTTGATCGAGGCCCAGCGAAGCACGTGCCACCGACCCGCCGCGCACCTTGACATGCGTGCGTTCGCGCATAGAATACCATCCATGTAGATGTTCTTTAGATGTTATATGGATGGCGCATGACAAAGATGAGCGTACACGATATTCGCCCTAAACTCAGCGACACCGAGAAGATCACGATCAATCTCGGACCGGTTGATCTCGGCCAGATCGATCTCCTGGTGCAGGAGGGCTTTTACTCCAATCGCACCGATCTGATTCGTACCGCGATCCGCAACCAGTTGGCCAAGCACGCCGACTCGGTTCACCAAACCATCGCCCGCAAGAGTCTGGTGCTCGGGATGCAGCATTACTCGCGCGCCGATCTCGAGGCGGTGCAGCGGGCGGGAGAGCAACTGCAAATCCAGGTCCTGGGTCTGGCCAGCATCGGCACCGATGTGTCGCCCGAACTGGCGCTCGCCACGATCGAGTCGGTCGTGGTCCTGGGCGCCCTGCACGCGAGCCCCGCCGTCAAGAGCGCGCTCGCCGGGCGCATCAAGTGATTCAAAAATAGGAAAATTGCTATGAAGATTAATGAAAAGATGCTCTCCGGAATGCGCGAGGCGATGGCCCGCCTGCACACGGACGGTCCCGCCGCCGCGACCACCAGCATACAGCAGACACTGTTTGGCCTGATGGCGCGAGGCACGCCGGGTGACCCTGATCCGGCGGCCCGCGGCAACGGCGCTCCGGCTGATCCGGTTGGCGGATTCGTCCCGGACCTGCTGGCCCGCCTGGGCATCAGCGCGCCGCCGGATGGGTCGCGCTTCCAACTCCCCGCCTTCGCGCCGCAACCCGTTGCTGACGCCGAGGGCGACACACTTGCACCAGGCGAGTTTCGCGCCGGCAGCTATACCAATCAAGCCGGTACCCGTGACTACAAGCTCTACATCCCAAGCGCCTACGCGGGTCAGACACTGCCGCTGGTGGTGATGCTGCACGGCTGTACCCAGGGTCCGGATGACTTCGCCGTCGGCACCCGCTGGAATGCCATCGCCGAGGAATGGCCCTGTCTGGTCCTGTATCCGGCGCAATCGTCCGCGGCCAACCCGACGCGGTGTTGGAACTGGTTCAAGGCGGATCATCAGCAGCGCGACGCCGGCGAACCGTCGCTGATCGCGGGGATGACGCGTGAAGTGATCGCGGACTATCACGCCGATCCGGCGCGGATCTACATCGCCGGCCTGTCCGCCGGGGGCGCCATGGCCATCACGATGGGCACCCTCTATCCGGAACTCTATGCCGCGGTCGGCACCCACTCCGGCGTTCCCTATGCGGCAGCCAGTGACTTGCCGTCGGCCTTGGGTGTCATGCAAAGCGCGGGCGCACCGACCGCGACCCCAGCGGGAGCGGGAACGCCGATCATCGTGTTCCACGGCGACCGCGACCAGACCGTCCATCCGCGCAATAGCGATCACATCATGAGCCAGTGCGTACCGCCGCGAACGCGAGCACAGACGCAGACGCGGCAGGCCGAGGGGACCGCGCGCACCTATACGAAGACGGCTCACCAGGGACCCGACGGCGCGGTGGTCGCGGAGCACTGGCTCGTACACGGCGCTGGCCATGCCTGGTTCGGCGGCGACCGGCGCGGCAGTTTCACCGATGGCACGGGCCCCGATGCATCGCGCGAAATGATGCGCTTCTTCGCGGCCCATGCGCAGCCCACGGCAGCGCTTGCCGCGGCCCGGATCGCACCCGAACAGGCTTAGGAATCCCCCATGAATCAACCGCTGGTACTCGCGTCGACCTCACCCTTTCGGCACGCCCTGCTGACGCGGCTGGGCCTGCCCTTCACGACCGACTCACCGCAAGTCAACGAAACCCGTCGGCCCGACGAGCCGCCGCAGGTCATGGTCTTGCGCCTGGCGGAGGCCAAGGCGAACGCCGCCGCCGTGCGCCACCCGGACGCCATCATCATCGGCGCCGATCAGGTCGCCTGTATCGACGATCTGGTACTCGGCAAGCCGGGCAACCGCGAGCAGGCGATTGCCCAACTGGAACGGGCCTCCGGACGCACCCTGGTCTTCCAGACCGGGCTCTGTCTGCTCAACGCCATCACCGGGCGCACCCAGACCCTGGTGGAACCCTTCCATGTCCACTTCCGCCCGCTCACGCGCCGCCGCATCGAGATCTACCTCGACCGCGAGCAGCCCTACGACTGCGCCGGGAGCTTCAAATCCGAGGGATTGGGCATCGCGCTCTTCGCCCGCCTGGAAGGGGACGACCCCAGTGCACTCATCGGCCTGCCCTTGATCCGCCTGGTCACCCTGCTGGAGTCCGAGGGGCTGGACCCCCTGGGTCGTCAGGTAGGGGCGACTTAAGTCGCCCCTGCATGTCGGTAGACCCTTTCCCGAAAATCACGGTAGACACAAACACGCTCGTTGTCGTTGTCGTTGTCGTTGTCGTTGTCGAGTTTATGGTAACGCCCCCGGACGCTCTCGCACCGCGTGGCTTCACGGTTCGCGTCCGGTTTCGACCGACAAGACTCGCGCTCCCCGAAGTGATCTCATGGATTGCTTCCAAGCCGCTGATCAGCGAAGATTTCACCCTGCGCCATTCCGGCGCACGATCAGTGATCTAAGGCTCGGGGGGAGTACGGACCATGGCTGCTGCTTCATCGAATACCATCTCGCCACGCGCAAGGCGTTGGCACTGGGCCACTTATGCGGTTGGGGGCCTGACGCTGACGGCCATCCTGGCCTTGGGGGGCTGCGGCGGAGGCGAGAATCAGCGCGACGACACCGGCGGATATGAGCCCCCGGCAAGCGGTTACCGCACTTCTGGTGAATTTCCGGTCCCGTCGGAGATCGAGCCCAACGTGGACTTCTGGCGCCATGTTTACGGCATCTGGAGCCGCAATCAGGTCGCCTTCCACGACGACGAGCACATGGGCGTGATCTACGAGGTAGTGCGTCTGCCGGACGCGGGCAGCGACGGCTACACCGAATCGCAAAAGGGCTATATCCGCTCCCGCCAGCAGTACCATGAGGACCGGGTGCGCGAGTTGGAGCGGCGGGTGACCACGAATCAGCCGCTGAGCGCCCAGGATAAGGAACTTCTGACCAAATTCGAACGGGCCGGCGGCACTCGGGCACTTTATGGAGCCGCTGAGCGGGTGCGCAGCCAACGCGGTCTGCGGGAACGTTTCCGCCGCGGCATGGAGATCAGCGGACGCTACGAAAAGTCCTTCCGCGAGGTCATGCGCTCCGCCGGGCTGCCGGAGGACCTGGCCTACCTGCCCCATGTCGAGTCGTCCTACCAGACCAACGCCCGTTCCAGCGCGGGTGCCGCCGGGGTCTGGCAGTTCATGCCGGCGACCGGACGTATTTACATGAAGGTCAATAACGTGGTAGATGACCGCTACGACCCGATCATCTCCGCCCAGGGGGCTGCGCGCTACCTCTCCGAGGCCCACAACCGCCTGGGCAGTTGGCCGCTGGCGATCACCAGCTACAACCACGGTCAAGGCGGCATGGCGAATGCGAAGGCTCAATACGGCCACAACTTCGGACACGTCGTCCGCAACTACAAGGGTAAGTATTTCAAATTCGCCTCCCGGAACTACTATGCCGAGTTTCTGGCGGCCCGCGAAGTGGCCGGCAACCCGAGCCGCTACTTCCCCGAGGGCGTAGCCTACGAAAAGCCCTGGTCCAGCGACCGTCTGGTATTGCGCGACAGCATGCCGGCGGACCATGTGGCACGCCATTACGGGGTCTCCACCGCCAGCCTCACCGACCTGAATCTGCATTGGCGGGGACCCGCCCGTGAGGGTCGCGCCAACCTCCCCGCCGGCACCACGGTGTGGCTGCCCGGCGGCAGCATGCGGCGGGTCGCCAGCCAGCCGCCGTCCTACTCCGGGTCGGCGCCGGTGTCACGCACCGAGCCGCGGCCGACCACGACGGCCGCGACTGCCATGGCCTTCCAGGCGGTGAGCGCTAAACCGATCGCGACGGTCGCATTCCGCCGAAGTGCCCGGATTGAGTCCGAGGACGAACCGCGAATCGCCAAAGCCGGACCCAAATCGGCACCGGTGGCACCGCCGGCTCCCAGGACCAGAACCAAGGTCGCCAAGACCGCGCCCAAGTCCGTACCGGTCGAGGAAATCCAGACCAGCCCACCGCGCAAGGCCGCGAAGGCGGAGGCCAAGACCGCGAAGGCCGATGGAAACAAGGCAAACGCCGCGACCAAGACGGCCAAAGCAGGGGCGAAGCCGACGAAGGCCGAGCCCAAGGTCGCCAAGGCGGAGACCAAGACCACCAAAGCGGCAAAAGCATCCAAATCCGGGGACAAAGCTGTCAAGGCGGAGCCGAAGACCGCGCAGGCAGACACGTCAGCCAAGACCAAGGTGCACGTCGTCAAACCTCAGGAGACCCTGTTCCGGGTTGCCAGCGGCAACGGCCTCTCGGTCACAGAACTGCGTAAACTGAACAAGATGGGACCCAACGACAACAGCATCCGTCCGGGGCAGAAGCTCAAGGTCGGCAGTTGATCCATACCCCCGGCCGCCGCAACGACCACTGAGCCGCCGCGCACACGCGCGGTGCGCTCACGGCGAACAGCGAGGCACTCCCATCACGGATGCAGCCGAGGTAACCGTCCGGGGACTTGAATGCCAAAGTCACCGCCCGAGGAGCCGCGACCGCCATGGCATTGACCAGTGGTTCGCAGCCTCCGATCCAGATCCTCCTTTCACCGACTCCGACCAAGGACCACCCCCATGAAGCCCCTGCCGCTGCAACTGCGCAAAGACCAGGAACGCCGTCTACTCGCCGGACATTGCTGGATCTACAGCAACGAGGTGGACACCGCGGCCACTCCCTTGAAGGATCTGGCGCCCGGTCAGGCGGTGGAGGTCCGCAGCGACCATGAGCGCTGGATCGGCCACGGCTATGTCAATCCACACTCGCTGATCTGCGCCCGGCTGGTCAGCCGGGACCATGCGCGCCCGCTGAGCCCGGCGCTCTGGGTCGCGCGGATCCACGACGCCCTGGCGTTGCGCGAACGGCTCTATCGGCGTCCGTTCTATCGCCTGGTCTTCGGCGAAAGCGATGGGCTGCCGGGGTTGATCGTCGACCGCTACGGTGACCTGCTCTGTGTCCAACTCACCACGGCCGGGATGGAGCGGGTCCGCGGCGAAATCCTCGCCGCCCTGGAACAAGTACTGCGACCCAGCAGCATTCTGCTGCGCAACGACACGCCGATGCGCGAACTGGAGGGGCTGATCCAGGGGGTCGAGGCCGTGCTGGGCGATCCGGCGGACGATCTGATCCTCACCGAACAGGAACTCGATTTCCAGGTCGCTCCGCGGAGCGGCCAAAAGACGGGCTGGTTCTTCGATCAGGCGGAGAATCGCGCCCGCCTGGCGAGGTTCGGCGTGGGCTCGCGGGTACTGGATGTCTGCAGTTACACCGGGGCCTGGGGTCTGCGCGCGGCGGCCCTGGGTGCGGACGAGGTCACCTGCATCGACAGCTCACTGAACGCTTTGGAGCGGGTCGCAGCCAACGCCGAGCGCAACCGTCTGGGTGCGCGCGTTCACCCCGTGCAGGGCGACGCCTTCGAGGTCCTGCGCGGACTGCGCGACGACGGCCGCCTGTTCGACACGGTCATGCTGGATCCCCCGGCGTTCATCAAACGCCGTAAAGACGAGAAGGAAGGTCTTCAGGCCTATGCCAGGCTCAACCGGCTGGGCATCGAACTCCTGGCGCCGGGCGGGCTCCTGGTCACCTCCTCCTGCTCCTTCCACATGGACCGCGACACCTTCCTGCGCACCGTCGGGCAAGCGGGTCGGCGGGCCGGGCGCTTCCTGCAACTGCTGGAGACCGGTCAGCAAGGACCCGATCACCCGGTGCATCCGGCGATCCCGGAGACCGCCTATCTCAAGACACTATTCCTGCGCGTTCTTCCGGGCATCTAAACCGCGCCCAGCGCGGTACGCGATGTTTTTGGATGGGATCGGCCCCGGCAGATTCGACGATTGCTGGAGCTGGCGCGGTTTAAAACGCGACATTGTTTCCAACCAGCCGGTTAGCTAGAATTCCGTTAGTCGTTTCTAGTTCAGGTGCGCCCTGACACACCCTTCAGGACCGAAACCATGCCTGATCGCTTAGCCCAGAACGCTCGCTTGCCGTCCGTGGGCCACGCCGCGCCGATCGGCAACCGCAGGCCGTGCCGACTCGGCCGCGCACTCGCCGCGGCCCTTGCCATGATCGTTGCCCTGTCGTTCGTAGGTTGCGGTGGGGAAAAAACGACCCAGGCCAACTATGCCGATCGCGTGGTGGTCAAGAAGTCCGAACGCAAGATGCAATTACTCAATCGCGGGAAGGTGCTGCGTGAATACCGCATCGCCCTCGGCGATAACCCGCGGGGCCACAAGATGCGTGAAGGCGACGAAAGCACGCCGGTCGGCGATTACCTGCTGGATTGGCGCAACCCGCGGAGCAATTACTACAAATCGATCCATGTGTCTTACCCCAACGAGCGGGATCGCGCACTTGCCAAGCTGCTCGGCGTGGACCCGGGCGGCATGATCATGGTGCACGGAATGCCCAATCACATCCGCTCCGAAACGGTCAGGGCAGAGTACCGCCGACGCGACTGGACCGATGGCTGCATCGCCGTTCAGGACCACGAGATGGACGAGATCTGGCGGCTGGTGCGGGACGGCACCCCGATCCGCATCCAGGAATAGGGAAGCGTTCACTTATAACTTGTTCTTGACGCGTGACTGGACGGGCCCGCTCGCTTGAGTGCCGACCGATCACAGCCGACCCGGATCGATGGTCAAGGCCGTACCCGCGAGGAGGCTCTCGCCCCGCGGCTCCAACCCGAAAGCATTCAGGACCCGGACACACAACTCCTCCGGGGTCCGCGCGATGACATCGGCCGGAATCCCGTGCCGCGCGGTCAGCCGATCGAAATCCTCGAAGCCATAGGACACCATGAAGGGATACATGCCGGCCCCCACGGCGGCCAGATAATCCCTGGCCTCGTCGCCGCACGCATAGGCTCGGGCGGGATTGACGGCAAAGCGCGCGCGCAGATCCCGAAACGCGGTGAGCTTCTCCTCGCTCAGCGGCAGATGCACAATAAAGTCGAAACGGCCCGGATCGAATCCCTGACGGATGAACAGTCGCTCCAGGGTCAGCACGGGCTCGCGGGTGATGTTACGGGTGACGATCCCGATGCGCAGGTCCGGCTGCTCCGTGAGCTGTTGCATCAGGTCCCTGATCCCGGCATAGAGCGCGGCCTGCTCGCGGTAGACATCGGTCAGGGTGTCGATCAGCCGGGAGCGCTTGCGACCGGCGATCTGTTTGCGCAGATTGCGTGGAAACTCCTTGAGCCCCCCCAAATACTTGAACATGTTACGGCGCTTCTGAAAACGGGCGAGCGGCCCGATATCCATGCCGTGGAGGGCAAAGGTCTGATCGATGGCAGTGAAGGCATCAATCGTGGTGCCGTCGGCGTCGAGGATCACCAGGCGGTCGTTGCTGTACATACAGATCAGGTCCAAGGAGCAGAATAGTCCGCCGCTATTCTCCACTTCTGCCCGTCATCTTGTCACCGTTGAGCCAAAAAAAGCTGTCGGCAGCGCGCTTTTGTCCGGACAGACCCGCGGGGCGGGTTTGAAACCCGCCCCTAGGTTCGGTTATCACGTTCGACAGCGCTACGAATCGCCCCCAGCGGCAGCCACTGCCGCCAACGCCTGGCGGGCGATGGCCAGTTCCTCGTTGGTGGGAATGACCAGAACCCGCACCCGGCTGTCCGCCGCGCTGATGGTCCGCTCGCCCCGTGCGGACGACTGGTTGGCACCCTCGTCCAGCCGGATACCCAGGTTCTCCAGCCCCGCGCAGGAACGGCGGCGGATGTTCGCATCGTTTTCGCCGATGCCGCCGGTGAAGACGATGGCGTCCACCCGACCCAACTCGGCGTAGTAGGCGCCGATGTATTTCTTGATGCGCTGCGCGGTAATGCCGATGGCCAGTTCGGCGGCGTCGTCCCCATCGGCCGCCCGCCGTTGAATCTCACGCATGTCGTTGACTCCGCACAGCCCGAGGAGTCCACTCTGGCGGTTCAACAGGTCGTCCAGCGCCGGCTCGTTCAACCCCAATTGGTCGGCCAGGTAGAACAGGATGGCGGGGTCGATATCCCCGCAGCGGGTTCCCATGACCAAACCCTCCAGCGGCGTCATCCCCATGGAGGTGTCGATGCTGCGCCCGGCACCAATGGCCGTGGCACTGGCCCCGTTACCCAGGTGCAGGGTGATCAGGTTGCACTGGTCGAAAGCCAGCCCCAACAAGGCGGCGGCGCGCTCCCCGACATAGTGATGGGAGGTGCCGTGAAACCCATAGCGCCGCACCCGGTAGCGCGTATATAGATATTCCGGGATGGCGTAGCGATAGGCGGTGCGCGGCATGGTCTGGTGGAAAGCGGTGTCGAAGACCGCTACCGAAGGGACCTGCGGAAAGAGCCGGCGTGCCACCAGGATCCCGTCGAGATTGGCGGGATTGTGCAGGGGCGCCAGCGGAGACATCTCGCGGATCGCCTCGACCACGGCATCATCAACCAGCGTCGGACGATGAAAACGCTCGCCGCCATGCACCACCCGATGGCCGATAGCGGCCAACTCGGCCAGATCGGCCAGCACGCCGGCCGCCCGCAATCCGGCGATGATGTGGTCGATACCGTCCTGATGGCTGGGGATGGCGATGCCCTGCCTGCCGGTTTGCATAGGCCCATCCGGCACTTGCCAGGTGTATTCGACCTCTCCCTCGGCCTCACCGATCCGGGAGACGGCACCGGAGGCAATCACCTGCCAGCCAGCGCCGTCGAAGAGTTGAAACTTGATGGATGAACTACCGGAGTTCAGAACCAGAACCTTCATATTGATTTCCCTGGGTGGCGCAGTTGGCGGCTTAAATCAGTTCGCCCTGCGATTGGGTTTTCGCTTGCGCCAAGGCCTCCCTCTTCACGCGCGTCGCTGATCGAGACGCGTCGGTCTGGGCCTGGATGGCAGTGATGGCCACGGTGTTGACGATATCGGTCACGGTGCAGCCGCGACTCAAGTCGTTGACCGGCTTCTTGAGGCCCTGCAGAATCGGGCCGATCGCGACAGCCCCGGAGCTGCGCTGAACCGCCTTGTAGGTGTTGTTGCCGGTATTGAGATCCGGGAAGATCAGGACCGTGGCGTGCCCTGCCACCTTGCTCTCGGGCATCTTGGACGCGGCCACACCGGGATCCACCGCGGCGTCGTACTGGATCGGGCCTTCAACCGCCAAATCCGGGCGCGTCTCCCGAACGATGCGCACCGCCTCGCGCACGCGGTCCACGTCCTCACCCTTACCGGAGGTTCCGCTTGAATACGACAACATGGCAACGCGCGGTTCGACGCCGAAGGCGGCAGCCGTCTCCGCGGACGACATGGCGATATTCGCGAGTTGCTCCGCGTTCGGATTCGGATTGATTGCGCAATCCCCATACACCAGAACCCCGTTCGGCAGGCACATGAAGATGACGCTGGACACGAGTTTGGTGCCGGGCTTGGTCCGGATGGTCTCGAACGCGGGCCGGATGGTGTGCTGGGTGGTGTGGGTCGCCCCCGAGACCATGCCGTCCGCATCGCCCGCGTAGACCATCAGGGTGCCGAAGTAGCTCACGTCCACCAGGGCATCGTTGGCCATCTCCTCGGAGATGCCCTTGTTCTTGCGCAGCTCATAATACATCTTGGCGTAGCGCTCGCGATCCGGGGAGACGGATGGATCAATGATCTCGATCCCTTCGAGCTTGAGACCCAGATCGGCAATGCGCCGCCGAATCCGTTCCGGATTACCGAGCAGCGTCAGATCAACGACCGAGCGCAGGGTCAGGATCTCAGCGGCACGCAGGATGCGCTCGTCGCCCCCCTCCGGCAGCACGATGCGGCGCCGGTCGGCCTTGGCCCGACGGATCAACTGGTACTCGAACATCAATGGCGTAATCCGCCCGGACTGACTCCCGCTGATCCGTGCGCGCAGGTCGTCCACGCCCACATTCGACTCGAACGCCCCCAGGGCCGTGGCGATCTTACGCTCATCGCTGGGCAGGATGGTCGCCTGGATACGGTTGACGTCCAGCACCGTGTCGAAGATGTCGGTCGGCACGCTCAGGATCGACAGCTTGGTACGCTCCAGGCCGGAGATCACGCGCTCCAGACTGGCCGCCGGGCGCAGTCCGCCGGTCAGCAGCAACCCCGCCACCCGCGGACAGGAGGTCGAGGCGTCGGCCGCCAGGCACGCCAGGATGATGTCGGCGCGATCACCGGGGGTGATGATCAGACAGCCGTCCTCGACATTCTCCAGGAAGCCCGCCACCTCCATTGCGCCGACCTTGAAGGTGGCGACCGCCTGATTCAGGCCTTCGCCCTCGCCGCGCAGACACTCCGCCCCCAGCGCCTGGGCCACCTCACCCATGGTCGGCATCCCCAGGGCCGGGTCTTCCGGGATGATGTAGACATGCTCGTTGGCGAGCATCAGGGCGTGGATACCCGCCTGCACTTCAGCCACATGCTCCGGTGCAATCCCGTTGATGAAGCTGACGAGGAAGTCGCCGCCGCGGTTGCGCATCGACGTGTGGGCCTGCTGCAGGGCGCGCAGGCACATATCCGGATTGCGCCGGAAGCCCTTGACTACCAGCACCAGGGCGCAGCCCAGATTGTTCGCCAGATCGGCGTTGAAGTCGAACCCGAGCGAAGGCACCTGCTCGTTGAAGTCAGTCCCGGCGCACACCACCAGGTCGCACGACTCCTTGAGCAAGGTGAATTTGTTGAGGATCAACTCCAGGAGATCATCGTAGCGGCCGGCCGCGACCAGTTGGCCCGCGGTCTGGGCGGTGCAGCCGTAGAGCATCTCCGGCGGGGATGGCAGGTTGTAACGGCCGCGGACCAGGTTGGTCAGGTTATCCTGCTCCACCCCCGCGGCGACCATCGGACGGAAAAACCCCAGGCGGAGATTCACCGTCGACAACATTTCCATGAATCCCAGCACCACTGACGACTTACCGCTGCCAAAACTGGCACCGGCGATATAAACGCTTTGCATTGTTACACCTCAACAATAAGGAAGACGGCAAAGCGGGGCCGACGGAACCGCGCGATGCTGCACTGCAACAATTGTCGCACGCGGACCCACCTGGCGACGAGCACTGTTCACCCGCGTCCGCGATGATTCGGAGGCACCGAGCGCCCCCGCGGACTTCAGCAGCGCGATCAATCGTCACCAGGCTGTCCGAGATCTTGCGCTTGGGATCGCCTGAACCGAACCGGCGCACCATCCCTGGATCGGGAATCCGGAGCAACCTCAGGGGAGATCCTCACCCTGCTGCCAAAGCGCATGCTCGCTGAGATCGATATCGGCATTCCAGGACACGGCGTATCCGCCCTGCTCGACCGCGACCTTCCCAAAGAGCGCCGGATCTCTCAGTGGCGCGAACACCACGTCACAAAGCAAGGGGTTGACGTCGTAGCGCTTGCGCCGACCGTTGGTGAAGGTCACGATCAAGCAGTGGTTGGCCAGCGGCTCGGCACTGACGATGCGGGGCATATTCATCACATTGGGAACTGCTTGCACACCGGTAGCGGCCACGGGATCTTCCACGGCCTGCGTCAGGGTGGCCCATTCAACGACCAGATGCTTCGCCCGGACGGGTAGGTGCCCGGCGATCATTTCCAAGGTCTCGACATCGAACAGGGCGTGGTCATCGCCGCAAATGACATGGAAATGGGGTGGCGAATGGTCGCCGGCGTACTGCTTGATGAGAATTCCGTAGGGTCTGGCGATCTCTGGCATGTGCTCAAT
>Ga0247841_10007142_pt1 | contig 16742 bp, 15 predicted proteins | sample LaCruzMarch2015__2_FD_192410 | JGI IMG/M metagenome (GOLD analysis project Ga0247841, IMG submission 192410) | Freshwater microbial communities from meromictic Lake La Cruz, Castile-La Mancha, Spain - LaCruzMarch2015_18m | ecosystem: Environmental > Aquatic > Freshwater > Lake | place: Spain... | reverse complement strand
ATGGAAAAAGTGGCAGAAGTACTTGGCAAAACCCCGGTTGTAGCAATTCCAACGATTGCAGTGGTTCGTTGCGCAGGAACATGCGATAATCGCATCCGCAAAAACCAATATGATGGTGTTAAGCACTGTTTTATTGCTCATAATTTGTATAGCGGCGAAACAGGTTGCTCTTGGGGCTGTTTGGGACTTGGCGATTGTGAAATATCCTGTATATTCGATGCAATTCATGTAAACCCGATCACTTTAATTCCTGAAGTGGATGAAGAAAAATGTACTTCGTGTGGTGCATGTGTAAAAGCGTGTCCCAAATTATTGATTGAGTTGCGGAAAAAAGGTCCAAAGTCCCGACGTATATATGTTAGTTGCAAAAGTCAGGATAAAGGTCCATTGACTAAAAAAGCCTGTAAGGTAGGTTGTATAGGTTGCTCAAAATGTTTACAAGTCTGTCCGCATGAGGCAATTACAATTTCAAATAATTTGGCATTTATTCATGATGATAAATGTAAATTGTGCCGTAAATGTGTAGACGTTTGTCCTACAAATTCAATAATTGAGTTGAATTTTCCACTTCGAAAAGTAAAAGAAGAAACGATATCAACTCCCGTTTAAGACGTGATAAATTGCTGATAAGAAAATTTACGCTGATAATTGATTTATCAGTTTTTTTAAGATTTGAATATTCAATAATAAACTAACATAACTTCCGTCAACTGTCGGATTTAGGTAATATATGAAAACTTTCAGAATAGGTGGAATTCATCCTTCAGAAAATAAATTTTCAGCAGGAAAAAGAATTGAAATTGCTAATCTTCCAAAACAAGTTGCTATTCCATTGGCTCACTATATTGGAGCTCCGGCAGAAGCTGTTGTTGCAAAAGGAGATATGGTCAAAACCGGCCAATTAATTGGAAAAGCAAAAGGTTTTATTTCTGCAAATGTACATGCATCAGTTTCGGGGAAAGTGAACAAAATTGATGTTCATTTAGATGCGACGGGTTATAAAAGAGAATCAGTTTTTATTGATGTTGATGGTGACGAATGGCTCGAATCTATCGACCGAAGTAAGGATTTGATACGTGAATTTAATTATTCAAAGGAAGAAATTTTAAATAAGATAGCCGCATCCGGAATAGTTGGACTTGGTGGTGCCACTTTCCCAGCACATGTAAAATTGTCACCGCCTCCAGGAAAAAAAGCGAACGTACTAATTATAAATGCAGTTGAATGTGAATCATACCTCACATGCGATCATCAATTGATGCTCGAAAAAGGCGAGGAAATAATGGTTGGAATAACCATACTTATGAAAGCACTAGAAGTAAAACGTGCAATCGTAGGTATTGAGAATAACAAAAAAGATGCAATTTCTCTTTTTCAACAGTTATCAAATTCTTATAGTGGTATTGAAATTATTGCATTAAAAGTTCAATATCCTCAAGGTGGTGAGAAACAATTAATCGATGCAGCAATTGGTCGTCAGGTTCCAAGTGGAGCGCTTCCTATTGAAGTAGGGGCTGTTGTTCAGAATGTTGGAACTGTTTATGCAGTTTACGAAGCGGTACAGAAAAATAAACCTTTATTTGAAAGAATAATCACCATTACCGGAAAATCAGCTACAAATCAGGGTAACTTTTTGGTTCGTTTAGGTACGATGCTTTCCGAGGTAGTTTCTCAGGCAGGTGGCGTTCCCGATGATACCGGCAAAATAGTAGGTGGAGGTCCAATGATGGGTCGTTCGTTAATGACGCTTGAAGTACCAATGGCCAAAGGAAGTGCCGGAGTTTTGTTTATTCAGAACACTGAGTCGCTCCGTAAGAAAATGCAAAACTGCATCCGCTGTGGTAAATGTGTAACCGTTTGCCCAATGGGATTAGAACCATATTTACTAATGAATATGGGCGAAAAAGAAATGTGGACAGAAATGGAAACAAATAGAACGATGGATTGCATTGAATGTGGTAGTTGTAGTTATACCTGCCCATCGAATCGTCCGCAGCTTGATTATATTCGTTATGGCAAAACTGCTGTAGGTGCAATTATAAGAAATAGGAATTCAAAGTAGTAAGACCCCAAACGCAAAAAGGGTCATAAGGCATGTACATAGATAATTTGAAAATGTAACAATTTGTCCGTCAGCTGACGGATGAAAATAAAATGAATCAATGATTTTTGATTTTTTCAATACACTATTTTCAACTTAATAGATTACTAGTTTTTTTATTTGAACTGATAAATAATAAAAAGTTAATAAAACAATACAAACTTAGTTCTCAGTAAGCTGAAGGACTTATGGTCATTATCATTTAATAATTATGAATAAACTAATTATTTCACCTGCTCCCCATGTGCATAGCGGTGATACGATTTCGAAAAATATGTTGAGCGTAATATATGCACTTATTCCTGCATATTTGGTAGGTCTCTATTTTTTCGGACTTGGTGCTTTAATTGTAAGTTTAACAGCAGTATTGTCGTGTGTGCTTTTTGAGTATTTGATTCAAAAGTTCATTTTCAAAGGAACAATTACTATTAATGATGGTTCGGCGGCATTAACCGGATTATTATTAGCATTTAATTTGCCTTCAAATATTCCTGTTTGGATGGTAATAATAGGCTCATTAGTAGCTATTGGCATTGCCAAGATGAGTTTTGGAGGGTTAGGAAATAATCCTTTAAATCCAGCTTTGGTTGGTCGGGTTTTTTTACTTATTTCTTTTCCGGTTGCAATGACCAGTTGGCCACGTCCAATCCCATTTAATCTTCATTATATCGATGCCGAAACTGCTGCAACACCATTAGCTTTGCTAAAAAGTCAGTTTGTAGAAATACCAAAAACGCTGGATTTATTGATTGGAAACATGGGCGGATCGTTGGGTGAGGTTTCCACTATTGCTTTACTGATTGGTTTGGTTTATTTATTGATAAAACGAATTATTTCCTGGCATATTCCGATAAGTATTTTGGTTACTGTTTTTATTTTTACCGGAATTCTTCATTTGGTAAATCCCGAGGCCTATCTTACCCCCGTTTTTCATTTGTTGACCGGAGGCTTGATGCTGGGTGCTGTATTTATGGCAACCGATTATGCCACTTCACCAATGAACACACGAGGAATGTTAGTTTATGGAGTTGGAATTGGGATTATTACAGTAGTAATTCGTGTTTTTGGAATTTATCCCGAAGGTGTTTCATTTGCCATTCTGATAATGAATGCATTTACTCCACTTATCAATACATATATAAAGCCAAAACGATTTGGTGAAGTAATTAAAAAATAATCGTTGCATATATAAGTTGATTATTGTGTAAAAATAATATAAATAAATCTTCTGAAAGAGTTTAATAATGAAGAAATTAGAGTCAAATTTTAAAAATATGGTGTTGGTGTTATCTGCTATCACTTTATTTGCTGCTGCTGCGTTGTCATCGGTTTATACATTTACCAAAGAGCCAATAGCTTTGTCGAAATTAGCAAAACAACAAAACGCAATACGTGAAGTTTTGCCGCCGTATGACCATTTAGAAGCCAAACCATTTACCGAAAACGAAGGAACTGTATATAAGGCTTATGATAAAAATAATGTGTTTTTAGGTTCTGCTGTTCAATCCATTTCAAATGGGTTTAGTGGAAATATTGATGTAATTGTAGGTTTCGATGCCAATGGAAATATCCTTAATTATCTTGTATTAGATCAGAAGGAAACACCAGGATTAGGTTCTAAAATGGTGGATTGGTTTAAAACAGACAAAGGAAATCAAAGTATTATTGGGAAAAATCCGGCCACCTATAATTTATTGGTCAAAAAAAATAAAGGAGATGTTGATGCCATAACAGCAGCCACAATCAGTTCAAAGGCATTTTTATTTGCTGTTAGAAGTGCATATACTGCTTTTTCAAAACATGTCGAAGCAAATTCGGCAGAACAATCATCAGTAAACAATACAGATTCGACTAAAATAAATTGAAAGGACAAGACAATGAATAATTCAAAATTAAAGATTATTGTAAATGGTTTGGTTACCGAAAACCCGACATTTGTACTTATATTAGGGATGTGTCCCACTTTAGCCACTACTTCGTCGGCTATTAATGGAATGAGCATGGGGTTAGCTACTTTGTTTGTTTTGGTAGGTTCCAATATGGCCATTGCGCTTTTGAAAAATATAATTCCCGATCAGGTTCGCATTCCTGCTTATGTGGTAGTAATAGCCACTTTTGTAAGTATTGTTGAAATGACCATGCAAGCATATCTTCCTGCTTTATTCGATACACTGGGCATTTTTATTCCACTTATTGTAGTAAACTGTATTGTATTAGGACGTGCAGAAGCATTTGCGGCCAAAAATTCAGTTTTTGATTCAATGCTTGATGGAATTGGTATTGGATTGGGTTTCACTTTTGCTTTAACTTTACTGGGTTCAATTCGAGAATTATTAGGCACAGGAAAATCATTTGGTTTAACCATTTTCCCCGAAAGTTACGGAATGCTGATATTCGTATTGGCACCGGGTGCTTTTATCGCATTGGGATATTTAATTGCAGTAATTAACAAGATTAGAAAAACAAATTCGTAATTAGTTAATTGATATTCGGAGTTATCCAATCAATTAACCAGTCAACCAATACACAAATCAACCAATTATCATGACATTTATTCTAATTTTCATCAGCGCAGTATTTGTGAACAATATAGTTTTGTCACAATTCTTAGGCATTTGCCCTTTTTTGGGTGTTTCAAAAAAGATTGAAACAGCATTGGGCATGAGTGGTGCAGTAGCATTTGTAATGACCATTGCCACCATTTTTACTTATATTATTCAAAAATCAGTATTGGATCCTTTCAATATCGGTTTTTTGCAAACCATCACATATATTCTGATTATTGCAGCATTGGTTCAGTTGGTAGAAATTATATTGAAAAAAGTTTCTCCTGCATTATATCAGGCATTGGGCGTATTTTTACCACTAATCACTACCAATTGTACTATTTTGGGTGTGGCACTACTTGTTATCAAAAAAGATTTCAATTTGATTGAAAGTGTTGTTTTTGCAATTTCTACAGCCATCGGTTTCGGCCTTGCATTGGTTTTATTTGCCGGAATTCGCGAACAACTCAGCATGGTAAAAGTGCCTAAAGCCCTCGAAGGTACACCAATATCATTAATTACTGCAGGATTGTTAGCAATGGCCTTTATGGGATTTGCAGGAATTGTAAAATAAACTTACTTTTGTAAACCAAATCAGTTTAATGCGGCAGTAGCTCAGTTGGTAGAGCATCAGCTTCCCAAGCTGAGGGTCACGAGTTCGAGTCTCGCTTGCCGCTCAGGAAGTAAAGTCATATAAGTCAACAGTTTAAAACGATTGTAAGTTAATTACAATCGTTTTTTTTTTATCAAAAAGAGAGATAATGCAATACGCACTATCTCTCTTTTTGATAATTTTTATCTTTTTTACGAAACAATTACCTGATAATTAAATCGTAAGGTAATCGGGCTTGAATACCGTTTATTTTATCTAAATTTCTAACTTGTTTGAATAGATTATATTGTTCGCCTAATTGTGCTTTAACAAATCGGGTTTCTACATCATCTTTAATACTTTTAAGGAACTTAGTTTCAAATGTTTCTTTTTCAGGATATTCTGTCACTTTGTATGATTTCAATTTTGCTTTGGCAACGGCCATAATAATTGCATCGTTCAAACCACCAATTTTATCAACAAGTCCAATTTTCAAAGCAACTTCTCCTGTCCAAACACGTCCTTCGGCAATGGCTTTAATCTGATCAGTAGTCATTTTTCTGCCATCAGCACAACGTTTTACAAAAAGTTCATATCCACGATTGACGTAATTTTGCATCAAATCCCGTTCTTCCGGAGTGAATGGACGATTTACCGAGATAGCATCACTCATTTTATTAGTTTTAACCCCATCGTAAGTCAAACCAATTTTTTCATTCAATCCTTTTATGTTTGGAATAACACCAAAAATACCAATTGATCCTGTAATTGTATTTGGTTGAGCCACAATTTTATCGGCCATACACGAAATATAATAACCTCCCGAAGCTGCGTAATCACCCATTGAAACAATCAAAGGTTTCTTGGCTTTCAATAACATAAGAGCATGCCAAATTTGTTCGGAAGCATAAGCACTACCGCCTGGCGAACTTACTCGGAAAACAACTACTTTTACTGATGAATCTTTTGTTACTTTGTGAATTGTTTCAACCATATCATTTGCAACAATACCCTCACTGCCAGCATCAACAATATCACCAATTGCATATACAACAGCTACTTTATTTTTGTCGAATTTACTTGAGTCGGGTAATTTGTTCATTGCTGAATGTTTCACTATATTCAACTCTTCATCCTTTTTTATCCCCTTTGCGCATGACTTTAAAATGCTGTCAACCTGATCGATATAAACCAAAGAATCTACCAAAGCATATTCTTTTGTCTTTTCGGTGGGTTGAAACATCATGACTTCATCTGCAAATAAATTTAATTTTTCAACTGAAATTTTTCGTGAAGCTGAAACTTCTTTCAAAAATATACTCCAAATTGATCCCATATAAACAGTAACTTGTTCACGATTGGCATCACTCATTTTGGTGTTAATTAAAGGTTCTACTGCCGATTTGTAGGTACCTACTTTTACTATTTGCATTTCAATTCCTAACTTATCCAATGTGTTTTTAAAAAACATTGTTTCGGCCGAAAGTCCTTTAAGTTCCAACATTCCTTGTGGATTTATTAAAATTTTATCGGCAACAGAAACTAAATAATACATTTTCTGTGAATAATTGTCGGAATATGCAACTACGAATTTTCCTGATTTTTTAAAATCAATCAGTGCATTTCGAATTTCCTTAACCGAAGCAAAACCGGCTGACAGCGAACCACCTTTTAGATAAATACCAACTATATTGGCATCTTTTTTTGCTTTATCAATGTTGGCTAACACATCGTCAAGTCCAATGGTTTTTTCGGCAGTATTACCCATTGCTTCAGCAAAAGCTGCTGAAAACGGATCATCCTTTGACCGATCAATTAAGTTTCCCGTCAAATCAAGCTCGTAAACCGAGTTTGGTTCCAATACTGTGGCAGAATCGCTGGAACCAGCCACTGCGCCAATTACTCCAAACATTATCAACATTCCTAACAATGAAGTTACAATAATCCCCACGATGGTGGCAAGAGTGAATTTTAAAAACTGTTTCATAAAAATGTTATATGGTTTAATAATACAAATGAAAATTATTTACAAAGGAAAACATTATTTTTTGATTAACAAAATTTTAAATTAAGTTTCGATTATTAGTCATTTACTTTGCATCCAAAATTACAGGTGTGCTATTTTTTCCGCCATTCATAATAATCAATTTTGCATTTGGCGAAGTAGCAATCGCTTTTATCATTTCATATTGTAATTGCTTATCACTTAGTCCGGTACTTAGAATTTTCTGATAATCAGCTATACCTTGAGCTTCTACTCTTTTGCGTTCAGCTTCTTGTTTTTCTTTTTGTAGAACGAATGTCATTTTTTGTGCATCTTGTTCGGCGTTTATCTTCGATTCGATAGTAGCTTTTACAGATTCCGGAAGCGTGATATTACGCACCAATAACTGCTCTAAAATTAGTCCACGAGATTTAAAATCTTTTTCAATAGTTGTAAAAATACGTGTTTGAAACTCATCTCGCTTAGATGAATACAAAGCCACCGCATCGTAATATACAGCATTATCTCTAATTTTGGTACGACAAATTGGACGAACAATTGTATTTCGATAATCGGTTCCAATTTCCTGCAAAATTCGCGGAGCTTCATTCGGAATTACTTTATACAATACAGTTAAATCAATGATTACTTCAAGACCATCGGCCGACAAAACTCTAATGGCATCGTCACCCGATTTTTCACCTTCGTTTTGTACTCCCGACATGGTGTAATTCTGTGTCCGGACATCAAATACTACCACTTCTACAAGTGGATTGATTACATTTAACCCGCTTTCCAAAGTGTTATTACTGACTTTTCCAAATAACTTTTGAACACCTATTTCCCCCGGATTTATTTGTACCACTGAAGAAATTAATGCACTTAAAACAATAATTGAAGCCCCAACAATTTTAATTATACCACTGAAGGAAGCAATGGGTGAATTGATTTTATTTAAATTAAAACCAACAGCCAACAATAAAAGACCAATAATTATTAGAATTACCATAATGTAAAATTAAATTGTGAATAGAATTATTAATAAATCGCAGCAAATGTATAAAATTAATTTGGATAAAAAGCTTTATTCGAGTGATTACTGACAAAATAAACAACTTTATCATAACAATAGTTTGTGGCAGTTTGTTAACAATATGATAACAAATTGCAACTATACTTAAAATGGCTTCCAATAAGCTCTGTTTACTCTGATATTAAGCATCATTTTTTCTAAGAAACAGTTATAAAAGCTCCTTTTTCGAAATTTATTTAGGTTAAAATCAAAAACCAATGTTTAGTTGCGTTGCTTTTTTTGTATATTTATTATTTGTCTGTATCTTTGTAGCACTTTAGAAAAATAGTTAATTGGTTAACTTGTTGATTAGTTCATCAGTTGTCCAAAAACCATTTAACGAATGAACTAATTAACATAAATATGAAAAAATTCAAACGTACCACCGTCACCTCCGCTTTACCTTATGCCAATGGGCCAGTACACATTGGACATTTGGCCGGTGTATATATTCCTGCTGATATTTATGTGCGCTACCTCCGCTTGAAAGGCGAAGAAGTGCTTTTTATTGGAGGTTCAGACGAACATGGTGTGCCAATTACGATAAAAGCAAAAAAAGAAGGTGTTTCACCACAAGATATTGTAGATCGATACCATCGAATAATTAAAAAATCATTTGAGGATTTTGGAATTACTTTCGATATTTATTCACGAACTACCTCTCCAACGCACCGTCAGGTGGCTTCTGATATTTTCAAAACTATAAACGAAAAAGGCGGTTTTGTAGAAAAAACGAGCGAACAGTATTACGACGAAGCGGCGCAACAATTTCTGGCCGACCGTTATATAACTGGTAAATGTCCACATTGTGGCAATGAAAATGCTTATGGTGATCAGTGTGAATCTTGTGGAACGTCGCTTAACGCTACGGATTTAATCAACCCCAAATCGGCCATTAGTGGGAATGTACCTGTAATGCGCGAAACTAAACATTGGTATCTACCGCTCGACCAACACGAAACATGGCTACGGAAATGGATTTTAGAAGATCACAAAGAATGGAAACCAAATGTGTACGGTCAGTGCAAAAGTTGGCTCGATATGGGATTACAACCGCGAGCTGTAAGTCGTGACCTCGATTGGGGAATTCCAGTTCCCGTTCCAAATGCTGATGGTAAAGTATTGTATGTGTGGTTTGATGCGCCGATTGGATATATTTCGAACACCAAAGAATTATTACCCGACAGTTGGGAAAAATGGTGGAAAGACCCGAAAACTCGTTTGTTGCATTTTATTGGAAAGGACAATATCGTTTTCCATTGCATCGTTTTTCCGGCAGTCTTGAAAGCAGAAGGTTCTTATATTTTGCCCGATAATGTTCCTGCTAATGAATTTCTGAATTTGGAAGGTGATAAAATTTCCACTTCGCGTAATTGGGCAGTATGGCTGCATGAATACCTTGAAGATTTTCCGGGGAAACAAGATGTATTACGTTATGTATTGACAGCTAATGCGCCGGAAACTAAGGACAATGATTTTACTTGGAAAGATTTTCAGTCACGTAATAACAATGAATTAGTTGCAATTTTTGGTAATTTCATTAACCGTGCATTGGTACTGACTCAAAAATATTATGAAGGGAAAGTTCCGGCTTTGGGCGAAATGACCGATTATGATAAACAAACTCTCGAAGAATTTGTGAATGTGAAAGCCGATGTGGAAAAACTGCTTAATAATTTCCGATTCCGCGATGCGCAAAAAGAAGTAATGACTTTAGCACGTATCGGGAATAAATATTTAGCTGATACAGAACCATGGAAAGTGGCCAAAACAGACATGAATCGTGTGGCAACAATTATGCATCTGAGTTTGCAAATAGCTGCTAATCTTGCCATTGCTTTTGAACCATTCTTGCCTTTTACCTCTGCTAAATTGCGTACAATGTTGAATCTTTCCACTTTCGATTGGAAAGAATTGGGCAGAATTGATTTACTAAAATCAGGTGATCAACTCGGTATTCCTGATTTATTATTTGAGAAAATTGAGGATGAAACTATTGAAGCACAAGTTCAGAAACTTTTAGCCACTAAAATAGCAAACGAAACTGCTAACTACAAAGCTGCTCCAATAAAGGAAAATGTGGCTTTTGACGATTTCATGAAAATGGACATTCGTGTAGGGACCGTTCTCGATTGTCAGAAAGTACCAAAGGCTGATAAATTGCTGCAGTTCAGACTTGCCGATGGATTGGAAGAACGAACTATTTTATCAGGAATAGCAGTATATTATCCAAATCCTGAAGAATTAATTGGTACACAGGTTTGTTTTATTGCCAACTTTGAACCTCGCAAATTGCGTGGCATAATGAGCGAAGGCATGATTCTATCTGCCGAAGATGCAGATGGAAAACTTGTACTGATACAACCAAAAGTGAAGGTTACTGATGGAGTGGGAGTGAAATAGAAAATTTTAAACCCTAAAGGAACACTTTAAGAAAGCATCAATCGGAATTATTCTGATTGATGCTTTTTTGTATTATACACAGAATTAGTCTAAATATATTGGATTGATTTGAAATCATTTTATTTCATCTTTGCAAATAGTGACATAACAAATTATCATGCCAATGTTCAATTTGAAATTCACAAGAAATTCGGCATAAAAAATTTGTTTATACATGAAATAAAAACACAACTTGGTATAAAGTTTATGAAATTGACAGAAGGTCGAATACAATTAATATTCAGCACATTAATCCTAATAATATTGACATTTCCGAAAAGGAATAAACCTATTCTCGTGTAGACAGGAGTTCTTTATTATGCTAATGCGGTGTTGATATGATTTATTTATAATAGATTGATTCTATCACCTTATATGAAAAATCTTTACAACAATTGTATCGCCACGCTGTTTATAAGTTATAACATGCAATTTACGAAAACAAATTAAAAACAAAAAAAATAGATTTATGAAAACAATTAAATTGATAACATTGCTTTTGGTAGCAAGCACTTTCTCTATTTTCGCACAGAAATTAGACATTAAACCCTCTGATGCAGTTATTAAATGGACTGGTTATAAAATTGGAGGTTCGCACACGGGCGAAATTAAAATTAAAACCGGAACTTTAGAACTAAAAGCGGGTAATATATTGAAAGGCAGCGTTATAATTGATATGAAATCAATTACGAATACCGATTTAGAGGACGAAACATACAACAAAAAACTAGTTGGGCACCTTTTATCAGACGATTTTTTTGGCGTTGAAAAATTCCCAACTGCAACTTTTACTCTTACTAAAGCCGGTAAATTCAATAATGGAAAAGCTACCGTTTCGGGTTCACTTACCATAAAAGGGAAAACAGAACCTGTTTCGTTTGAGGTTACAAAACAAAATACGGTTTATTCAACACAATTAAAAGTAGACCGTTCGAAATTTGATATACGTTACGGCTCCAATTCATTCTTCGATAATTTAGGCAATAAGGCAATTGATAATATTTTTACACTTGATATTCAGTTGAATGTAAAATAAAGCTGAATTGTTTTTTTTAATCATAAGTTTAACGAAACTTTGTACGTAAGTATTTACTATCAAAGTGGTCTGTAACAAATATTAGCATCAACTGGATATATTCTGGTTGATGCTTTTTTTGTATATTTGCACCGAAAAAATACATTTTTTAAAATCCCTTATTTACTAAAAAATGACAAACACAACCAAAATTGTTTCTTCCCGGTTACTTTCTCTCGACGTATTGCGCGGCATAACTATTGCCGGCATGATAATGGTAAATAATCCCGGAAGTTGGAGTAGTATTTATGCTCCTCTTGGTCATGCTCAATGGAATGGTCTCACACCAACCGATTTAGTATTTCCATTCTTTATGTTTATCATGGGTGTTTCCTTGTTTTTGTCGTACAAAAAATTTGATTTTAAACTTTCAACACAAACTTTCACGAAACTACTTCGGCGTTCCATATTGCTGTTTTTGATAGGTTTGGCATTGGGTTGGTTTGGACTTTTTTGTCGTGGATTGAATGGACTTCGTGGAGAAGATTTACCGATTTTTGAAAAAATCTGGCAATCGGCAAGCAATTTAGAAAATCTCAGAATTTTGGGTGTTTTGCAACGACTGGCACTTGTTTCGTTTTTTGGTTCACTCACAGTTTTGATTTTTAAGCCGAAAAGAATTTTATGGTTAGTTGGTATTATTTTACTATTTTATTGGATATTGATGGCTGTTACCGGAAGTTATGCCGAAAACGAAAGCAGCTTGGTTTATATTATAGATCGTGCTGTTTTTGGTGTAACACATTTATATACAGATCATTTGCCCGATGGTACTTCGGTAGTTTTCGATCCTGAAGGTTTGTTAAGTACTTTGCCTTGTATAGCACATGTTTTGCTTGGAGTTTGGGCTGGAAAATTGATTTCCGAATCAAAAGACAATGGAGTACGAATTCAGAAACTATTTATTTTTGGAACAATAATTCTCTTTGCCGGATTTTTGATTGATTATGGTTTCCCAATAAATAAAAAGATTTGGAGTTCTAGTTTTGTGTTGGCTACATGCGGATTAGCCTCACTTTTATTAGGTTTGCTTATTTATATTATTGATATAAAAGGACATAAACGCTGGAGTGTGTTTTTTGAATCATTTGGGGTTAATCCGATGTTTATTTACGTGGTAGCCGGCATTTTGAGTGTTCTGCTGAGCAATATTGGTTTTATGAACGTAGGTGAATGGATTTCGCTTAAAAGCTTTTTCTATTCACAATGGCTAACACCAGCTTTTGGCGATTATCTTGGTTCACTTATATTTGCATTGATTTTTGTAACTATTAACTGGTTTATCGGTCATATACTTTATAAGAAAAAGATTTATATAAAGTTGTAAACCTCAATGTTTTTGACTTAATGCGATAGAGCATTTTTTTAAAATAAATGGTAAGACTAGTCCGTAAACTGATAGATGAATAAATTGTAAATTAAACAATGAACATAGAAGAACTCCGCGAATACTGCCTCAGTCTAAAAGGGACAACTGAACATTTTCCTTTCGATGACGTAACATTAGTAATGAAAGTGCAAGATAAAATGTTTGCACTGATTCCATTGGATAATCCCGAAACTCAAATTTCGCTGAAGTGTGACCCTGAACGTGCCATTGCATTGCGCGAAGAATATTCAGCCATTGTTCCTGCATGGCATTTCAACAAAAAGCATTGGAATACTGTTATAATTGATCATTCAATTTCGCAGGAATTTTTGTGCGAATTGATAAGACATTCCTACGATTTGGTAGTTGCAAAATTGCCCAAAAATCTAAAAGAGGAATTAGAAAAAATGCATCAATAATATCAATTAATTTTATGAATAAGAATAGATTAGAAGCTTTTAGCGATGGAGTTTTAGCTATTGTGATAACCATTATGGTGTTGGAATTTAGAGTTCCACACGGAAGTGAATGGAAGAATTTGGAGGAGCTAATACCCATATTTATTAGTTATGGATTGAGTTTTTCATATATTGGTATTTATTGGGGAAACCATCATCATTTGCTTCATTCTGTAAAGAATGTTTCTAGTGGCATGATTTTATCCAACCTCAATTTGCTTTTTTGGTTGTCGCTGGTACCATTTTCAACAGCGTGGATGGGCGAAAACCACTTCGAAACCAATACGGTTGCATTGTATGGGGTAGTTCTTTTGCTTTGTGGTACAGCGTATTATATTTTACAAAAGGTAGTAGAAAAAAACTCAAAGGATAGTGAAGCATTAAAAGTAGCCTTTAAAATGTTGAGAAAAAAAGGGAATATTTCGGTGATTATGTATATTTCCTCTATTCCTCTGGCGTATGTTCATCCTTATATTTCTTATGGCATTTTTATTGTCAGCTCCATTATGTGGCTTATTCCTGATAAGAATATTGAGAGAGCTTTAAAATCAGAGAAATAGAATTTTGTGTCAAATTATTATTCATTTTAGAGTAAAAACAAACTTAATTCGTTTACTTTATTATTAGGAATAACAAATCACATTTCAATGATAGAAAGTAGTTCATTCTAATAAAGTTGTTGGCAAGAAATTGGTAATCATTAAACTTTCAAGATTCTAATTCATTATTTAATCAGGTATATGCAATGAAAAACAAAATAATTTTAATCACCGGAGCCACCAGTGGCATAGGAAAACAAACAGCTACTACATTGGCCAAAATGGGTGCAACTGTTGTTATTACAGGACGCAACAAAGAAAGTGGCGAATCGGCTTTGGCTGAAATTAAGCAACTGAGTGGCAACACTAACATCGAACTTTTGCTGGCAGATATTTCTTCGAAATCTGGTATTTCTCAGTTGGTTAATCAATTCAAATCCAAGTTTAATTCCTTAGATGTGTTGATAAATAATGCTGGTTCGGCTGCTTCTGAACGTAAACTGAACAATGACGGTGTGGAACTTAACTTTGCTACCAATGTGCTGGCTCCCTATCAGTTGACCACACAACTAATGGATTTGTTGAAAAAAAGCACATCCCCCAGGGTAGTGACTTTAATGGGTGGAGACTTACCCAAAAAATTAGATATGGACAACCTGCAAGGTGAAGAATCATTTGACGGGTTAAACTATTATTCGCAGTCGAAACTCACCATGATGGCCATGATGTATGAATTTGCTGAACAGGTAAAAGAAACTAAAATTACTATTAACGTCTGCTATCCGGGGCAAGCCAGTACTAACATGACGCAAAGTGTTACGGCTGATATGCTACCAGGAATGATGAAAATGATTTTTCCATTGTTCAAATATTTTGTACGCCCTGATGGTGGAAAATCTGCAGAAAAGGCATCGCGTTCGTCTGTATATTTGGCTTGTTCGCCCGATATTGAAGGAAAATCTGGCTTGTACTTTGATAAAAACGTAAAATTAGCAACTTGGCCATCTGTAGTATTGGATAATAGCAACCGGCAACAAATTTGGAAATTGGTTGTAAAGCTTTCAAAAAAAGATTGATACATTTAAAGTAAAATCTAACTTCATTCGTCTTCATTATTATGGAGACATCAATTCAACTATCAATGGCCGACCAAAAAGCAAATTCCATTACCGCTACTATACAGCAATTTGGGAAAAATTTGTTTGGTTATGTGCGTGGAAAAGTCCGGAGTACCGAAGATGCAGAGGATATTGTTCAGGACGTATGGTATCAGATGAGCAAATTGAATAATATTGCTGAACTTGAAAATGTTAGTGCATGGCTGTACGAAGTTGCTAGAAATAAAATCACTGATAAATCGAGAAAAAAGACGAACCAGGCTTTAGAAGATTTTAGCTACACCGATGAAGATGGTGACTTTAATTTCAAAGAAATATTACTGCTCGACGATAGTAATAACCCCGAATTGGCTTTTTTTAAAGAAATTTTCTGGAAGGAATTTGAAACTGCTATTGAAGAGTTACCACCAAATCAGAAAGAAGTTTTTCTACTCAACGAAATGGAAGATATGACTTTACAGCAAATTGCCGACCAACAAGGTGAAAATTTAAAAACGATTATTAGCAGAAAAGGATATGCTGTAAAGCACTTGCGAAACAAACTGAATTATTTATATAAAGAACTAACGGATTGACCATTTATTCATCCGTCAGTGGACGGACAAGTTTTACAATTTACTATTTAAATAAATTATGGAAACAACAAATAATATTGAATACAGAAAAAGAAAATTTTTCTTATTGCCACTATTTATCATTGGATTTTTTGGGTTGAGTGCTTTAGTAATGCTGTTGTGGAATTGGATTATTCCGGCAATTTCAACATTTTCTGTACTAACTTATTGGCAGGCAATGGGATTGTTGGCGTTGTGCCGCATCCTGTTTGGAGGATTTAATTTTAATCGTCATCATAACAAAGTTCATCGTCATTTTGCTGAACATACAGCTTTTAAAGAAAAATTTATGGACATGAACGATGAAGAAAAACTGCAATTTAAAAATCAGTGGAAACAACGATGCTGTAAATAATTCAACACCAATAAAATAAAAACGGCTGAACTTCAATACAGAAGTTTCAGCCGATTTTTTTATGAGCGTGTTTTTTAAATAATCAACATGGCATCGCCATATACCCCAAATTTGTAACCTTCTTTAATGGCCACTTCGTAGGTTTTCATTACCATATCATAGTCGCCAAATGCCGCTGTGAGCATGATCAGAGTTGAATAGGGTAAGTGGAAATTGGTAATAAGAGCATTAGCAACTGTAAAATCGTAAGGTGGAAAAATAAATTTATTGGTCCAACCTTCGTAATGTTTAATATTCCCTGAAGTTCCTGCTACAGTTTCCAGAGCGCGCATAACAGTAACGCCAACTGCACAAATACTTTTACCTTCGTCGTGTGCTTTGTTTACCTGATCAGCCGTTTCGGGAGTTACCGACATTTGTTCTGAGTCCATTTTGTGTTTGGTAAGATCTTCCACATCAATCTCGCGGAAATTTCCC
>Ga0247841_10007141_pt1 | contig 16744 bp, 18 predicted proteins | sample LaCruzMarch2015__2_FD_192410 | JGI IMG/M metagenome (GOLD analysis project Ga0247841, IMG submission 192410) | Freshwater microbial communities from meromictic Lake La Cruz, Castile-La Mancha, Spain - LaCruzMarch2015_18m | ecosystem: Environmental > Aquatic > Freshwater > Lake | place: Spain... | reverse complement strand
GACCTGCGCATTACTACGGGGAACCCGACGGTGAACCCGTCAACAGTGGCTGCGGGCGGCAATGTAAGCCTGTCCGGCTGGACGGTCAAGAATGAAGGGACTGCCGCCTCGGGGGCCTTTTCTAACGGGTTCTACCTGTCAACCAATCAGGTTATCTCATCAAGCGACACCTATTTAGACGGGAATTCCAACGTCAGCCTGGCGCCGGGTGCCCAGCACAGCTGGGGCGTCGCGACGCTAACGATCCCGGCCGGGACAGCGCCGGGCAATTACTACATTGGTATCGTGGTTGACCGGACCAAGGCGGTGACTGAATCCAATGAGAACAATAACTACGTATCCAGTCCAATTACCGTAACCGCGGCGGCCGTTAGCCGGCCAGACCTGCGCATTACTACGGGGAACCCGACGCTGCATCCATTAACCGTGCTTGCGGGCGGCAACGTAACCCTGTCCGACTGGACGATCAAGAATGAAGGGACTGCCGCCTCAGGTAAATTCTCCAATGGGTTCTACCTGTCTAACAATCAGATTATCACATCAGGTGACACTTTTCTAACCGATAATTACATCCAGCCCGGTTTGGCCGCTGGTGCCCAGTACACCTGGCTCGGACCGACGCTGACGATCCCGCATGGTACACCTCCGGGTAACTACTACATCGGTATCCTGGTCGACCGGAATAATGCGGTGGCTGAATCCAATGAGATGAACAACTACGTGTCCAGTCCAGTAAAGGTGATAGTAATCTGGTAAACTATTTATTTAGTAGCGAAAATATATTGAGATTCAGTAAAAGGAGGCAGGAAGATGTCCAAGTTAGTTTACCTGGCAATGGCGTGTGTTGTCATACTCAGTTCAGCTTGCATCACAGTTGTCCAGCCTGGGGCTACTACCCCGGGTGGCACGGCAACCGATGCAAACAAACCGGCGGCCTATATCGACCTGATTTCCCCCAGCAGCCTTGCGTGGGGTGAGGAGGTTAATTTCACAGGCCACGGGGCGGCACCCTCGGGCACGGTCACGGCCTACCGCTGGCGATCCACCATTGACGGCGACCTGAGCGTGCAACCTGCTTTCACAACCAAGGCCCTTTCACCCGGCAAGCATATCGTCCTTTTCTCAGTCCAGGACAGTGCAGGCAACTGGTCCCTCGAGACCCAGGGCACGGTGAATGTCACGACCGAGGCCGATCCCGGGACGCCGCCTGTCGCTGATCCGGGGACACCACCTGCTGCCGATCCGGGCACGCCGCCTGCTGCCGATCCGGGCAGCGGCACACCCGCACCAACGCCGCCGGTGATTAGTTCTTTTGAGGCAGCTCCTCCGGGCATCACCGCCGGCTCCAGTTCGACCCTCAGTTGGAACGTCAGCAATGCCACTGCCGTCACCATCGACAACGGCGTGGGCAGCGTGGGACTGGTGGGCACGAGGGCGGTGACCCCTGCGGCCGATACGACATACACCCTTACCGCCGCCAATATGGCCTATTTCGGCCAGGCCACAACCAAGGTAACGGTCACGGCAGCGGTTGTTAATAAACCAGACCTCATCATAGAGGACGTGTGGAAATCGGGCGACAAGATATATTACCGCATCAAGAACCAGGGACCTTCTGCAGCCTCCGGTACGGTTACCAGGCTTACAATTGACGGTGCTGTGAAGAGCACGGATTCAGCGCCAGCGTTGGCCGCCGGTGCGTCCAGCACCCAGAGCTTTACCGGGTACTCATACACCTGCACCGGGGTCTCCGACAGCGTGGTTGTGACAGCGGATTCGACCAATGTTGCCGCGGAGTCCAACGGGGGCAACAACAGCATGACCAAGACATTTCAATGCCTGGTAATCGGGACCATCGTACCGTTGGGTCCGCTGCTGCTTATGAAACCCGACCTGAAGATTACCGATATTGCGTACACCCCCGCGCCCTCTAACACGGTCAAGGTCACGGCAAAGAATATAGGGACTCTGGATTCGGGGGGATTCTGGATCAAGCTGTATCGCGATGCGATCCATGTAGGTACAATAAATGTCCCCGGAGGGATAGTTGCGGGAGGGCAAACCACCCTTACTGTCCCAAGTTACCACCACATATGTGCGCTCGGCATACATTCCACGATGAGGGCGGTCATCGATAGCGAAGGAGTGGTTACCGAGACCGACGAGACTAACAACTCGTACCAGGAAGCCTGGGGGTGCCCCCCGCCGTAGCGGTGGTTGACGGTATAAATGACAGCGCTGCCGGTATCCTTTGCGGCACGTTCAGTGCATTGACCGTGACGCTGTAAAAGCCGTATAATCCCCGTGTAATCCGATGCACGATTTGCACGAAAGCTGCGGCATTTTCGGTATTTACGCCCCCGGAGTAGATGTAGCCCGCGTCACTTTCTTTGCGCTGTATGCCCTTCAGCACCGCGGACAGGAAAGCGCGGGCATAGCTACGGCCGAGGGCGGGAAGATCTATATCCACACGGATATGGGCCTGGTTTCACACGCTTTTAACGAGGACGAGTTGCTGCGCCTCAAGGGCAATATTGCAATCGGCCATAACCGCTATTCCACCACCGGTTCCAGCGTTGCCTGCAATGCCCAGCCTATTCTGGTGGGCGCCGCAGACATGAAGCTGGCCCTGGGCCATAACGGCAACCTGACCAACTCCGACATCCTGCGGGCCGGCCTCGAGGATCAGGGCTTCACCTTCAGCTCGTCCACGGATTCGGAGGTGATCGCCGACCTGATGATCTCCTCCCCCGAGAAAGATGCCGAGGCCAGGATCAAGTATGCCATGCGGCGCATCCAGGGGGCCTATTCTTTAGTTATATTGACCGGGGACAAGCTCTACGGCGTGCGCGACCCCATGGGGGTCAGGCCCCTGTCACTGGGGAGTATCGACGGGGGGTGGGTGCTGGCGTCTGAGACGTGTGCACTCGACCACATCGGCGCACAGTTCGTGAGGGAGATCGAGCCCGGCGAGATAGTTACCATCGATGGCAACGGCGTGCGCAGCACCCGCATCGAAAGCGAGCGCCAGGCCCTGTGCATATTCGAATATATTTACTTTGCACGCCCCGACAGCATTCTAAACGGCAAGCTGATTTACTCAACCAGGGAGCAGATGGGCGCGATACTGTCCCGCCAGCACCCCGTGGATGCCGATATCGTGATCGGAGTACCTGACTCGGCCACGGCGGCCGGCATAGGCTATGCCAGGGCTGCAGGCATCCCGTATCACGAAGGCCTGATCAAAAACCGCTATGTCGGGCGCACCTTCATTGAGCCTGACCAGCGCCTGCGCGAACTGGGCGTCAGGCTGAAGTTCAACCCGCTCACACAGGAGATATCCGGCAAGCGCCTGGTCGTGGTGGATGACAGTATCGTACGCGGCACCACCACCCCGCGTGTCATCAACATGCTGAGGAAGGCCGGGGCCAGGGAGGTGCACATGAGGATATGCGCACCGCCCATACGCTACCCCTGCTTCTTCGGCGTCGACATGGCCACCCGCTGGGAGTTGATTGCCGCACACAAGACCGTGCCGGAGATAAAAGACTTCATCGGCGCGGATACACTTGGCTACATAAGCATGGAAGGCCTGATCGAGGCAGTGGGACTGCCCAGGGAAATATTCTGCGCGGCCTGCTTTACAGGCGATTACCCCATGCCGGTGCAGCTCGAAATGGACAAGCTGCAACTGGAGACGCTTCCCCTGGCCACCGCAAGGAGCCTCAGTGAAATCGAAACCTAAGGGCGCTTATGCCCAGGCCGGCGTTGACATATCGGCTGCCGACAGGACCAAGGACCTGATAAAGGAACTGGTGCGTCCCACCTTCGGCCCGGAGGTGTTGACCGATATCGGCCATTTCGGCGCCTTCTTCAAACTCAAAAAGTACAACGACCCCGTGCTGGTATCCAGCTCGGACGGCGTGGGGACCAAGCTCAGGATTGCCGTCATGATGGATAAACACGATACGGTTGGCATGGACCTGGTCAACCACTGTACCAACGACATACTTTGCTGTGGCGCCAGTCCCCTTTTTATGCTGGACTACGTGGCCCTGGGCAAGCTTCAACCGCACAAGGTGGCGGCCATCGTTTCCGGACTGGCCCAGGCCTGCAGGGAGGTCGGCTGCGCCCTCATAGGTGGTGAGACGGCCGAGATGCCCGGCATATACAGGTCGGCAGACTACGACCTGGTGGGATTTATAGTGGGTGTAGTAGAGAGGGAGAAGGCCATCAGCGGGGAGAAAATAGCCGAAGGCGATACCGTGATCGGGCTGGCCTCCAACGGCCTGCACACCAACGGCTACTCGCTGGTGCGTAAGGTATTCGGCATAGACCGCGACGCACTCGCCCTCAAGATGATCTACCCCGAGCTTGGCAAGACCCTCGGGGAGGAGCTGCTGCAGCCGCACCGCTGTTACCATAATGACCTCAAGCCATTCCTGGGGAAGATACACGGCATGGCTCATATAACCGGCGGGGGGTTGGTGGGTAATATACCGCGCATCCTTCCCGGGAACTGCTCGGTGGAGCTGGACCGGTCCTCCTGGCAGGTGCCTGCCATATTTGACCTGATACAAAAACGGGGCAGCATCAAGGACGAGGAGATGTTCCACGTCTTCAATATGGGCATAGGAATGATCGTGATCTGCGGGAAGGAAAGCGCCGCTAAAATGCTGGCAACCATCCCCGGCGCCAGTGGCATCGGCAGGGTCATCAAGGCCAACGGCAGCGAGAGAGTGATAATACAATAAAGGGGGGAGCTATGCGGGCAATCCTGAGTGTTTCCAACAAAGCCGGCCTGGTCGGTTTCGCCAGGCAATTGGAGGGCCTCAAGTTTGAGATATTCAGCACGGGCGGCACAAAGAAGTCGATGGCCGAGGCAGGCCTCAAGGTCCGAGGCATATCGGACATAACGGGCTTCCCCGAGATATTAGACGGGCGGGTCAAGACACTGCATCCCATGGTGCACGGCGGCATACTGGCAAGGCGCGACCTGAAAGAGCATATGCAGGAACTGGACAGCCACAAGATAGGGCTGATCGACCTGGTGGTGGTCAACCTTTACCCCTTCGTAGAGACAGTTTCCAGGGCGGATGTGACGATGGAAGACGCGCTGGAGAATATCGATATAGGCGGGCCGACCATGATCCGGGCAGCAGCCAAGAATTTCCCGGCGGTGCTGGTGGTGGTGGACCCGGCTGACTACGATAGTGTGATCGAAAATTTGAAATCTGGAAAGGTTGACCGGGACTTCCGGCGCAAGCTGGCTCAGAAGGCCTTTCAGCACGTGGCGCTGTATGACACTGCCATCTCGCAGTACCTGCTCGAGGGCGAGACCTTCCCCGGCGACCTCACGTTGTCGCTGCGGAAGATGTATAACCTTCGCTACGGCGAAAACCCGCACCAGCCGGCGGCGCTGTACGTGGAGAAGGTGGCGGGGCGTCATCCGTGGGGGATCACTCAGGTAACTCATCACTCGGGACCAGAGCTGTCCTTCAATAATTTCCTGGACATCGATGCGGCCTGGAGTGTGGTTAGCGATTTTGTTGAGCCAGCCGTGGCCATAATCAAGCACACCAATCCCTGTGGCCTTTGCAGCAACAACGACCTGCCCGAAGCCTACCGCAGGGCACTGGCCGGGGACCCCATGGCAGCCTTCGGGGGCATAGTGGCCGTAAACTGTGTTATGGATATGGCCCTGGCTGCAGAGGTGGACAAGACGCATTTCGACGCCGTTATAACCGGTGGTTACACTGAGGAGGCGCTGGCATTGCTTGGCCGCAAGAAGAGCCTCAGGCTTCTCTCCATGCCCGCCGGGTCAGGCGCACCCGCAGGGAACGTGGTGGAATTCCGGCCCATTACAGGAGGGTTCCTCTCGCAGCTCAAGGATTTCTATACCAAGGAAGAATTCAAGCCCAGGGTGGTAACCAGGCGTGAGCCTACCCAGCGGGAGTGGGACGACCTCTTCTTCGCCTGGAAGGTAGTTAAACATATAAAATCGAACGGTATTACCCTGGCCAAAGACCGCACTCTGCTGGGCATGGGCGCGGGCCAGCCCAACCGCTCGGTCAGCGCACAGATTGCGCTGGAGCGGGCGGGCGGTAAGTCGAAGGGGGCGGTGATGGGGTCGGACGCCTTCATCCCCTTCCCGGATACACTGGAACTGGCCGCGGCAGGCGGGGTGACGGCAGTGATACAGGTCGGGGGATCGATCAGGGACCAGCAGTCCATCGAGGCTGCCGACAAACACGGCATGGCCATGGTCTTCACCGGCGTCAGGCATTTCAAGCATTGAGCAAAGGCGGTAAAATAGTATCAGGCGGTGCATCCATGATGATGATAAACATAGACACCTTCAACGAGGCCAGGGGAAAGCTGGGCGACCCTGCAACAAGGCAGGAGGGCATAGAAGATTTGCGCAAGATACTGGAAATAAAGCAGGCGCACCTGTGGAGGTCCGAGGTTATAGCGCCCTGCTGCGGCAACCTGGGCGGGTTTGCCTGCCAGCTCAACGAGGAGACCCAGCTCCTGGAGAGGTCCCTGCCGCTTTTGGAGCAGGGTGACCTGGACGGGTCAAAGCTGATGCTTGACAGGCTGGCGCTGCTTATCGGTTACGGCATGGGCCAGAAGGAAACGCCGGACCTGATCGAACGGCTGACCTCTTCACCCAGGCCGGCACATACAAAATAATCATCGACGTCGACAAGGGGAGGCAGCTATGAGCAAGAGGCAGGCCATTATACCCAAGGGCTGGGAGATTTTCGAACACCTTACCTTCGCCCCGGCTGTGCGCAGGGGCAACATGCTCTACATCTCGGGCACCGACGCCACCGAATTCGACCTGCAGACAGGCAAGCTCGTAATCAAGGGTGATATCGTGCAGCAGTACAGGACCATTTATGTGAAGCTGAAGATGATATTGGACGCGGCGGGCGCCACCTTCGATGATGTGGTCTGGACCTGCGATTACATCCTTACAAAGGAAGGGTATAAAGGCACGACTGCTGTCAGGCGCGAGTTCTTCGGCACCAGCTTTCCTGCATCTACAGGCATCGTGGTCAAGGAGTTGCTCAGCCGTGATGCGCTGGTAGAGATGGACGCCGTGGCCATGCTCGACAAATAACATGATAAAAACCCTTGTGATAGCCCACCGTGGCTTTCACAAAGACTTCCCTGAAAACACCATCGGGGCTTTCAGGGCCGCCATGGACCTCGGGGCAGACGGGGTTGAATTCGACGTGCAGGAAACCGCGGACGGCCATTTTGTCATTCACCACGATGACGATATAGAGGGCCGCAGCATCGGCAGCCTTTCGCTGGCAGAGATAGCTGAACTAAGGATTGGTGGCAGTTGCAGCATACCCACCCTTCAGCAGGCGCTGGAGGTACTGGGAAGGGGACTGGTGCTGCTGGTTGAGCTAAAGAAAGTGCGGTCCCTGCAGAAGTTGCTTGCTATCCTGCGCCAATATGTTGACCCGCCATGGACGGTGCTTGTTTCCTTCGATGCTGCACTGATTGAAAAACTGGCGGCACTTGCACCCGGTTTCCTGTGTACCGTGATCGGCGAACCTGCCGGCACCGGTAATACTGCCCCGGCTGCCGGATTCATCCAGGTACACGTTGGGATGGTTACCGCCGGCCTGGTGAAAGAGACGCACGACAGGGGTGGCCTGGTGTTCGCCTGGGATGGAGAGGAGGAGGAAGTACTGCGGCGGGCCTTGCGCTGCGGGATCGACGTTGTGATGACCGACCGTCCCGATATTGTAATCGGGGAGATCCGCAAGCTATAACCGCAATCTGCCCAGGCGTTCAGCTGCCAGTTTGCAGGCGGAGGGGGAGATATCGATGGCTATCCACCTGCGGCCAAGCTTTTTGGCAGCCGCCGGGGTGGTACCGCTGCCGCAAAAGGCATCCAGAACTATGTCGCCCTCGTTGCTGCTGGCCGTGATGATGCGTTCCAGCAGTGCCTCTGGTTTTTGCGTCGGATAGTCCAGGCGCTCGCGGCTGGTCCTGCCCACCATGTTTATTTCCCAGTAATCTTTCATCCCCACCTCCGTATACCAGCCAGCCTCGTCCTGTAATTCCCTCACTCCCTGGAAGCGGTACGGCTTAAGCCCGCGGTTGTAAGATTTCTCCCTCAGCCCGTTGAAAGTGTAGTCGCCCGTTTTTGAATAGAAAAGGATGATGTCGTGCTTGCGCGAGAATCGTTTCCGGGGGCTGGCGCCCCCCGACCGGTAACACCAGGCTATCTCGTTCTGGAAATTGCCGTAGCCGAACAGGCCGGAGCTGTCCAGCAGCACCTTGACGTAATGCGAGGCATGCCAGTCGCAGTGATAGTAGAAGCTCCCGGTCGGCTTTAAAACGCGGTACAGTTCCTTGAGGCGGGGCTTCATGTAACGGATATAGGCATCCACCCCATCGAATTTGTCGACGAAGTGTCTTTGATCAATTGCCTTAGCCGGGGCGCTGTAGTTGCGGTTGGAATTGAAGGGCGGATCGATATAGATCAGGTCAATGCTTTCCGATTCCATTTCCTTTAGCTTCACCAGGCAATCGCCGCAGTAGATGACGCCGGTCTTCACGGATTTATTGTATCATGCGGGATGCCCCGGCCGGGGTTTAATGCTATCATTGGATAAAATCAGCTACGAGAGTGGTTTTAAGTGAAGGAGCCTGTAATCAACCAGGTCAAGTCGTTTATACTGCCTTTTACGGCACTGTTTATCATACCTGCAGCTATATTATGGGCGACCGGTTTCAGAATAGGCTGGGGTCTGGGGCTGCCATGGGACGCTGTCATCGTGCTGGCAGGTTCAGTGCTGATGGGGAACGGTTTGTACTATCTGTCCATCACTATCTGGCTTTTTATCAACATCGGCAGGGGTACACTGGCGCCATGGTCTCCAACCAAAAAGCTGGTGGTCATCGGTCCCTATTGCCATGTGCGTAACCCCATGATCAGCGGCGTATTGATGACCCTACTGGGTGAATCGATCGTCGTCGGCTCGGTCGGCATATTCATCTGGTTCCTGCTGTTTTTCATGATCAACCATATCTACTTTGTGTTTTCAGAAGAGCCCGGACTAACGAAGAGGTTCGGTCAGGAATACCTGGCATATAAAGAGAACGTCCCGCGCTGGATACCCAGGTTGCGGCCGTGGACCGGCTAATAAGAGGGGTAAAATGGCATTCCAGAGATCTGACCTGGTAAATTTCTATTCCCACCTGCTTGGTGCGGTGGCAGCGCTGGCGGGCTACATAGTGCTGCTGCTGAACTCTTCCGGTTCCGTGACAAATATTGTCCTTTCCAGCATATATGGCTTTGGTGCCATCTTCGTTTTTACCTGCAGCGCGGCGTACCACGGCCAGAAGGCGGACGAGGATGAGCGCAACCCGTGGCGCAAGCTGGACCACATAGCCATTTTCTTCATGATCGCCGGTACATATACGCCTATAAGCTATATTTACCTGGATGGCTGGTGGCGCTGGGGGGTAATCGGCGCGCAGTGGCTGCTGGTCATACTGGGATTGGTCTTCAAGCTCGTTTATATACATGGGCCGCGCTGGCTGACAACAGTCATCTACGTCGTCATGGGTTGGATGCTGATCATCCCTTTGAACCAGCTGCTGGTAACCATGCCATTGAATTCGCTCTTGCTGCTCCTGGGAGGTGGCATTGCCTATACCCTGGGGGCACTTATCTATGCTCTCAAAAAGCCCAATCCCCTTCCGGGCGTCTTCGGCTTCCACGAGATATTCCACCTGCTGGTATTACTTGGCGCGGTACTGCACTACATGGTCATTTACTACGCGATAAAAGGCTGACCAGGGCTAAGGGCATAAATGAAAATCGAAATGCTCGGCGTTCACAACACTGAAACGGATAAAGCCAGGCTGCCATGCCTGCTGGTGGATGATGTAATGGCCCTGGATGCGGGGGGACTTACCTCTTCCCTCACCCTGCAGAGGCAGAGGGCAGTCAGGACAGTGTTGCTGACGCACCACCACTTCGATCATTCTAAAGATATAATAATGCTGTGCGCCAACGGCCCGCAGGAGATAGTGGGCCTGGAGGTATTCGGCCTGCCTGCCACACTTGATGTGGTTTACCACTACCTGATGGACGGCCAGATGTACCGCGACTACACGAAGTGGCCGTCAAAGGAGCGTCCCCGGCTGAGGCTGAGCCCGGTAGAGCCGCTGACAACGGTCGTGGTTGGTGACTTTGAGGTCACTCCCGTCAGCGTTACCCATTCCGTGCCCTCGGTGGGGTTCCTCGTCTCGTACCCGGGCGGCAAATCGTTCTTCTACACGGGCGACACGGGGCCAGGGTTGCGACATTGCTGGGAGGCCATCTCGCCGGACCTGCTCTTCATCGAGGTCACCGGCCTCGACAGCATGAGGGAGGAGATGACGAAACTCAGGCGGCACCTCACACCATCGATGCTGGTCGAGGAGCTCAATGAATTCCAGCGCATCAGGTCATACCTGCCGCGGGTTATCATCACGCACATTCCCACGGCCTTCGAGGAAGAGGTCCGCGCCGAACTCGCTGCAGCCGGCAAGCAACTCGAGACCGAACTGGAGGTCGGCTATGAGGGGCTTACGATCGAGATATAAACCGTGACCTGTTACAGCTTCGTTATGTCGAAAGGTGTCATCTTGCCATCGGGCGTGTAGTCGTAGAAGCCCTTGCCTACCTTGCGTCCCAGCCTTCCGGCCTTGAGCATTTTCTCCATGAGGGGTGATGAAGCCGCGATATCCGACGCGCCCAGCGCCGCGAAAGACTTGCCCACGCGCACATAGATGTCGATACCCGCGTTGTCCGCGATCTCGAAGGGTCCGATATTCCAGTTAAATCCGTAACGCATGCCCTGGTCGACGTCTTCCACCGTCGCGATACCGTTCTCCACCAGGGAGAGCGCCTCGCGGAAGGCTACGCCGTTGACGCGGTTCATGATGAAGCCAGGAATGTCCTTCATTACCTTCACAGGGTACTGGCCCAGGGATGTTATGTAATCCACGCTCTTGCTGAATACGTCGCCGGAGGTCTTCTCCCCCTTGATAACCTCCACCAGCCTCATCATGGGCACCGGGCCGAAGAAGTGCAGGCCCACCACCCTTTGGGGGTGCTTTGTCAGCGAGGCCAGGCGGGTAATGGGTATGCTGGAGGTGTTGGAAGCGATAATGGTCTCAAGCGGGCAGAGGGCGTCGAGCTCCTTGAACAGCTCCTTTTTCATATCCTCGTCCTCGAAGACGGCCTCGATCACCCACTGGCACCTGGGGGCAATCGAGAGGTCATTGACGGCAGTGATCCTGTCCTGCACCGCGCGGGCGCTGTCCTTGATCTTTCCCTTGCCGGCCAGCTTTTCGGTGGACCACTTGATCTGCGCCAGGCTGCCTGCGACAGCTTCGGGATTGTTATCCTGCAGGTAGACACTGTAGCCTGCCTGCGCAGCCACCTGGGCGATGCCCCCACCCATGAAGCCCGCGCCTATGACCAGCACGTTATCCATCGTGATATCTCCTTCGAACAATTTTTACCCTCTGAAATAAGGGTCACTTATTGTGCATAAATCTGTGGGATTTCGCAATAGACTATGCCATGTTAATTTAGTACTATAATGCGGTCAATAATATTCTTGATATCAGCAGCATAATCAGCAGGAGGCACAACATGGGAAGTTTCACGCGGTCAGAAAAGACCATGGTGATCATTTTCTTTGTACTGTCCCTGCTCTATATCTCCCTCATCCCTGTGCGGGAAGTGGTGCCCGGTGTCGACGTCCTGAAGGACCTGCCGGACATCACGCTGGCCATCCTCGCCCTTACGGCCATCGCCGGCGCCAGGGGGAAACTGCTTTTCGCTACATACCTGCTGTGCGCCCTGGCAGGGCTGGCCCTGGATTTGCCCATCGAAGAGGCCTTCGTTCTCGGATTGCTGCTGTTCATGCTCGGCCACCTCGGCTATATCGCTACATTCCTGCTCGATTTCCAGTGGAGGCCCCGCATGCTGTGGATTGTCGCACCGATATTGATTTATGCCGCCGGCATGGCGCTACTCTTCGAGCCTTTCCTGGGAGACCTGCAATTGCCCGTTTACTGCTATATTGCTGTGCTCGGCATGATGTGCGCTATTGCCACGCAGAGGAGATCCGGCAATAACTTCGCAATTTATGGCGCGCTGCTCTTCATGGCCTCGGATTCTGTTCTGGCCTGTAACAAATTCGTAAGCCCCATGGCGGGACAGGATTACATCGTGATGTTCACCTACTATGGCGCCCAGTTCTTCATACTCTACAGTTTCCTCGAGGATAAATACCGCAAAAGCACCTGACCGTACTTTGTTATATAATATTTAGCGCCGCCTCGAAGGGCGCCCTCCCGCAGGGCGGCCGCCAAATAACTTTTTACGGAGGTATTTCCCCATGCCTTTAATCGAATGGAGCATTGACGAGAATATAGCGCTGCTCACCATGAAGAGCGGCGAGAACAGGTTCAACCTGGGCTTCTGCAATGAACTGCTCAAGGCCCTGGACGATATCGAGAAGAAGACCGCTGCCAATGCGCTGGTGGTGAGGTCCGCCGACGAAAAGATATGGTGCAACGGCATGGACCTCGACTGGCTGGTGCCAGCCATCGGGCGCAAGGACCCGGACGTGGAGAAGTTTTTCGATACACAGGACCAGGTGTACAGGCGCATAACTTTCTATCCCATGATCACGGTGGCGGCGCTGACCGGCCACGCTTTCGCCGGCGGTGCCATACTGGCCTGCTCCTTCGATTTCCGTTTCATGCGGGCCGACCGCGGTTTCCTGTGTTTCCCGGAGGTCGACCTTAATATCCCGTTCCTGCCGTACATGGATGCCCTGGTCCAGAGGGCCATGCCCATGCACAAGGTGTTCGAAGCTGAACTGACCGGCAAGCGTTTCACGGCTGCCGAGCTTGAAAAATACAATGTTATCAGCAAGGCCTGCCCCTCCGCTGATGAGACTGTCAAAGAGGCTGTGGCCTTCGCAAAAAGCCTTAACAAGGGCAGGGGTATCGTAACTGCGATGAAAAAGGTCATGAATGCCCGCATCTGGGATTTCATGGATAACGTGGTACGGCCCGACCTGGACGGAGGCGGCGTACCCATTAAATAGGCCCGTTAAATCAAACTTATGAAAACCTGGTACATTAAAATCAGGGCGATGCTTGCCCTAATATTGCCATTAATCGTCACAGCAGCGGCTCTAAGCTCATGCAGCGGTCCCGGCGTGGCGGATTCGCTGGTCAAGGTGTATGCAGACGATACTGCGGTTAACGGAATAATTGTAGACAAGGCCGGCTATGTAGTGACAGGCAACACTGCCCTGGGAGGCAGCAGCGCCCTATCGGTTGAGCTCAAACCGGGGCAGAGCTACGCGGGGCGCTTGATCTGCAGCGATAGTGCCAGGGACCTGGCCGTCATTAAAATGGAAGGTGATTACCCCGCACTCAAACCTTCCCTGCCGGGAGATTCAGACCTCGTACGGCAGTGGGATGAGGTGACCGCCTGGGTTTTCAAGCCCGGCACCTCGGGCCCGGTGGAGTCAAAGGGCAGCGTGACTTCGCTACCCAAAGACGAGGGCGTTGCCTACCTGCAGACGAATGCTGCACTGGACCCGTCAGCAGCGGGCAGCGCTGTCCTGAACAAGGCCGGTGAGCTGGTGGGCATGGTTGCATGGAATACCGGACAGGTGGGGCACGAAGGCTATGTTTTGCCATCAAACGATATTAAATCAGTATTGTCCCAGGCGCAGGAAGCCGAGGCTGATCCGCTTGTCATTGCCTCTGTTGACCCGCCCGCCGTTTTCAGCGACCGCGCCGTAATATCATGGAAGACCAACCGCCCGGCAACCAGCCAGGTGGAGTTCGGTCCCAAAGACTCCTACGGCAACAAGACGGCCCTGGACACAACCATGCTGGCCACCCATGCTGCGGTATTGCAGGGACTGTTGCCCAAAACGACTTATTATTTCCGTATGCTTTCGGTAGACTGCTGCGGTAATCCCGCGGAGTCAAAGGGGTATACACTCACAACCACGGCCGCCGGCGCCCAGGCGGGCGCATTCACTATCTCCAATGTAGATGTCTACGACATCACCAGTTCGGCGGCATCGGTGAGATGGATTACCAGCAAAGCTGCCACGGGCGCTGTGAGTTACCACATGGATAAAGAGGCCGAATCGGAAACTGAAGCCGATAAAAATTTTGTGTACGAACACAAATTCAGGCTGAACGGCCTCAGGCCGGAAACGCGCTATAGCGTGAGCATAAAGTCCGAGACTGATTTCGACGAATCTGCGGAACAGGTCCTGGACCCATTCACGACACCCCCATCATCACCTGTCTGCTGCAAGATAAACTGCAGGATATCAGATTTTTCCTTTAAAACCCTGCAGGGAGAAGATTTTACCAACAAGGATATCGCGGGAAAGAAAGTATTTATTGTTTTTACCAAGACGACCTGCCCGACCTGTATGCAGCAGGCGCTTTTCCTCAACGATGTGTACCGCGCCTGGCCCAAGGGCAGCGACATGCTGATGTTCATGGTGGCCAGCAGCGAGAAGAAAGCCGATGTCGAGGAGTGGATCAAGAAATACGGATTGGTTATGCCCGTTTACATAGATGCGACCGCAAAGCTTGTCAGCGGTTGCCAGTTCCGCACCATACCGACGGCACTTTTCCTGGATACGGGGTCGGTCATCAGGGACTACAAGAGCGGGGGGTTTGGCAACAGGAAAGATATGGAGGCATCGTTGAAGCGTTTCTACGAGACTGAGCGTTAGCGGCGCTGCAAACCGTTTTAGGATATAAACAGGCCGGCGCCCCGCGAGGGGCGCCGGCCTGTTCGTTAATAGCTAAGACCTGAACACGAAGCTGAGCGCGCCGGCAAGATCGATATTATCACCATCCTTCAGCGCGTGCTTGCCTGTACCCTTGATGGCAGAACCGTTCAGCCTGGTGCCATTGGTGCTGCCCCGGTCCTCGATGTAATATTGCCCGTTCTCATAGCTGACCGTTATGTGCTGCCTGGAGATCAGGTCGGCCTTGTCAGGCGAGGCCATAGACTGGAAATCCCTGCGTCCCAGGGGATTGCCGTCACCTGCCAGCGAAAGCTCGCTGCCATTGGAGGCAACGAACTTGGCCGACGGTCCCACGGCTACCGGAGTGGTTTTAGGAGAACCTGTCGCAGGCAGTGTAGCCACGGGTGACGTTACAGCCGGCATGGTACCGCCACGCGCGGTGCCGTAATTAACTGACTGTGCAGCTACCGGCCTTCTCAGCAGGAGGATTACGATTATTATGGCGGCGGCAGCCAGCAGAGCGATAAGCAGGAGGTAGGGCAGCCACCAGGCCAATAGCGCATTGGTATTGCCGGCACTGGTGCTGGCCTGGCTCACGGTTGAACTCGACTCAGCCGTACCGGCATACGTGTTGCCCGTGTAATAAGTGCTGCTGACATATGGAGCCACCGTTACCGTAGTGCTGGCGGCTACCGTGCCGGCACTGTTGGAAGCAGATATGGTGTAAGTGGTGGTGTAAGCAGGGGTTACAACGTACACACCTGTATTGGGCACCGAACCCACCGCCGGGGATATGCTGATATTGGCTGTATTGTTAACCGTCCACGACAGCGTGGCCGACTCTCCCGGCTGGATATAGCTGGGGTTGGCTGTAAATGAGCCGATGACCGGGGCATACACCGGGGTAGGCGTGGAAGGAACCACTACGACTGGATAGGAGGGGGACACCCATGACCTGTAGTAAGGGTAGGCCCCGTAATAGTACGGGTAGTAAGGGTAGTCCGGGTAGGGATAAGGGCGCGGTGGTGCAGGCGGCCTCGGATGTGGCGGTGGAGGAGGTGGTGGAAATGGGCCTGGCGGTATCGGTCCCGGACCCGGTGGTATAGGACCTGGTGGAAATGGTCCTGGCGGTATCGGTCCCGGACCCGGTGGTATAGGACCTGGTGGAAATGGGCCTGGCGGTATCGGTCCCGGACCTGGTGGAGGTGGGCCCGGGGGTGGGAATGGTCCCGGTGGTGGAAATGGGTGTGATGCCCCTCCGGGGCCTGCCGGCGGCCCGGGGGCTGCAGGTACTGTGGGCGGTGGCAAAGTGGGAGGCGGGAGTGCAATACCTGCCGAAACTTCCGGCGGCAATGGAGCCTCGGCTATAAGTGTAACAGGCAACGGAGGATCAACCGGCGTGGGCTCCGTAATGGGTGCTGCCGGTGGTTCCATCACAGGGGCCGGTAGCGGCAGAGCGGGAGGCTCCGGAACAGGCACAACCGGGTTTTCAACCACCGGGGGCAGTGGCGGAGGAGCCGGAGGCTCAACCAGCGTAGGAACCGAAACGGGTACTGCCGGGGGCTCAGCCACCGGGGCGGTAGGCTCTGGAACAGGTGCGGACGGAGGCTCAATCACCGGTGCGGGTATAACCGGTGCCTCAACCACAGGGTCAGGCGCCGGCGATCCTGATTCATCCTCGTAGAACTGGCCGGTGGCCCGGTATGCCGGAGTGTCCTGCGATGCAGAGGCAGGCGTAAGCGGCAGCATAAGTGCGGAGCAGACTAATAGTACCGCCACCATCAATTGCAGGGCCTGTTTGTTGATCATTTTGTCCTCCTCTTGAATAACTATATTTTAAAGGTGATACTCAATTTATCGGCCAGTTCAATGACGTCGCCGTCGACAAGGGCCTGCCTGCCGCTGCCGCG
>Ga0247841_10007140_pt1 | contig 16754 bp, 15 predicted proteins | sample LaCruzMarch2015__2_FD_192410 | JGI IMG/M metagenome (GOLD analysis project Ga0247841, IMG submission 192410) | Freshwater microbial communities from meromictic Lake La Cruz, Castile-La Mancha, Spain - LaCruzMarch2015_18m | ecosystem: Environmental > Aquatic > Freshwater > Lake | place: Spain... | reverse complement strand
GCCGCGGTGATATGATTGTTCGCAAGAAAAACCTGCCCCAGATAGAAACCAGTCTGGAAGCGATCATCTGCTGGATGGATGAACAAGCCATGACCATGAATACTCCTTACATTATAAAGCACACGACAAAATATGCCAAAGCCAGTATAACAGAGATTATTTACAAAATAGATGTTGACACACTGCATCGGCAGCCGGCGGATGCTTTTTTATTAAACGAGATCGGCAGGGTGGAAATCAGCACCGCCGCCCCCATCTTCTTTGATCCCTATAAAATAAATCATGCTACAGGCAGCTTTATCCTCATTGACCCTCTGACCAATAATACTGTTGCTGCCGGAATGATCCGTGATGCCATAAGGCATATTGAAGATTATAAAGATGATCAGTCCTCTGACAGTGGCAAAACAAAAAAATCACCGAACGTAATCCGGCGAGGATTAAATATCGAACTAACTGACCGCGAAAAGCAGAATGGGCATAAGGCTTGTGTGTTGTGGTTCACCGGGCTGTCAGGTTCTGGTAAATCCACTATTGCCATGGAGCTGGAACGCCGCCTGTTTGCCAAAAAATGTAATACAGTATTGTTGGACGGCGATAATATTCGGCACGGCTTATGTTCTGATCTGGGTTTTTCTCCCGCCGATAGAAAAGAAAACATCCGCAGAGCAGGTGAAGTGGCCAAAATATTTTTTGATCATGGTAACATCGTTCTTTGCACATTTATTTCGCCATTCAAAAAAGACAGGGAATTTGTGCGCTCTTTGTTTCCGCAGGGTCGCTTTGTTGAAATCTACATGAGTTGCAATCTTGATGAATGCCTCAGGCGTGACCCCAATGGATTATACAAAAAAGCTCAGTTAGGTTTAATAAAAGAATTTACCGGTCTATCTTCGCCCTATGAAGCTCCGGAAAAGCCGGAATTAATCATAGATACTGAAAGTCTGACCGTGGAAAAGTGCGTTGATATGATAGAGCAGTTTCTAATCAGTAATTCCATCATCACCGATAAAAATATTTCCCGGTGATATGTCCTTACCACGCAAGGTATAACGATTAGAGGGGTTGTTCAAAACTCCCTCAAAATAACGGTTAAATGAACGACTGCTATTGATGATTGATCTTGTCAAGCGTAAATTCCAAAACCTAATTTCAGATAAGAAATTCTCTGAGATTTTAACCGGATCGTCTTGGGCGCTGTCCGCGCATGTTATTTCAGCCGGCCTGGGCCTGGTGTTCAGTATAATTATTGCCAGAGCCTATGGCGCGGAAGTGCTGGGTATTGTGGCAGTGCTTAATTCATTTCTCACAGTGGCCACCATTTTTACGGTGCTGGGTACAGGCACATCAATCCTTCGCCTTATCCCGGAGCATCTGGTTAAATATTCGCCCACATCAGCTTTTAAAGTCTATCGGAAGACCCAGTACTTTGTGGCGGGAATCTCTGTGCTTACAGGCAGCCTGCTTTTTTTTGCCTCAGGATTTATTGCGGAAACCGTGTTTTCCAAATTGCACCTTAGATTTTATTTTGCTTTGGCCGCTGTGTTCATCGTGTTCATGTCGATCACGCAATTAAACACCCAGGCTGTGCGCGGGCTACGCCTGATCCGTGTATTTTCTTTCATGCAGCTACTTCCTTCTCTTTCAAAGCTGCTAATCCTGATCCCCGTAACCATTTTCTTTTTTCACCGGGACAATCCGATCTATGCCATGTTCGCGTCCATGACTGTTACAGCTCTGGCCGGGGCTTTGATCATGGACAGGGCATTTAAAGTTAAAACAGGGCCAAACGACATTGTCCATCATATGCCGTTGGAAAATATCCTGGCCATTTCTCTGCCCATGATTTTGACTTCCACTATGACCTTTGTAATTGGCCAAACCGGTGTGATCATGCTAGGGATATTCAGGACTGAGGCGGAAGTGGGATATTACTCCGTTGCTGTCAGTCTTGCATCTTTGACCAGTTTTGTCTTGGCAGCTATTAACTCCATGGCCGCGCCCAAATTTTCCGAACTATATCATGGCGGTAAAATGGATGAACTTTTTTATATAGCCCAAAAATCAGCCAAACTTATTTTTTGGACTACTGCACCGATCCTGGCAGGGTTGGTGGTATTGGGCAAACCGATTCTTAATCTGTTTTTCGGTCCGGAGTTCACGACAACCTACTTGGCTATGATGTTGCTAGTAATTGGCCAGTTTGTCAATTCTATATGCGGATCCACTGGCTATTTCATGAACATGACAGGCGAGCATAAAGTTTTCCGGAATATTATTTTTGGTGCTGCCATTATATCAGTCGGTCTTGGCCTTGTATTGATTCCGTCATTTGGCATCAACGGTGCGGCGTTTACTGGCATGATCAGCCTTGTTTTCTGGAATATCGCCACTTTTCTTTACATTAAGCAGAAATATGGGAAAAGTATAGGGTACGTGCCGTACTTTATGCTTCAATAATCAGATGCCATCGCGCCCGGGGAAAGAAGTGTTAATGTTGCTTTGTTCACTCATTTTGGGGCTGTTTATTTTCCGAATCAACACAAAAAGTAGCCGTTTGCTGATGTAAATTTCAATGTGTTAGTTTTGGCAAAAAGGAGTAAAAAAGGATGAATAGAAAACCAAACTTTTTTATTGTGGGTGCCCCTAAATGCGGCACAACTTCAATGTACCAATATCTGTCTCAGCATCCGGACATTTTCATGTCTAAAATTAAGGAACCACATTTTTTTGGAGGAGGTAGAAATTCTTATCCAAATACCAGTTGGGGGGATTATCTGAGTCTTTTCAATGATGCCATACATGAAAAGTGTATAGGCGAAGCTTCCACAAGATACCTATATTCGGAAGATGCATGTAAAAGAATTCATAAGCATGACGCCAATGCCAAGATCATCATAATGTTAAGAAATCCTGTTGACATGATATATTCTTGGCATGCCCAGTTGCTTTGGAATTGTGTCGAAGATGAAAAAGACTTTCGTTGTGCATTGGAGCTTGAGACTAAGAGAAGGAATGGCCTGCATATGCCAAAGACAAAAAAAGCAGATTTACAGGATTGGAGACTGATGTATCGTGCTTGTGGTTGTTACTCCGCACATGTAAAGCGGTATCTGGAAATGTTTGGAAAAGATCGATTGCACATTATTATTTTTGAAAATTTTGTCCAAAATACAAAAGTTGTCTATCAGGAATTGTTGGAATTTTTTGAGGTGGATAGCTGCTTTGTTCCTGAACTACCTGTTGCCAATCCAAACAAATATCCGCGCTGGTGGCCAATCCAACAGTGGATTCAAACTTCAGAATCTTTTCCGAAAAAGATGATCCTCCGTTTTGTGCCACAAAGAATCAGAAGATTTGCAAACAAATTAACATATTACAAACAGCAACGGCCACCGATGCCGGAAGATTTACGCATTGAATTAACCGAGTATTTCTCTGATGATGTAATGAAACTGGAGAAGCTTATTAACATTGATTTGTCGGTGTGGAAGGCTTTATGATTGATCATAGAAGACGCCGGTATTATGTTAGAATTATAATAATATTAAGAGAAATATTATGAATAATTATTTTCCTAAGCCTTCATCCAGTCATATTGTAATCCACCTCGATGGTCATGAGGGTGGAGGTATACGTACTGTAGCCGAAGCATGGTATCTAGGCTTTACTCAAAGGGGTGTCAGGGTCAGTTATATTATGAACCGGAGTGGTGTATATGCCAGAGAACTTTATGCTAAGGGTCGTGAAATATATTGTGCCGATATGGGCGATGTTCGGAGTAAATCATGGAATTTTGCAGGATTTCTCCTGCCGGATGTCGTAGGATGGATTTTCTCCTTAAAAGCTATTAGAAACGTACGGACTTGTTTTGAAGAAATTTTACAAAATTTAAAACCCGATGTTGTGTTAGGCAATGGTGCCAGTAGCGCGGCAGTAATTGGACCTGCTTGTAAAACATGTGGAGTTGACTTAGTCTCTTGTTTTCATGGAATCAGTAATTCCGATGATTTTTTAGCGATTCGCAAGCGTGCTATTGCTTATCTTGTAAATAATTATTGCCGAGAAATTGTTGGGGTATCTCTGGCGACGCTTGTAGCAATAATACCGTATTTGCGTATTCCGTACCGAGTAATATACAACTCTGTGCCCGGAATTGTTGTTTCCACCACTAATAAACAACGGTTACGAAATATGTGGAATATTTCTGACCAAGCAATAGTATTCGGAAGCGCATCCCGGATAACTGCTTCCAAGGCAATACATAGGTTCGTCGATGCAGCAAAAAAAATGGTAGTTTCAAATCGTAATGCTCCTGTATTTTTTTTAATCGCTGGAGATGTGCGCTCAAAAAATGATCAGTTATATCTAGACAATATTCTTGCCACGATAAAACAAGAAAATTTGCAGGATAAGATACGATATGTGGGATATCAACCAATTTCACATTTTTATTCTTCGATAGATGTTTTCTGCCACACTTGTGAAGGTGTTGAGCCTCTCGGATTAACCGTTGTTGAAGCCCTTTCTGCTGGATTGCCCGTGATTGTATGCAATAGAGGTGGTTTTCTTGAATTTCTTCCTAACAATATAGGAATTAGATACAATGCTTCTTCTCATTTAGCACTTGCTGATGCAATGCAGAAAATGTTGGGAGTTTCATTACGAAAAGAGCAAGCTGAAATTGGCTGAAAGTTTTTCTTAAATGAATATATCTCTTATTCTCAGTGGGTTGATGATTGGTTAAAAGTTCTTATAAATTATAAAGGACACCAAAACCTTGAGGCGTCAATACTGGCTGCCCGAGAGGATCTTTGAAGGTGGCAATTAAATGCATCAAAATCACATGAATAAGTTTATCAGCTATTTGTCAGTAATAGCAGTTATGTTTTTTTCGTACATACCTTTTTTATATTTTTTTTCTATTATTAAAATAGAAAAATATCTAATTTTTATATTGTTAATATCCGCTATCTTAATCCTTACTCTATTTAGTTTTACCGGACAAATACTGCGTGGCAAAATTAAATTCTCCCAACTCAATATTACGGCGTTATATTTGTACATGTTATTTGCAATATATGCTTTAATACGCTGCTTCCTAACAGGTGAAACATTAAACGATCTTTTTACAATAAGAACACTTATCTTGGTAAACCCTGTGTTTGTGATATTGGCGCTGTTATGTCTGCAAAATAAAAAAGATGTTATCAGGATGATAACTTTGCTTTCGGGCAGTTATTTCATTTTTTTAGTCGTATCTTTTATACGAGGGAATATTTCTTTAAGCTCATCTTCTTTTCAAAGTATATTTATTGATATGGAAGGCGATTTTTACCAGAATATTAATATGTATCTTGGCCTATTCGCAATCTGCAATATAAGTCTGCTGTCATCCAAAAAAAATTACATTTCCAAGATTCCTAAAATTTTAATTCCATTATCAATAATAGGCATGCTTTTCATAGGTGGGCGCGGTGCTATAGTTGCTATTACAGCAGTATTATTAATATATTTTTTTAAAGAGTCAACGACATGGTCATTCAAGATATCAGACACGCTTAAGCAGATGATACTAATTTTTACCTTGGTACTCTTGCTGATATTTTATTTTGCCGAAATTACCAAACTATTTAATGATTCAGTTACGTTGAGACGATTTATAGTGCTCACTGAAGAAGGTGATTCGTCAAAAAGAATTTTCCTTTTTTCAAAAGCGCTTGAGCTATTTTTTAGCGATATAAGAACGCTGCTATTTGGCGCCGGGATCAATAGTTTCCCTGTATATATAGGTGCTGACAGCAGGGGGGGGTATCCTCATAATATTGTATTAGAGCTTTTAGCAGAATATGGCATTATTGGTACTATCTTTTTCACAATTCCTGCTATTTATGTCATAAGCATTCGCAAAAAAATATTAGGTTCAATTTACGGTAATCGTGCTGAGGAAAAGATAATATTTTTCCCATTTATTTATTTTCTAGTAATTCATTTTTTTTCCGGCGGTTTAAGAAATTCATGGGTGCTTATATTCTATTTGTTTTTATTGTTACCCAGTCAGAATGATGTTCAAATATATAGCAATAAAGAAAGAGTTGGACAATGATGCCTAATAAGGTCTGTATCATTGCATCCGTTCATCCCCCGTTTGATGTTAAAATATTCCAGAAGGAAGCATGGATCAGAAGTGGATCGGTGGCTTGCTCAAAAAAACTTCAGTCGATAAGGTTGATGTTTTATGCGCGCAGCATATTAAAGCAACTAAGGTTTTCAGCGATGACATTATCAATGTCCAATTCTTCTAAATCAGAATCAAGCAATAAAACCAAAGTGCTTCATATTTGCAGTGACTTCGCCAACCAAAACATTTACACACAACTCGTAACGCATTTGGCGGATAAAGGTGTTTCGCAGGTGGTTTATGCAGCCGTACGGACTGAGAAAGAAGCTGCATGGTCGCCGCCGGTACTGGCGCATACCGAATATTACTTACGGCACATTCTTCGTCCGTACCACCGGTTATTTTTTAGAGCAAAAATCCGAAAAGTAGTCCATGACCTAAATACACAGGTTGATCTGACAAACATTGGCCTGATTCATGCGCACTTTCTCTATAGTGATGGAGTTGTGGCATTGCGGCTAAAGAAGTTGTTCGGTATTCCATATATCGTAGCAGTGCGAAGTACAGATATCTATGCCTTTAGGCGTTACCACCCTGATCTTAACTGGCTTGCTGACAAAGTTCTCAGGGAAGCGAGCCGCGTAGTTTTCATTTCGCCAACCTACCGTACGTTTTTGCTTGCGCGCCTTCGAACAGACATGCGTAAGCTGGTAGATCATAAATCGATCGTGGTGCCTAATGGTATTAAGCCCGATTGGTTAACCCAGAAGCCTTCGTTTTCTGAGTCGTCGGGTCATTTGCTCCGCCTCATTTATGTAGGAAGTTTTTTAAGGAGAAAAAACATTCCCAAAATCCTGGAGGCGGTTTCAATCCTCGCCGCTAAACAACCTGTGCAGCTTACACTCGTCGGGGGCGGAGGCAATGGAGATAGTGAGGTACAGCAACTATTGAATTCAGGCAAATATAGGTTTGTAAAGTATTTGGGAAGAGTTGAAAATGGGAAGTTTCTCAGGGAGGTTTATCGGGAGAACGACCTTTTTGTCATGCCTTCATTCCATGAGACCTTTGGTGTTGTTTATATCGAAGCGCTATCCCAAGGCTTGCCAATTATCTATAGCCGTGGGCAGGGTGTAGACGGTTACTTTGCACCGGGGACAATTGGCGAAGCGGTAGATCCAAAAAGCCCGGCCGATATTGCTCATAAAATCGATATTCTTGCCAACCGCAGACAACAGGTTGCGCAAGAGTGCGTAATTCAGGCTCAACGATTTGATTGGTCGCAAATTGCAAAGACATATAGAAAAATATATGCATCAATCCTGATGAACGGCATATAAGGCTTCACGGGATTGTTCAACTTACCAATACAGCTACGCTTTCAGAATTGGAGTTTCAACAACAAAATAAGTAACATGCATAAATTGATAAAGGAGACATAAAAAAATTGAAGGTTATTTCTGATGTTAACGATGGTGGATTTCTTAAGCGGATAAATCCAGGAATGCTGTTAATTATCGGTCTTTTTATTATCGGTATTGTTTTAAGAATATGGCAATACGCGGCCAATCGCTCACTGTGGCTTGATGAAGCCAAGCTTGCGCTTAATATTTTACACAGTTCATTTGCCGCCCTAACACAGCCACTTGATTATGATCAGTCAGCGCCTTTACTATTCCTGTTCATCCAGAAAACTATTATTATTGTTCTGGGTAACAGCGAATTTGCGCTGAGGCTTTTCCCTTTGGTGGCGGGAATCCTATCTTTGTTCCTGATGTATAAAGCAGTAAAAAAGTATCTTCGGGGAACATCTGTTTATATTGCTATGGCGCTGGTTTGCCTTTCTTCAGCCTTAATTTACTATTCATCGGAAAACAAGCAATACGCAAGCGATGCGCTGTTTACACTTGTTTTACTTCTCGCCGTATTTCCTTGCCTGCAAGATGGCGCCAAACCAAAAAGTTATATATTGTTGACGGCTGCCGGACTTATCGCAATATGGATGTCTCACCCGGCAGTCTTTGTTCTGGCCGGCATTGGCATTGTTTTGATAATTTTGCCACTGTTAAAAAAAGATTGGAAGAATATTTTGTGGCCTTTTTTAATTTGTTTGTTCTGGTTGATGAATCTAGCTTTCCTCTACCTCTTTTCTTTGCGTTCTACAGCAGCTAACAAAGCATTAAACCCTTACTGGAAAATTAGTTTCATGCCGATTCTTCCATGGAATAATTGGGGCTGGTTTGGTACTTTTTTTGAAGGCATCTTGCAACACTTTGATCTTCCCTTTATTGCCGTCAGCGCAGTCCTTCTGCTTGTCGGATGTATATCTATCTTTTTGCGGAACTGGCGCAGTGGTCTTGTTTTAATTTTGCCGACAGTTGCAGCAATGCTTGCTTCAGGTCTTAGGTTGTATCCTTTCCGCGGACGCTTGCTGATCTTCCTTTTACCCATTGTATTTTTTTTCATAGCGGAAGGAATTGAGCGAATTCGCGGCACACTGGCAAATTACAACAGGTTTGTGGCGTCTTTTATAGGCGCTGCTTTGGCACTGTTATTATTAGCTCAGCCTGTCGTTATCGCTATAGACGGGTTAAAAAATCCGAACATGCGTGAGCATATTCGGCCAATTGTGGAGTATGTAAGCCATAACAAACGAGCAGCTGATGTAGTTTATATCTATTATGGCGCAAAACCCGCTTTTCTATATTACGCTCCTTTCTACGGATTTAAAGACAGTGACTATAAGGTCGGGGTTATGGCAAGAAGTGAACCAGAGAAATATCTAAAAGATATCGACACACTAAGGAGCAATGAACGGGTATGGTTTGTTTTTTCGCATGTTATTGGCAACGGGAAAATCAACGAAGAGCAGTATTACATTATTCGTTTAAACGAAATTGGTCGAAAGATTGACGAATTCAGTACTCCCGGCGCGATCGTTTATTTGTATGATCTCAAGGGAAGAAGCACAAAGCTGAGATAATGAAAGAAGCAATAATGCGCATTATTTACTTACACCAATACTTCAACACCCCCAACATGTACGGGGGAACACGCTCATTTGAAATGGCGCGTCGTTTAGTTGCTGCCGGTCATGAAGTACATATGATCACAACTTGGCGTAAGCCCACAGAAAAAAAAACTGGTTCAATACGATTGAGGCAGGCATTCAAGTACACTGGCTTCCAGTACCCTACTCTAATTACATGAGTTACTGTGATCGGATTGTTTCTTTTCTGCGCTTTGCTTTGTTTTCAGCACACAAGGCAGCTTCACTCAATGGCGATGTTATCTTTGCCACCAGTACACCGCTTACCATTGCCTTGCCCGGTATCTATGCCTCCATTTGTAAGCAGATACCGATGGTTTTTGAAGTAAGGGATTTGTGGCCGGAGCTTCCTATTGCTGTCGGAATATTAAAGTCCCCTATATCTATCAAGGCAGCGCGTCTTCTCGAGAGGGCCGCTTATCGTTTTTCTAGGCATGTTGTTGCATTATCGCCCGGGATGAAGGATGGAATTGTAAAGACGGGATATCCTCAAGAGAAGGTGACTGTTATCCCGAATAGTTGTGATCTTGACTTGTTCGATGTGCCGAAGCTATATGGCAATGAATTCAGATCAAAATATGAATGGTTGGGTGACCGGCCGCTAGTCACCTATGCAGGGACTTTGGGTTTAATCAATGGCGTTGACTATTTAGTATATATTGCCAAACGCGTTTTGGAATATGATCCTGATATACGTTTTTTGGTGGTTGGCCAGGGTAAAGAAGAACGGAAGATAAGAGAAACTGCGGACGCATTGGGTATTTTAAATAAGAATTTTTTTATGATTCCGGCAATACCGAAGCGGGAAATTCCGTATGTTCTTAGTGCAACTGATATAACAACCTCCTTGTTTATTGATCTTAAAGAAATGTGGGCAAATTCCGCAAATAAATTTTTTGACTCGTTGGCGGCAGGCAAACCAATTGCTATTAATTATGAAGGTTGGCAAGCAGATCTGCTCAAAAGAACAGGCGCCGGGATTGTCCTCGATCCGGTAAATATTGATCAGTCAGCAAAAAAAATACTTCAGGCAATTAAAAATAGAGAATGGATGGGGAAAGCAGGTTTAGCTGCTAAAAAATTAGCTCATGAGGAGTTCTCCAGGGATATGCTTGCCAAGAGTCTGGCAACTGTTTTGAAAAGCGCAGTCAATTAAAAAAGAAAATTAAATTATGAGAGTTAAATAAATGAATATCTTGTTGTTATCAAAAAATTTTAACTATGGAGGCATTATTGAAAATATTATAACGCTTTCAGCAAAATTAAATAATAGAGGACATAATGTTATTGTTGCGACTTATAAAGGAACAAATAAAATAGATAATTTAACCAATAATGGTGTAGGACATAACCTAATAAATTTTAATATCAATAATCCGTTTGTGTTTTTCCAATCGGTAAAAAAATTAAAAAATATAATTAATGAAAACAAAATAGATATAGTACATTGTCACTTCAGAGTGTGCTGTCTATACATGGAGTTTTTGCAAAAATTTTCAAAAATAAAGGTGCCTTATGTATGGAGCAATCACTTAAATAACATACCGCATAGTTTTATACACAAAATATTCACTTTTAGTGGAAGTAAAGTTATCACCGTTTCTACTGACTTAAAGGAATTCCTAATTGGCAAATTAGGAATTCCTGCTGATAAAATAGAAGTAGTCTTAAATGGAATAGAGCTCAATGACTTTATTCCGCCTGATGAGTCAAAAAAACTTGAGTTAAAAAAGAAATTTAATGTTGAAGGTAAAAAAGTTATTACTTTACTGGGCAGATTAGCTGAAGTTAAAGGGCATATATATGCTATACAAGCCTTGGCTAAACTAAAAAAAGATTATGATATTAAAAATATTGTATTAATTTTTACTGGTGAAGGTAAGAAAAACTATAAGGAAAGTTTAATTCAAGAATCAGAAGCTTTGGGCGTATTAAGTAACATTAAATTTGTTGGTCATGTCAAAGCAAACGAGATTTTATCTATAAGTGATTTAATGATTTCACCAAGCCTAAATGAAGGTTTTTTAAATGCAGCAGTAGAAGCATTTGCAATGAAAGTTCCTGTTATCAGAACAAATACAGCAGGATATTTAGATATGGCAGAAGTTTGTGTAGGTATAGAAGTAGGCGATACAGTTGCATTGGCAAAAGAAATAATAAATATTGTTATTGATAATGTTGATACCACCGATATAAAAAATAAAGCATACGAGTTTGTAAAAAATAAATGTACCATAGATGTAAGAGCAAATAAATTATTGGATATATATAGTAAAGTGATTGTAAAATGAGTGCACAAGGTGAGAGCGATAATAGAAATAAGACGTAATCGAACAATCAAGAAAAAGGTTTGCATGGTATTGTAACAGCTTTTTGTGTTTCATTATAAAGACATTGATATGATTATAAATAAAAAATATTCCATCATTAAGGCATTCTTGGTCCGAACCCCAGCCCACCGCCCGCTCCTTGAAATCAAGGGCGCAGTGGAAAAAGTTCAGATTAGTCTTGCGCAGGATCATGGTAGCACAAGGGCCTATTGTATCAGTCCGTACAGGTCTGGAACCACTTATATTTCAAAACTTTTCGCACCTGGATATCGCGTGCGGCATGAGCCCATGCACTTCACCACGCTGAGACGACTGGACAATCAGGCGTTCTTAGCACAACGCGCACGTTTTCTTAACCTCGACCTGGAGTCTTCAGGTTTTTTTGCGAACCGCCTAGCAATGCTGAGGAGTTTTGCACCAGAAGTTCCAGTTCTATTTCTCTCAAGGGATCCGGAGATGTGGATCAGATCGGTTGTGAATTATTTGCGAACTCTTAGCCATCAAATTCACTACAACTATGTTGCGCGGCTTTTTTTTGATCCGATTTGCCAGGTGCCAATCGAACGGTTCTACACGTTGTCGCCGGCAGACCAAGAGCGTCTGGTACGGAGTCTGCTGGAGTTCTGGTTGGCCGCGAACGAAGCCGCCTTGCTAGATTCTAAGGCCTTGGTGATTCCAATCGATGCGCTTGATGAGCGAATTACCGAGGTGGAATCATTTTTAGGCCTTAAGACCGTGCGGCATGTAAACATCTCCCGGCGCGCAAATCCTGACAAACGTCCGCTGATCATCCGAGATTACTTAAACGTAGAGGCATATCGACACAGAGTAGTTGCGTTAGGATATTCTCTCTGACCCGATTGTTTTAACCTGTGTGATTGAGTCAGTGGTTTATGCAAGCGTGGTTTTAAGGTAAAGCACGAAGTGAATAAATTCTATATAAAGTATGGCAAGCGGTTGTTTGACCTGATGCTGGTTATACCAGGGTTGATAGTAGTTTCGCCGCTTCTTGTCATCACCGCATTGTTGGTTCGCAGTCAACTAGGGCGTCCGGTGTTGTTTAAACAGATCCGCCCAGGATTGCATGAAAAAACATTTACAATTTTCAAATTTCGCACAATGACCGACGCTCGTAACAAAGGTTGTAAACTGCTTCCTGATGCACAAAGATTGACGCGTTTTGGTGCTTTCCTGCGCGCCTCAAGCTTAGATGAATTGCCCGAACTCTTCAATGTTCTGAAAGGTGACATGAGTCTGGTTGGTCCGCGTCCTTTACTCATGCAATATTTGGCACGCTACACGCCTGAGCAGGCAAGGCGAAATGAGGTGAAGCCCGGTATTACTGGCTGGGCACAGGTTAACGGACGCAATGCTATATCTTGGGAAGAAAAATTAAAACTTGATGTCTGGTATGTTGATAACAGGTCGCTTTGGCTGGATGTAAAGATTATTTTTATGTCGATCTGGAAGATTTTCAAGCGTGAAGGAATAACCCAGCCAGGACAGGCAACAATGGAAGAATTTATGGGAGAAAAGAGATGAATTCGATACAACCAGAGACGATGGTGGACTTGCATCTAATGGGTGATAATGTAAAAAAACTTTTAAAGTCTTGTGGAAGAGGGGTTAAAATCCATCCACTAGCTAAAATTGCCAACCCACACATGGTTGAAATCGATGACTACTCAATCGTAGATGATTTTGTCTTAATTGCTGGGGGGAAGGGTGTATCAATAGGTAAGTTTGTTCATATTTCATCGTTTTGTTCTATAATTGGTGGCGGCATTCTTAGAATGGAGGATTTTTCTGGCTTGTCAGCCGGCTGTAGGATAATTACCGGGACAGATGATTTTTCTGGTAGAAGTTTGACTAATCCATGTGTTCCTAAGAAATATAAACCTTATCTTAATGAAGGCATTGTTAAAATAGGCAGGCACGTAATTTTAGGAACAAATACTGTTGTTCACCAGAATGTTTCAATAGGTAATTATTCAGCAACTGGTTCAAACACCGTTATTTTTAAAGACCTAGATCAAAGTGGAATTTTTGTCGGTGCACCAGCGCGCAGAGTGGGTAAGCGGCAAGTGGGTGATCTTCAACTCTTGGAGAAAAAACTATTGGAAGAACTCTATGACGGAGGGGGGTAACTTATATATCTGCAATAATATCTCACATGCATTGGCCTTGGTGGTTTCAGTCTTTTAGTCAGGACATCCCAGCCGATGCCTGCGCTTACGGCTTTCCGGATAAGGTTGTCAAAAAATTAGTTTCGATATTTTAATTATTAAATTATAATAAAAAATAAAGGATGAGAATTATCTAAAATGAAAAAAGTAATAATGCTTGGCGGTGGCGGGTTTGCGCGGGAAGTGCTCGATACTATCGATATTATTAATACGCAGACAGATGACGCTATTTCGCCAATCGGCTTTGTTTATGATGGTGGAAGTAAAGATACCGGGAAATTAATTCACGGCCTTCCAGTGCTTGGCGATTCATCACATCTGAAAAGAGTGGATTTTAATGAAGTGAGTTTGGTTGCTGCCGTTGGTCGTCCAGTATGGCGACGTAAAATGGTCGAGGGAGCAAAAAAGCTAGGTGGCAAGTTCATGAGCGTCATTCATCCGACCGTTACGATCAGCAAGTGGCTAAAATTGGCGAAGGGGCAATCATGCAAAGATTTTGCATTGTGATGCCGGAAGTTGTAATTGGTGATTTTTTCATCAGCAATGGTTTTGTCGGTATCGGGCATGACGCTGTTGTTGGTGATTTTGTGCAAATGAATCCGCATGTCGTTATTTCAGGCGGGACAATTATAGGTAACGATGTTTTCATTGGGCTTCGCGCAACCATTCTGCCGTCTAGGATTGGCGATGGCGCTGTAATAGGTGCTTGTGTTTTAGTTACGAAAGACGTTCCGCCCAACATGATGGCGAAAGGAATGCCCGCAAAACACTATGAAATGGATGAAAAGAAATATTAAAAAGTTACATTCGTGATGATTAAGGACATCTTACAACGGTAATGTAAAGAATATTCGAATTACAATCATGAAGGAATGGATCATATATGAAACTACCTGACTGGTGGACAAATCGGCTGAAGACAAATTACGATACGAAAGGCATTTTTGCGCGGTTGGCAATGGATATTATCTTGAGCAATCTGGGATTCTTCCTGGGGATTATCGTCACGGTGGGTATTTGGGTTTTTACATGGCATGTGACGACACAGGAATTTTTCGAAAAAATGTTTTTTAATGTTTGGATGGCCCATGTTCCTTTGCTAACATTCTCATGTTTATTTGCCTACTCCGTGAACGGGCTATATCGGGGAACGCATAATATGTCTTACTTGAGACAAATCATTGTGGTGAGCAAGGCCGTGGGAACAGCTCTTGCTCTCTTTCTATTTTTGATTTACATGACCAAACCATTCATGCCACGCAGTACAATTATAATGGGGTGGTTTTTTATCTTCATTCTGATTTTAGCCAGCAGATTGTTTTGGACCGCCTTTACTCGACAATATCATCTTACACCGATCAATGGCCATGATACACTGGCTATTTATGGTGTGCGCGATTTGGAGATGCTCTCTTCACAGGATGGCTGGATTCCAACGGAAGGTGCATCCACAAAATCAGCATGGCCTCACTTTGAGGATGATGAAGTTAACGCTGCCGCTGCGGTATTACGTTCCGGTAAAGTCAATCAGTGGACGGGGCAAGAGGTGAAAACATTCCAGAAGGAATTTGCTGCTTTCTGTGGCGTCCGACAAGCCATCGCGCTGGCTAATGGCTCAATTGCTTTGGACCTGGCGCTTTATGCGCTGAATATTGGCAACGGTGATGAGGTGATTGTAACCCCGCGGACATTTGTGGCCTCTGTTAGCTGTGTCTTGCTGCGAGGGGCTAAGCCGGTTTTTGCAGATGTACATCCGGAGAGTCAGAACATCACTGCTGAATCGATTGTTAAAGCGATTACTCCAAGGACGCGGGCGATTATTGCTGTTCATCTTGCGGGGTGGCCTTGCGATATGGATGCAATACTGGACATCGCAGAAAAATATCATCTGAAAGTAATAGAAGATTGCGCCCAAAGTCACGGAGCTATTTATTATAGCCGCAGGCCGGGGAGTTTATCGGTGGTTGATCAAGGTGCGCCTATTATGAGAGATGGCGTATTTCTTTACCCGCGTCTGGTGGGTAGTATGGGAGACGTGGCTGCCTTCTCTTTCTGCCAGGACAAGATAATGACTACCGGCGGTGAAGGTGGTATGTTTTTAACAAATGATGAAGAGCTTTGGAAAAAGGCGTGGGCATTCAAGGACCATGGCAAAAGCTATGAAGCAGTCTACTACCAGCAACATCCAAAAGGGTTTCGTTGGCTTCATGAATCATTCGGGACAAATGGGCGGCTGACGGAGATGCAGGCAGCTATTGGCAGACGGCAATTGAGAAAATTACCTGAATGGCTTAAAAGACGCAGGCTTAATGCCGATATTTTAACTCAAGTTTTTTTAAATATCCCGGCGCTGCAAGTGACTGTGCCCCCTGAAAGTGTTAAGCATGCTTATTATAAATATTATGTTTTTTTAAAAGCGGACATGTTGAAACCTGGATGGAATAGAGAACGTATTGTTGCTACGATTAATGGTGAGGGCATTCCCTGCTTTACCGGAAGCTGTAGCGAAGTGTATCTGGAAAAAGCTTTCGATTCGTCTGGTATGCGGCCTGAAAAGCGGTTACCAGTAGCTGAGGAACTAGGTGATACGGCAATAATGTTTCTTGTTCATCCGACATTATCCTTACAGGATATGAGGGATACGGCCAAAGCCGTAGTAAAGATTATGGCTGAGGCGAGCAAATAAGTAATTAATCGCAATCAAGTTTAAAAACCTCCGTCAGAGCCGGGGGTTTTTGAGTTTATGGGTTATACCAAGTAGCTATCAATTATTTAAAGGTTGATTTACCGGGCGAGGCCTTTGCACAACTGCCCTATTCGTCATTCCGGGCTTGACCCGGAATCTAGGAAGTCCTTGATAATACTGGATTCCCGCTTTCGCGGGAATGACAAAATTGTTAATTTTGTGTAGTTGTGCAGGTCTCCGGGCATAATGCCAAGTAAGTTTTCAAACATTCATATTTTAATGTTTGAAAGCAACTTGGCATTAAAACAACTTAATGGTGATGCCTGCTACTACGGCTATGTTCATGAGCATCTGCGTTATATCCTTTAAGCCTCGCAGCCAAGCG
>Ga0247841_10007139_pt1 | contig 16755 bp, 14 predicted proteins | sample LaCruzMarch2015__2_FD_192410 | JGI IMG/M metagenome (GOLD analysis project Ga0247841, IMG submission 192410) | Freshwater microbial communities from meromictic Lake La Cruz, Castile-La Mancha, Spain - LaCruzMarch2015_18m | ecosystem: Environmental > Aquatic > Freshwater > Lake | place: Spain... | reverse complement strand
GAGGTGGAGCCAACAACCTATGGACAAATGGTAAAACGCGTCAGAGGACGAAAACCTGCTAACCACAAGGGGTAGTGGTCACGCCAGCGAAGTAGATACCCCAGTTTGCGTTATTGCCTTATTGCGTTATTGCCTTATTATAAGGATTCAACAAAATATTGATGAGCGTACCCCCTACTAAGGACTCGCTGGAGGGAAGAGAAAACCTTTCGGCGAATACCAAGCGCATGAGCGAACCAAGCGTATTCGCTTCACAAAATAACGCAATAAGGCAATAACGCAATAAGGCAATTACTTTAAATTAGAGACCACTCGTACCTCTGTTGCTTTTTTTGGACTTCACGCTTAAGCCTTTTCTGTGATAGACTTTTAAAACTTTCAAAACACAGGAGGTTTTATGCCATCAGTTAAGGGAACACAGACAGAAAAGAATCTGTTGAAGGCTTTCGTCGGAGAGTCCACAGCACGCAACAAATATACCTACTGGGCAGGACAAGCGAAGAAAGATGGCTTTGAACAAATCGCCGCCATCTTCCTCGAGACTGCAGACCAGGAGAAAGAGCACGCAAAACGTCTGTTTAAGTTTCTTGAGGGCGGTGAGGTCGAAATCACGGTCACGCTCCCTGCAGGTGTCATCGCCACCACGCTCGAAAATCTGACACATGCAGCCGAAGGCGAAGAATATGAGTGGCAGACCATGTATCCGACCTTTGCGGCAACCGCCAAGGCTGAGGGCTTTGCGGAGATCGCAGCCGTCATGACCTGCATTGCCACTGCAGAAAAATATCATGGCGAACGTTACCGCGCTTTTGCTGCAAACGTTCAAGCGGGTACCGTCTTTAAGCGCGAAGCCAAGACAGTCTGGTGTTGCCGGAACTGTGGTTTTCTGCATACTGGCGTTGCCGCTCTAGACAAGTGTCCGGCCTGTGCGCATCCGCAAGCTTATTTCGAAGTTCTTTAAGAATTTTACGCAAAAACCGCTATACGATTGCGAGGCTATCACATCCGCCTCACCCGTGAATACACGGACGGCGGAATGGATAGCCTCGCGGAGTTGAATTCAGGGGTTCTGACTGTTATGCACGAAGCGATAAGGATTCGGATAAAGGTTTTGATTAAACCTTCGGGAATGTCCGCTCCGCCGTCCGTGTATTCACGGGTGAGGCGGGCGAGACATTCCCGAAATATTAGCGGTTTTTGCGGTAGAACACCCAGCTTTGTGTGACTTTAAATTGGACAATACTCAAACATTAAGGAGAATCGTGATGAATAAGAGGATGATAGCAGCTTTTATAGCTGTTGGTGCTACAACCCTTTCAACACTGGCTGCGCTATATGGTGACACGCCAAATGACACGCATGCGTGGAGCGTGCATGACATGAACCGCCCGCGGCCGAAGGTCATTCAGGCTGAACCAGGCAAGCCGCCATCAGATGCCATTGTCCTCTTTGACGGCACCAATTTGGATGCGTGGTGTATGTCTAAAGACCAGTCCCCGTGCAAATGGAAACTCGCGGACGGTGCGATGGAAGTCGCCAAAGGAGGCGAGATTCGCACCAAGCAATCCTTCGGAGATTGCCAGCTCCACATCGAGTGGGCTTCGCCTGCCGCAGGCACAGGGACTGGACAGGGACGCGGCAACAGCGGCATCTTCCTCATGGGCAAACACGAAGTACAGGTCCTTGACTGCTACGAGAATGAGACCTATGCTGATGGACAGACCGGTTCGATCTATGGCGAGACGCCTCCTTTGGTGAACGCCTGCCGTAAAGCTGGCGAGTTTCAGACCTACGACATTATCTTCCACCAGCCCGTCTGGGAAGGTGATGTAATAAAACATCCTGGCACCATCACGGTCATCCACAACGGTGTTCTGATTCAGGACCATTGGGAGTTCGAAGGAACTGCCACACACAAAGTTCGCGCCCCTCTCAAGAAAAAATATGAGGAGAAGTTGCCCCTTCGACTCCAGGATCACGGAAACCCCGTGCGCTACCGTAACATCTGGATCCGTGAGATCCCTTCGCGCGTCGCGAACACAACACATGGCGGCCCTGGCGTGAAGAAGGAAGATGTGATGGCGCTCCGCAAGGAGACAGCCGCCACGCTTGAGAAGAACGTCAAGTGGGACAATCCCAATAAGGTTGAGACGCTTCGCCTGGTGATGGAGATCGTCAGCTATGAAAAGACTGATGCCCGGATGGAGCCTTTAAAGAAGCTGGGTGCTGCCTATCTAGAGGAGCTTGCCAAGTTGGATGCCGAGGCCTTGAAAGGCAAGAAGTCGGATATCATCACCCTGCGCAATGACACGAATGTGCTCATCAGCAATGGCGTCTTCTCGGAGAACTGCAAAATGCGCGCCGGCTTGCAGAAGATCATCGACGAACAGGGATTTGAGAAGAAGAAGTAAGGGAGAAGAAGTTCTAAAGTTCGAGAGTGCTAGCCGGCTTCGCTAAGGCTACGCCGAGCCGGGGAAGTTCTAAAGTTGAAGAAGTGCTAGAAGGATCGCTCAGGTTTCAGAGACCGGCGATCCTTCTTCTTTTCTCACAGAGGCACAGAGCGCACGGAGAAAAAAACAAGGTTACTCGGCGAAAATATAGACCAGCGGGAGGCGTTCTGAAAGGGCGCGGACCGCTGGCATTATTTTTTTGAGGGGCATGTTGCGTGGGGCGAAGATGAAGAGCAGCTCGACTTTTTTGCTATCCTTATCTCCGACACGTTTGACAAGGCTTGGCAACTCGCTCACGTCAGAAAAGGGATAATCCTTGGGAGTCAGTTTCGGATCTAACCCCTCGCCACTCCAGTCCTCTTCAATATAGGTCAGTCGATTCGTCTCGCCCGACAGATAGACTTCAAAGGGTTGTGGCAAACGTCCCTCGCGTTTACGCCACCCATCCTGTGGTAAGAACGCACGCGGATAGAGCCCGTCTTTTGTCTTTCCGTGAAGCTTAATACCTTTGCCGTCCAACAAGTCAAAGAGTCGCGCGAGCTCTGTTGCCTGCGCCACGGTCATCTCCTCGGACATGGTCAGCGTCACAAAGAGGTCTTCTCCGCGTTCTGACAAGGACTTCATCCAGGTCATCACCTCTGTCAACGTCCCCTTCTTGACGACCTGCCCCTTCTGATCCTCACAGACCAGTGTTGGCTCCTTCGCTTCAGTGGACTGCGCAATCAGAAAAAGATGGGTTGTCCGCAATGCGCCATCCGGCAAGAGCATCGGTTTGATCACGACCTCGAGCACATCGCCATACGCCATCTTTGCGGCCAAGACCGAACGGCCATACGCCACTCCTTTGGAGGCGAGGAGGGGAAGGTCGAAAAGCGTCTCCTCTTCATTGTAGAGGGCTATCACCGAGCACGGCTGCTCGTGATCCACACTGCAGTCGTTCTCTTTCCACGTTCCCCCTGTAAAGACAAGTCCAGCTTCGCCATACAAAGGTTTCTCTGTGGTAACATCTTTAATCACGGATTGCAAAGGACGCGCAACTTCGGACTTGTCGTTGAGGCAACGGATGGTTGCTGAAATACGTTCCCCCTTGGGCCAGAAGCGGAACTGCCGCCCATTGATAACAGCCCCTTTCGGAAGGCCAATCCACTCCAGCGCGCGCACAATATCCGAAGGCTTTGCAACGCTCATCAGTGCCGACTCATACGCGCGGTTGCTTTGTGGCGCGGCAATCAGAAACTCAATAGTGGTATCTAGGCGGTGACCAACGGCCTCCACCAACAGACGCACCTCACGTTTTTCACGATCCGCAATGACGCCTGACCAGACTTGCACGTTCGTCGAGGTCGCCGCCACTTGCTGAGCTTGCCAAGCTCTGACGCTGTTGGTGTTGACGGTCTCCCATGCGGTCGGGCCTGTGAACTCGCGAGCTGAAACGAAGATTGTGGAAATGAGGAGAAGTGAAAGGATTCTTTGCATTTGCATGAGGACATCTTTATCTGGTTACCGCAAAAACCGCAATAAGAAGGGCGGTTATCCCGTCTGCCTCACGCTGAATACAGCACGGCAGAACGGATAACCGCCCAGAGAAAACATCTTTTATTTTCATCAGCAAAAAACAAGTTTTTTGCTGATGAAAATTGCGTTGATTCCGCGCAAATGGTCGCTCCGCCATCCATGTATCCATGGGTGAGGCGGGCTGACCATTTGCGCTCTCATTGGCGGTTTTTGCGAAAAAGTATTTCATTCTTAGCTTAACACCTGTGAGCAGCACACCCACCTTTAAAAGTTTTTTGCGGCGGCGGCAAAGCCTGCGGCTGAACCGGCGATCACACTATCTTGGACGCTGAAGCTGAGCCGGAAGTAACCCGGGAAACCAAAGCCGGTGCCAGGCACAGCCAGCACGTTGTACTTTAAAAGCTCCTGCACAAAAGCTTGGTCATCGCCCCCTGGTGCCTTCGGGAAGAAATAGAATGCCCCTTGCGGCATGGCGAAGTTGATACCGGCATCTGCAAGGACCTGAGCCATGGCCTTGCGGCGGCGATCATAAATCGAGAGGTCCACGCCCTCATCCAAGAGTGCCATCGCCAACCGCTGTCCCAAGATCGGCGCGTTGACAAAGCCCAGGGTCCGATTGGTCATGGTCACTGCATTCACCACTAGCCCGGCATCCGGCATGGCTGGATTTACGGCAATGTACCCAATGCGCTCACCCGCGAGAGACAAACTTTTTGAGAAGGAACCCATCACCACGGCAAAGGGTGATAGCGGAAGGATCGGCGGAATTGTCACGCCATCGTACGCTAGGAAACGATAAGGCTCGTCACTGACCAGGAAGAGCGGACGCTCGCGTGTGGCATTGACGCGTTCGACGAGCTGACCCAACTTCGTCAAGGTCTCTTGCGAGTAGACGCATCCTGTCGGATTATTCGGCGAGTTGATAATCAGGACGCGTGTCTTCTCCGTGATCGCAGCCTCCAGTCCGGGCAGATCAGGCTGGAACGTGGGCGGTAGAGCGGGGACGGTTTTCAGGACACCACCGAAGTGTCCGCAATAGGCTCCATACTCGACAAAATAGGGTGCCGGAGAGAGAACCTCATCGCCGGGTTCGAGCACGGCGCGGAAGAAGGAGGTCAAGGCACCTGCAGCGCCGCAGGTCACAACGATGTTTTTGTCCTCCAGAGAAACCTGCTGCTGATTTGTCAGCCACGCAGCCAAGGCTTCACGAAACGCGGGGAGTCCTGCATTCGGACAATAGCCAAGTCCCATCGGCTTCACAGCCTGTTCCGTTATTGCCAACAAGGCTTCACGCGCCCGAGCGGGCGGCGGAATGTCTGGGTTTCCAAGGCTAAAGTCAAAGACCTTGTCTGCGCCGAACTGCTTCTTCAGCTCCATGCCCTTCTCGAACATGCGCCGAATCCACGAGGCGTTCTCCATCTGTTTCTGAATCGCGCGTGAGATCACTTGCATAAAAATATCCTGACGCTTTGTTTATAACTTCAGGTATTTAGAAGTCAGTAGCGAGAATTCAGAATGAGAAATTCCATTCTAACTCCTGTCTCCTGAATTCTGAATACCCTCTCACAAGTTAATTCCTGATCCTTGCTAAACCAATGCGATTTCTTTTTCTTCTCGTGTGGTCAGGTTCTTGCGCTTGGCGCGGCCGTTCGTGACATCATCCGGGCCGATGAAGATCGCATCTGCAGCCGGACTTGCGCTCGCACGGGCGAAAAATTGTTTCGGCTTCTGTTTGGCGAGCATGAGCTCGACGGCTTCGCCGGCCTCACGCAAACGACGTGCGAGCGCAGTGGCGGTCTCGCGTTGTTCCGGAAACATATAGCCGATGATCACGCCGCGCTTTTCTGTTGCGGCCGTCTCACCCAATAATTCCTTCAGCACCTCGACCACGACCACATCGCCAAAGCCGAGTCCGACCGCAGGCGTTGGCTGTCCGCCAATGGCTGTCAGCAAACTATCATAGCGTCCGCCGCCAAAGATAGCGCGGAACTTGCGCTCCGTATCAAAGGCTTCAAACACGATGCCGGTGTAATAGGAGAGTCCGCGGATGACCGAGATGTCAAAGACCAGACGATCGGCAATGCCATAGATCGTGGCCAGTTCAAAGAGATCACGCAACGCCTTGACTGCTGGCGAGTCTGCTTGAGTGCGTGCTGCGGCCTGTTCTAAGGTCTGCACAGAGAGCAGGTCAAATGTTTTGGCGATTGCGGTTTCATCGAGCCCCTCTTTGATGAGCAGGTCACGAATTTCTGTGTCTTCGATCTTTCCGCGTTTATCCAAGGCGAGGAAGACTGCGGCATGATGGTTCGCCGCGATACCTGAGGCCGCCAACATTTCGGAGAGCAGCGCGCGGTTGTTGACATGGATGCGATAGCCGTTGGTCGGCATACCCATGTTTTGCAAGGCCAGGGCCACAGCCGCCAGCAACTCAGCTTCTGCGGAGACGCTCTCTTCGCCGATGATATCCATGTTCCACTGATAGTGCTCACGTTTGCGTCCGCGCGTCATGCGCTCGTAACGAAAACACTGCGCCACCGTGAACCATTTTACGGGAAAGGCGAGTTGGCCTTGCTTCGCAGCAATCATGCGAGCCAAGGTGGGCGTCATTTCCGGACGTAGCGCGAGCTTGCGTCCGCTCTTGTCTTCAAAGTGATAGATCTGTTCCGAGACCTCTTCGCCGCTCTTGCGTTGCAGCAAGGCGAGGTTCTCGACAACGCACGCATCATAGGGCTGGAAGCCGAACGACACCGAGGCTTGCCGCCAGGCATCGAAGACGCGATTGCGCCAAACCATGTCTTCCGGATAGAAATCACGCATCCCGCGCGGGGGTTCAAACGAGAGAGGTTCTGTCATGTTAGTTCTCGAACATTTCGCGCATGCGCTTGCCGGGCTTGAACTTGACGCTCTTGTGCTCGGGAATCGTCACGGTATCCTGGGGTTTGTTGGGGTTACGCCCGATGCGAGCCTTGCGCGTCACAATCTCAAAGACGCCAAAATCCCTAAACTCCACGTGCTGTCCCTTCTCGAGCGCAGCGCAGATGTTGTCCAGCGCCAACTGCACCGCATGCAACGCCTGCTGTTGATTCAAGCCGCTCTCCTCTGATATCAAAATGGACAAATCGCGCTTGGTCAACGCCATACCTGTATACTCTGTATCGTTCTTCATAAAAATCCTCCGTTAAACAAAACTTTTCACACGCCCAACAATATCCGCCACTGCTTGGTCGACGGGCACAATTGCGACATCCTTAGAGGTGCGCAATTTGATCTCGACACCGCCCTTGGCCAGCCCCTTGGCACCCACCACGACACGTATCGGGCACCCGAGAAGATCCGCATCCTTAAATTTCACTCCTGGGCGATCCTCGCGGTCGTCCACAAAAACGTCAACACCTGCGTCTTGAAGCTCCTTCTCCAGTTGATCCACCACGGCGCAGACCGCTGCATCCTTGGTATCCAAGTTCAACAGCGTGACGACAAAGGGCGCGACCGAAACGGGCCAGCAAATACCATCTGCATCGTGATTCTGCTCGACGATAGCCTGCAGGGTACGCGTGACGCCAATCCCGTAACAGCCCATCACCATTAGCTCACGCTGGCCTTCCGGACTCAGGAACTTTGCATCAAAAGACTCTGAATATTTTGTGCCGAGCTTGAAGACGTGACCCACCTCGATGCCCCGCTTGATCTGCAATGGTTTTCCGCAACGGGGACAAGAGTCACCGGACCCAACCATCACCAAGTCTTCAAAGGCCAAGACCTTCGCATCGCGTGCAAGAGAAACATTCTTCAGGTGTGTATCCGCCTTGTTCGCACCAGAAATACGTCCCACAGAATCCTTCAACGCTTGGTCGGCATAGAGCGGGATGGTGAGTCCGACAGGACCCGCAAAACCAACCGGCGCACCAGTCACCGACTGGATCGTCGCGTCATCTGCAAGTTCCAGCTTTTTCACGCCTAACAAGCGCTTGAATTTCGGCTCGTTCAGTTCGCGATCCCCAGGCACCAGCACCGCCACCGGCTTACCATCGGCCACATAGATCAGTGTTTTCAGGAAGAGATCCCCTGGACACTTAAAGAAGGCCATAAGCTGTTCGATGGTGCGCACATTCGGGGTTGCAACCTCTTCGAGCGTGCCGTCCTGGGTCGGCGTGGAGGTCGGTCCCGCCTTGCGCTCCGCGCGTTCCTGATTGGCCGCATAGCCGCATGCGGGACAATCAATCACGCCATCCTCGCCAGAGTCTGCGAGCACCATAAACTCATGCGACCACTTACCGCCAATGTCGCCAGTGTCCGCTTCGACTGGACGCGCCAAGAGTCCGCAACGCTTAAAGATCCGGACATACGCATCATACATCGCCTGATACGAGGCATCCGCAGCCTCATACGAAACATCGAAGCTGTAGGCATCCTTCATGATAAACTCCTTCGCGCGCATCAAGCCGAAGCGCGGACGAATCTCATCACGAAATTTGGTTTGAATCTGATAGACGGTGCAAGGGAGCTGGCGATACGAGCTGACCTCATTGCACATCATCTCCGTGGTGACCTCTTCATGTGTCGGGCCAAGAACCATCATGCGCTCAACGCGGTCCTTCAGCCGGAACATGCCCGGGCCCATGGTGGCCAGACGTCCTGAGCGTTCCCACATCTCAGCGGGTTGCAGGGCTGGCATCAAAATTTCTTGGGCGCCCGCGCGATTCATCTCCTCGCGTACAATCTGTGCGACCTTGTGCAACGCACGAACACCAAAGGGCATGAAAGTATAAAGGCCACCGGAGAGTTTACGGATCAGTCCGGCGCGGACCATCAATTTGTGACTGGCGATTTCTGCTTCCTGAGGATCATCGCGCAACGTGGTAATGAGAGTACGAGACCAACGCATGAAAATTTTCCTTCCTATTTTCCAACAAAACAAACACCTTCCAGCGGACAGCCGAAAGACAGTGGTTTTCCTAACCTATTACATTCAAAACAATTAAGTGACTATTTCACCTTATTTCGACGCTTTCCGCAAGACAAAAGAATGGGCGCGAAGCTGTATTTTTTGAAGAACTGCTCAGGGACTAGAGGGACTGTAGGGACCGGAGGGACAGCAGGGACCGTTTCGATCTGGGCGGCAGGATGGTCCCTCTTGTCCCTCGCGTCCCTCTCGTCACTCCCGTCCCTTCAGGTGTCAGATTCCTCTTCCCTCGCGAATTTAGGGTTATTACCAGCGATGACGATCACGACTTCGCCTTTGACTGCTTTGCCATCATACTCTTTGACGAGCTCGGTGAGATAGCCACGCGAAACGCGTTCATGCGCCTTGGTCAGTTCGATACAGACCGCTGCTTCGCGGTCGCCGAAGACGTCCAAGGCCGCCTTGAGGCAGGTCGACACGCGATAGGGTGACTCGAAAAGAATTAAGGTATGGGGCAGAGCACACTCCTCTTCAAAGAAGCGATGGAGCGCACCTTGCTTGCGTGGGGGAAAGCCTTTAAAGGTATAGCTAGAGGTTGAAAGCCCCGAGAGCAGCAGGGCCACATCCACAGCAGAGGCTCCTGGCAGGACATCGTAGGGAACCTTCTCCTGAGCGGCGCGACGGATCAGGCGATAGCCCGGATCGCTGATGCCTGGGTATCCCCCGTCCGAGCAGACCGCCACGGAGCGACCGGCCCGTACGGCTTGTAGAATACGCTCAGCAATACGATCCTCATTGCCTTGGCGATACGAGATCATCTCTGGACGTGGAATATTAAAGGCCGTGAGCAAACCCCACGTGCGTCGCGTGTCTTCACAGGCGATCATCTCGGCTTTTTTGAGTGTCTCTAAGGCACGCGGACTCAGATCCGCGAGGTTGCCGATGGGAGTTGCCACAAGGTGCAGCATTTTTGAAGTTCCTGTATGAGGGTTCGTTTCAGCGTCTCCAAGCCATAACCTGTCTTTGCGGAGACCGGGATAGCCTGCGGATAACGTTCGACAACATGGAGCAGGGAGGTGTCCGCTGTTCCGCTGTCACACTTATTGAGTACGAGAATATGGGGGACATCCTGCGCGCCGATCTCACGGAGTGTCTTGTAGCAGACTTCGATGTGATCATCCACGCGCGGATAGCTGGCGTCTACAACGATCAAAAGGATATCCGCCTGCCCCGCCACAGCCAATGTGGACTTGAAAGAGGCTACGAGGCCATGGGGAAGATTGCGAATAAAGCCAACGGTATCGGTCAACATGAGTTGGCGAGTCTGAGAGAGCCAGACCTTCCGAGTCTTAGTATCCAAGGTTGCAAAGAGACGATCATCCACATACGCATCCGCACCCGAGAGCGTATTGAGAAGGGTTGATTTACCCGCATTCGTATAACCCACCAAGGAGACTACCGGCATCTCCCGTTTATCTTTGCGCTGGGCCTGTTGCTGACGATTCTGGATCTCTTCGATTCTTTTACGGAGCTCCCCGATGCGACGGCGAATCGGCGCGTTACGCAGTTGGAGATGGCTCTCACCTGGGCCCTTCATGCCAATGCCACCCTTAAACCGCTGCTGCTCCTGGGTCACCGGGATACGGGAGAGTTGAAATTCAAGCTGCGCGAGTTCCACCTGCAGTTGAGCCTCAGCCGAGCGAGCCCGACGAGCAAAGATCTCTAGGATGACCTCTGTGCGATCCATAATTCGGATCCCCGGCAACTCCACGGTCAGATTATAAGCTTGAATCGAACTCAGGACATTATCAAAGAGAACGATATTGGAGCGCGACTCCTCCACAAGCGCTTTGAGATGTTCCACCTTGCCCTTGCCAAAACAGGTGCCCCCGTCTGGTTTCTCGCGTTGCTGCGTGATCTGCCCTTGGACTTCTAGACCAGCAGTATCCGCGAGGCGTCCCAGTTCTTGCAAAGAGTCGGCGGCCTCTGCAGCATCACGCTGTGAGAGGACAACCTGTGCCAACACAACCGCTTCAACCTTTTTTGTGTCATGCAGCTTTGTCATCACGATTATTTATACGGCCGAGGTTTAAACTGATCTTCGGCATCTTGAGGAAACGTAATAATCGTAGCGCCCGCTGGAGGGGTCCATTCCGTCGCTGGGATGATCTCCTTAGGTTGCGACTCTTTCGGGAGCCACAAAGCCAACACCGTGTCAACGATGGCTCGCGCGAGATCCTTTGAGACACGGGGCGTTGAACTCTGCATCCCAGTCAACATATCATCATGAGTTAGAAAAGATGTGACGGCTTCAACCTTTACATTATCCAGCAGAAGCTTTCCTGTACTCCGCTCGACAAGGGTCACGGAAGCAATCAGCTTGTATTGATATTCCTGCGCGCGCGAGCCATACGAGCGGTTAAAGCTGACCGCGCGCTGAACCGTACTCAAGTCACACAGCAATTTAAACGAGGCACTCTCCATGGGAGCAATCTTAAAGGTACCCTCCCGTTGAATCTCTCGCAGGGTATACTGTGTGGCAATCGCCCCGAACTCTGGAAACCCTGTCTTGTTTTCAAAGACAGGAACCGAGATGGTCCTTATTTCCTCTGGAACACCCGAGGTGACATGGTAGGTTCCGCAACTGGAGAGAAAAAACAGACCAGAAACGGAGAGGAGAAGATTACGCAACAGGGGCTTGCTCATTTTTCGGTTCCTTTCTTGGGTTCACGTGCTTCGAGTTCTAGGAGACGTTCACGCACACGCTCTTCATATTTTGAACTACGAAATTCCGAGAGAAAACGACGATAGGCCGCGATTGCCGCTGCCGTATTCCGTTGCTTGGTATCATAAAAGAGTGCCGTGGTGTAACTATGCTCCTCGAGTTGCTCGCTGAGTTCCGCCACCCACAGGGCGAGCTGATCTTTCTGAGGATGTCCTGGCATGATCTGTACGACCGACTGCATAAAGGAGCGGGCATCGCGCAGATTGGACTCATTCGACTTCTGGTTCTTCGCACGCTCATAACGAGCCTGAGAAGCAAAGAAGGCAGCGACTTCAGCCTCTGGCGACTTGGGGAAGCGATTCAACAAGCCATCATAAACTTTGATGGCTTCCTCCATCTCTTTTTGTTCTTGTCGAATATCACCGATGATCAGCATACACTTGGGCGCCATTTCGGAACGAGGGGCCTTGCGCACAATCTGTTCATAACGCACCCGGTTTTCCTCAGACTCCCCAAGGAGAAAGCCAAACATACTTTTGTTATCCGCTCGCAGCAGATTTGCAATTTTAAACTGCCGATCTAAAATATCGTTGTAGGGACACGCGCCTGAATAGAAGGTCAACAAATACAGATACTCTTCAAATGCACGCGCATAGTTTTTGCGTGCTTCATAAAGTTGCGCGAGTCCGAGCTGAGCCTCAGCAGCCTCCTTGGTGGTCGGCCATTTGCGGATCAACGCCTCGTAGCCCTTGCGTGCGCGACGCAGATATCCATCGGCAAAAGCTTTGCGGCAATAAGCCAGTTGATGGGCAGCTGATTCAGCCGATACGCCAAACCAGATCGAGTCCTCCTTCTGGGAGAGTCGTTCGTCTGGATCCAGATTTTTAAAACCTTCAAACTGATCAGTTGCATATCCGGAATTTTTGGGAGGGGCTCCTGCTGGACGCTGACTGGACGGGTCTTCAAATTGTGCGCTCGCGCACAAAGAGACTAGCGATACAATGCAAAAGAGACGTTGTTTCTTCATGAGGCTTTTTCCTGCTCGTTCTTGCGTTTCCAAACGGTTTGCGCTACACTAATTCACTTTACAGAGAAGCGGGTCATTCTTAGCTTCCTCTAGTGATGTAAACAGATTATCAAACCCCAAGGGACAGTTGAAGCATGAAAAAGGTTCTTATCCCAACAAAGTTAGATTCCGTTGCAGCAGATATTCTCAAGGCGCATGGCGGTTACGCCGTGGTTCAGGACGGAAAGACCCCCATCGAAGAGCTGGTAAAGCTCCACCCGGAAACCTACGCCCTCATCGTGCGCAGTGAAAAAGTATCCGATGCGATCATGGATGCCCTGCCCCAGTTGAAGGTTGTGGTCCGCGCTGGCGCAGGTTTTGACACGATTGACATCAAGCATGCCCGCAAAAAAGGGGTGGATGTCATGAACACCCCAGGCGCCAATGCGAATGGCGTAGCTGAAGAGGTGATTGCCATGATGCTGGCGGACGCGCGCCATATCGTTGCAGGTGACACGACCACGCGCGCAGGTCTCTGGGAGAAGAACAAATACATGGGCAAGGAGCTCACCGGCAAGACCGTCGGCATTGTCGGTCTCGGTAACATCGGACGCCTAGTCGCCAAGCGTCTGACTGGGTTTGAGTGCCGCTTCCTCGCATACGACCCGATCATCACCACGGACCGCATGCGCGATCTAGGCATCGAGAGCGCAACCCTCGAACAGATTTTCGCCCAGTGCGATTACGTTACCCTTCACATCCCGGGCGGTGAAAGCACCAAGAACCTCGTCAGCACCAAGCTACTCGGCCTGATGAAGAAGGGCGCCACCCTTGTCAACTGCGCACGCTATGGCATCATTGACGAGGATGCCTTCCGCGCCATCAAGGCGGAAAAGGGACTGCGCTATCTGAACGATGTTTACACCAAGGACGAGGCAGGACCGAAGCCGATGGCGGACATCGCCGACCTCATGCTCCCCCATCTGGGCGCCAACACCAATGAGGCGAACTATGTGGCTGCCGAACGCGCCGCCAAGGAGCTCATTGATCTGGATGAAAAGGGCGATATGAGTTGCATCGTCAACCGCGATATCCCCGACGGACTCGAACGCGCCTATTGCGAACTGGCCTATCAGCTCTCCATGCTCATCCGTCAGATCGCCGGCACAACCCGTCCGATCAAGATTCTGGAGACCAGTTTCTACGGACAGCTCGCGCCCTTCAGCAAGTGGCTGACCGTCTCGGTCCTCTCCGGACTCTGGACCGATTTCGACCGTTACAACGACTACAAGGCGGCGCTCAAGTTCCTCAAGGATATGGGTATTGAGCTCGTGAACCGCGAAACGATTGACAAGGGCTATGGTAATGCGTTGACCGTGGATATGACTGTGGAACGCGAGGACAAGCAACTTCGTCGCTACAGCATCCGCGGCACAGTGACCGAGAGCCACCTCATGGTTTCACGCATTGACGAATTCGACCGTCTCTACTTCGAACCAAACGGCATGACGCTCTTCTGTGTCTACGACGACCGTCCCGGTGTCATCGCCACCATCAGCCGTAAACTGGCCGATGCGGGCATCAACATCGAAGACATGCGCAATCCGCATGATCCTAAGACGAACCGCTCCCTCGCGATCGTCAAGGTAAACACCTGCGTCGGTGAAAAACTCATGGCGGACATCCGCAAAGAGATCAACGCCCACGCCGCGGTGTGCACGGAAGTGTAGGGGCAGAGGATTCAGCGTTCAAAGTTCAGGGTCCGGTAGTTGCCAGACGTGGGACAAAATCGACAAAGTTCGCGACAAAGTATTTCCTGAACCCGGAACCCTGAACTCTGAACCCTCTTTTACTCCTTAAGTTTATTCCACTCTTCTTCGGTGCCGCGTGACTTCTGATACTCCATCATGATTTGCCAAGTGCCGCGTTTCAGCAGCAGGGCTTCCAGATGAATATAGTCATTGCTACTGGTGCCATCGGGTTTAAACGTGGTATAGCAGAACATGCCGGTCTCGTGGGCCGTGGTTCTATCGCCCAGCCGCTGGCTGAATCGAAATACCACGTTACCTTTCACTTTGCCTGATTTTGTATTGGTAAAATCCTGCTCCCAGCGAACGAGCGCTTCTGAAAGGGGATACGCTTTCTGGCTTGTTCCGGAGACAATGACACCCTCCGGATGGCAGGTTGCCTTGTAGCCCGCAAAGTCCCCTTCTCGGACACAGCGGGAGACCTCCGCCCAGTAGCTGTTCAGTTCCTTGAGGCGTGCGGACACATCAGCCGGCGCTTTTTGAGTTAGCCCTATAACGGCGACTAACGCTAACATGACAAACAACATTCCTATTTTTTTCATTTGATTTCCTTTCATTCTACGGTCTGCAACGAAGCCGATTAGTCCTTCAGTCCCTTGAGGTCGACATCCAGTTTGCGGTTTTCTGCGAGCAACTCCTTCATCGTGAGTTTGCAACCCCGTGCGCCAGCCTCGCGGCCCAGAATGCAGGCGAGGGTTCCGTCCACTGCCCGAGGCACGGTTTCGTTTTCATAGCGCGCGTTGAGTATATCCCTGTAGAACGATGCGATATTGCGTTCCGCGCCGGCTTTATAGAGGTTCTCCACGGTGCCGCCGCCGTAATGTTGCGACCCGCCGCGTAAAAACGCTTTTCCCGCATAGATGATTTGCGCATTGGCATCGCGTCCGGCAAAGGTGGCGCGCAAGATACTCTCCGAGTTGTTTTTCAACGCTGTGCCATAATGGTTATGGATCACGCCATCGGCGTATTCGTACACCAATGAAATCACGTCGCGACCGTCGCCGTGTGGCTCTTTCCGACAGCTCCGGGAGGTTCCCACGGCAGAGATGGGGCGCTGTTTAAGAACCCAGATGGCCGCATCGATGGCATGAATATCATAATTGCCGATATTGTCGCAGCCCAAGGCCACATCGTTCACCCAGATCAAACCCCTCAACCGACTTTCGATCGTCTCGGTTTTCGGCGGATCAAAGAACCCATTGCTAATTCCGTAGGTCTGCACCTGCGCAAGCGGCCCCAGCCCTCCAGCCTGAATACGTTGAGCGACCTCACTGTTAAACGGATCGGTGGGAATCTGATAGTCGACCAAGAAGACACGCTCTTTCTGTGTCGCCGCTTTTCCCGCTTCGCCGATAGCCAGCGTACCAGGCACATCCACCGCCACGGGTTTGGCGATGTACACATGCAATCCCGCTGCCACTGCCGCCGCGGCCTGTTCAGGATAGAAGTAGGGCACATCTTCAATCACCAGAGCTTCAATTCCGCTCTCGATGACGCGCTTATAACCCGACAATCCCGAAAACCGCTTGTCGCGTGCCACCCCAAAGACGTCCCCCAGCTTGTCCGCCACAGGTTGGAAATAATCCGCCACGGCGACAACTTCGTATCCGCCGTGCGCCTTGAACAAACCGGCAATCCAGTGTCCGCGTCCACCCCCACCGACAAAACCGACCTTGATCTTCCGTGACCGATCCTCACCTGGCTTCGCCGGAAGCTCCGCCGTCACTTTGTTGGTTTGTGCGAAGAGCGTTTCCGTTACCGCCAAAGCCACTGAGTTGATGAAAAATGTCCTCCGTTGCATGTGAACTCCTTTTTCTATTGCTCTGTTACTGCTAAATTGCCTACCTGTTTTAAATATCCATCACAATCTCTTGCGCCGAACGCTGATCTTCCTCTAACCCCGCCAACGCCAACGCGGAGTCGTTCATGATTTACACGGTTAACATCATGCATGAGAGTATACCTGTTTTTGTCTTTTAACTTCAAGGCGCAAGTAAAACAGGGGCGCAACTCCAATTCATTGACCTCGGCCGCCCACCGACCTTGCGTCGGTGGAGGCAAACGTTGTTTGAGGGAGGAGATGACGTACCGCTACCCAGCTTCCTTCACCCCCGGCACAAGGCCGGGGGGATCGAAAAGACCTTTGATAGAAACGAATTCACTAGCATCCCATAGGTTAAGCCAGAAACATTCCAGCACCTACGATTGGCACATATTATGCGGGGGGGGCAAAATAGTCAACCCCAAAAATAATCTTTTTCGCACCTATTTCTAAATCGAAAAAAAAGTGCTGGCTTTGGGGACGGTCGCGGCTGTAGCCTACAGCCGCATGAAAAACCACAACCATT
>Ga0247841_10007138_pt1 | contig 16756 bp, 28 predicted proteins | sample LaCruzMarch2015__2_FD_192410 | JGI IMG/M metagenome (GOLD analysis project Ga0247841, IMG submission 192410) | Freshwater microbial communities from meromictic Lake La Cruz, Castile-La Mancha, Spain - LaCruzMarch2015_18m | ecosystem: Environmental > Aquatic > Freshwater > Lake | place: Spain... | reverse complement strand
CGAACAGGAGACACGCCAGGAGATTGACGCCCAGATAGATTCCGAACTTCAACCAGTTCTTCCTCATCTCATCTTCGGACTCTGCCCCTTCCCACCTGGAGACAGGCCACGCCCACTTGCCAGGACAGGACAGCAGGATGAGAGCACCGATCAACGGAATCAACGCCGGTATCCACCAGAACACACCCATGACTCATCTCCCCTTTCCAAATGACTACTTTTCCAATCGGTAATGTTCATCCGTGGTGTCAAACCGGACATGACCTGTCGGAAGATTGAACTGAGAAATCACCTTCCCACGATACTTGAGAATCTCCTTGGGCAGATAAACAACGAACTCCGGCCCCTTCGGGATGTTGTGCCAAACCACACGACCACGAGGAATCTCCTCGTATTCGTGTCCCTTCCAAGCCGGATTAGCACGAACCGCCTTATCCCAGAGGTCATAGTGGTTCCCACCGAAGATTTTGAACTCGTCGTAGACCTCGGCGTCCCGAATCGAAACACCCTCAGCAAACATCCGACCCGCAAAATCAATCCAGAAGATCCCCACATCAGGCAATGAAGCCTTCTTGGATTTGGCCCGATAGCAAGCCATGGCGTTTCGCAACGCCACCTCTTGTAACATTTTCAGTTCTTGACGAGTCATTTCTGAACCTCTCCCATTCTAGCCTTCTCGTAGATCTGAATCACTTCGGTGTCGTTGATCGGCATATACCGACAAACGTCCACGCCAACATTCACATGCCAGATGCCAGCGATCTTCCGCACCTTCCAGGCGTCATGAACGTGACCACAGATGATGAAGTCGAACCAGTCAGCACAATACATGGAGTGAGCCGTGAGATACTTCTTACGCTGTTCACTGATGAATTTCTGAGGTGGATGCTCCGGATCGTAAAGTGGAATGTGCTGAACTCCGACCTGATACTTGGCGATCTCACAGGACATGAAATCGCATACCGGTTTTACGGAATTCTGTTCATCGTGATTTCCCGAAACTACTACCCAGTTGCCGTTGAGTTGGGACAACCACTCAGCGCCAGTCTTCCGCAGACCCTCGACACCCTTCTCGCCCCCTCGGCACGCCAGGTCTCCAACACTGACCACGGTGTCGCCGGGTTTTACACGCATATTGCAGTCCCGAATGAGAGCGGCACTCATCTGCTCTGATCGAAGATGAGCGATCTCCGGACTGACCCAGTTTCCGGCAGAATCCAAGTCTCCCGGCTTCAGTTGAGGCCGGTGACAATAGCGGGCTATATTGGCGTGACCCAGGTGGAGATCTGCTGTCCAAAAACGAATCATTGATCGTCTTCCTTTCCCTGATACATTACCGATTGGGGATCAGAATACGGAAGAATATTTAAGCCTCTTTTGGCCCGATATTGTCGAGAATTCTTAACTCGATGTGTGTCTGACTGAGAATGACAATTCGGGCAAATCCACCTTAAATTCTTCAACCGATTATCAGTTGGATCGCCATTGACATGATGCACCTCCAACGTCAATGGTTTTCCATTCCAGGTCGGCCCCTGTGGGCAGTAAGAACAGGCATATTTCGACGGATCAAGATTGTAGAACCTCGTTCTTACCTCAATCCTCTTTGGATGTCCATCACGAAAGATTTCATCGTCTGCTGTCGGCCTCCCACGAAAATGTTTCATGTGTGCAGTCGAAAGTCCCAGCCTTTTCACCGCATTAATGACCGGAGAGATACTGACCCCAAGACTTTTGGCAGCCAATAGATATGATCTATTTTCACCAACCGCCTTTGTCATCGCCTCGTCGCTAATGATCCTTTCCCCATCCTTCGTTGGTCCACAACGAGCACAAATCGCACACCTCTTCGCCCTCAAGTCCTTCCTCCTACCACATGCACAAAAATCGAAGTTCTTTTCGGTGACAACCCAGAGATGCTTGCTCTCGGGATGATCCGACCTCTCATCGGCATACTCGATTTGATCGCCCCTCTCGGGTATCTCTCCTGTTGCGTATGGCGCTATCTCGTCCATCACACATTCTCGATGTTGATGAAGGCATCCCGGTCGTAAAACGCCGCCTTGTAGAAGATCGTCGCACGAACCTTGCCCGTCTCGTCTACCAGATTCGTCCACATAGGATGCGAAGTCGCCTGCAACATCCAATCCTTCGGCAACGTGCAGTCACAGAAGATTGGATCTCCAGGAGTCGGGGGACCAAAGACCACACCGGCCTTCTCCAGAGTCTTCCGCTCCCCACTGTTGATCTTCACAGGGAGTTGCGTACTGGCTACCAGTTCCCGCTGACCCTGGACTTCCTGTGCCTCGATGACTCCAACGGCACTCCCTCCGGCCATCGCCACCGACAGAAACACCTCCGTGTCGACACGATTCGTCGTATTCCTGATCGCCATTGTGAACCTCCTAGAATCCCATCTTGACCAGTGTTTCCCGGATGTATGCCGCTCGTTTCCGCATTGCATCGACCTGATGTGTGGACCAGCCACCTGTTTGTGACTCGACAATCCACCTCTCCAGTTGATCGGCTTCACTCACGAGCATCTCCGCCATGTTCTCTGCCACCTGCCGAACTCTTGCTTCGGCCATTTCCTCTATCCGCCTGTACACATTCATCGTTTGATCCTCCTTGAAACGTTAAGGCAGGGAGGCAGGGACTCGAACCCTACCCGGAGCGAGATACGTCCCGCTCCTTCCGGCGATTCCAATTCTTCTCTCGGGAGCAAGTCCGGACCCACTCCCTTGATGCACGCCGCCTCCCCATGAAAAGAATGCTGACGCATGAACGGTCATCGATTCTGGTCCGGGTTACACGCTAGACCGTCCTCTGTTCACTCCAGTCTTACGCCAAGACAAACCTTCGCCGTTCGATCTTCCTTCCCCATTGCGTGTCAACGAGGATTTTCCATCAGATTGCGCCATGCGTCAGCAAAGTCGTTACTTCCCCACCCTCGGAGCCGGTACCGGAGGTCCTACCGCCACGGTATCAGACTGATGTCTCGTTGCTTCCAGGATTGGAATGTTCCCTTCGGTCGGGATGTAGACCACCGTCTTCTGCTGGCCCGCCCCGGCAACGTCCGTGATCCACAAGTACCGGAGATACGCCTCGTTGTCCTTGAGGCTGGCCCCGATGATCTCGTTCGCCTTCGCCACGCCCCTTGCCCGTTCCACTTCGGCGTCGGCCAGAAGAGACGCACTCTCCATCTTGGCCTTGGCTTCCGCAACGGCGACTTCCTTCGACGCCTGGGCATGTGCCAGAAGAGCCTGCCCCTGGAGCCGCTGGTTGTAGACGCTGTACAGGGGGAACCCCCACATTCCCAGCGCAATCAGGACGAGAATCCCGATCACCACCAGCAACCCCACCGCCACTTGTCCTCTTTGACCTGTCATTGTTCGTCCCTCTCTTTCCGTTGTTCGTTCAGAACAACTGCTCGTCCATCTTCTTCGTCACCACGGCATCCTTCGTGTCCTGCGACGTGATCATCTCGGGCTTCGGCTTCACCTTCGACGCCAGAGCCACGCCACACCAGTTGTGATACGGGTCCTTGCAGTATGCCGTATGCTCCCGCCACACGTCCGTCAGAATGTCCTGTTGCCGAGTGAAGTCCGCCAATTGCCCTTCAATGGCGTTCGACAACTTCATGTACAATTCCTGTGGAATACCCAATGCCTCACTTTCACGACTGACATTGATCCCCAGGCCCCCTGTAGCCGCCACAGCCGCAACCCCTGCCTTCCCCTTGACTGCCTCGGGAAGTGGCGCTCCTGTGACGCCTGAGCGCCCCTGCGCCTGCATGGCGACCACCTGGATGAACTTGTCCGCCCATTCGTCGTTGCACTTGTGGATGTTCTTGATGACCGCACGCATCTTGAACAGCGAAGTCTCGACGAGGTTGGATTGGGAGTCGTACCGGGTTGCCAGACCGATCTCACCCTTCTTCACACTCATCTGCCAGAACACCATCCCGATGGCGATCACACCAATCAGGAACACCACCGCCGCCACCGCCAACTTTACCCACACCTTCATATTCCCGCTCCTTTTCCCGACATTGTGAGAACGAACCGACCAGCCGCACCTGCGACCAATCCTCATCCTCGTTTATGCGTGAATCAGGACCTTCGGCATCGGTCCTGATCTGCGACTCCTGGCTTCACACCAGGTTCGGGGTACATGGCCATCATCACTCCAGCCACGCTCTTTTTCGACCATTCTTCCGAGGCCCGTGTTGACGCTGGATGACGAGTGGACTGGTTTTTTGACCCACCCCGATGCACCGACCACCATCTGCACCGGCTTCCGCAGGAACGACTTACCGCCCGCCGCCCCCACAAGGTTCACTTAACGATTCATGACTTTCCTCCTGAACACACTAAGATGTCCTCCATCACATTACCAACCTGTTCGTTGGATACGGAACTTTTTTCGACCATGAGCATCATTATACCCCGAATGCCCTCCCCGGAAATGAAAAAGGGCGGGGGGCTTTCCCCCGCCCGACTCTCTATTACCAATGCCCACTATCCCTGCGGTAACTAACCCCATCTATAATCCCAGGCATTAAGCCTGGCCGGTTTGATCTTACCGGTCTGGCCGATTGGAAGCGGGTGGGCATCCGCCGCCATGGTCTTTGCCGGCTCCCACGACAGCATCAGGTAGCCGCTGCCGAAGACTTCATCAACTATCTGGACGTAGTAGAACATCGCTCTACCCAGACATTACCAATCCCCACATCAGATACGGAAGAAAAAAGACAAACCCCCGAGAGTTTCCCCTCGGGGGTCGGTAGTCAACCTGGACTGAACTCACGCCTTGTCCAGCGAGACGTTCCAGTACATCTTACCAAGGAACTGTTCCCAGGTCTTCGGCGGCCGGCTGTTGATCCGCATCCGCAACCGCTCCGCAGGACTGATCTTCAAGTCCTCGACGGTCGGCACAAACGGCTTCCGAACCAACTTCACACCTGCCTGAGCCGGAGTCCGGTCAGCCATGTCGTGATTACACTTCACGCACGCCAGCACGATGTTGGTCCACGACACCTCACCACCCTTCGACTTCGGGATGATGTGACCCATGGTCAACTCGCTCGACGGGAACTTCTTTCCGCAGAACTGGCAAACGCACCGGTCCCGCAGAAACAGATTCCGACGGTTGAAGTTCGGCTTGCGATTGGCGTTGTCCTTGAAGCCAAAGCCACGATAGTCCTTGCAGACCACGATCTCTGGCAGCAGGAAGTACCAACCACATAGCGGCATGACCCGATCCGATGCGATCTTGGCATCACGAATGGCATCATCCCATTCCAGGACCCAGCCATCGAAGTCATAGGTGATGTGAGTCTCAGGATCAACACACAAAGCACGGCCATTAAAGACCTTCATCACGGCCTTCAACGTAGACTCGACGTTAATCGGTCTCCAGTCGGTGTTCAATACCAATGTCCTGCTTGTTGTCGCCGTCACGATACGAAAGTCCTCACCACTTCTGGTTGCCCGACCAGGATTTGAACCCAGACAAACAGATTCAGAATCTGTTGTGCTGCCAATTACACCATCGGGCAATATCGCATAGATCCACCAACCACCTTCGGAACAAACCTGGCTGGGACACCCCGACTCGAACGGAGACTAGAAGCGTCAAAGGCTTCTGTGACTGCCAATTACACCATGTCCCAATTCTACTACCACAAAGAACCAGTGAGAGAAACTCGCCGATACTGCTCATTCAATCGAATCACTCTCACTCCCGCCTCATCAAACATCGTCTGACTGGCCTGCATCGAAACCTCCCAGTCTCCCTTCCCCTCAAATGGCCTGTCCCGACAAACAACCGCCACGATCCCCGCCTGAATGATCGCCCGGCCACAGTCTGCACACGGCAACCCGCCGCCACTCAGATAGATCGTTGCCCCCTTTAAACTCACACCATTCAACGCCGCCGAATAGATCGCATTCCGCTCCCCATGCTCCGTGAACAGATACTTGCGAGGCCGCTCATGCCGATCTTGAACGTCATCATTCACGCCCCTTGGAAACCCATTGTATCCCATCGAGAGAACTGTATGTCCCTCCCCCCACAATGACCGATCCGCATTGCGTGGAACGATCCTTGGACTTCTTCGACACCAAGTCCGCCATCGTAACAAAGTACTCATCCCAGTTCGGTACCACTCTCGGCTCTGTCAACATGACCTTCTCCTCAGTTCCGGAACCAATTCGATTCCTCGATGTTTCAACGAACGATACCCCTGCGCCTCAACCAAACTCACTTCCGCACCTTCGTGTGCGACCCACGATTCCATCGACACGAAATTCGTACGACCCATTCTATCCGAAATCGCTCCCAATAGGTAAACATCAATTCCGTGTTTCCCCCTTCGAGCCTCCTCCGCCGCCTTCTCGATCATCTCCTCGTTCGCAATGACCTCCCAGGGCATCAGGTTGACCTGGAACCCGTGAGCCATGCTTTGATACGCCTTGACCCTTCCAAGGTCCAGAATCATCCCCTGGGGCCTGTCGTGAGGCCGCAAACAACTCATCGCCCCAGGCATGAACCCAAGATCCGCCGCCCCCTCATACATCGTCCGCAATGTGTCCATCCACCCGCCAGCAAATGAAAGATCGTCTTCCAGTAGAATCAGACCTCCCGGCTCATCCCCAAATGTCAGTCTAGCCACTTCCCATGCCGCCACCCAAGTGTCAATGAATCCCCGCCTCGGCAACCGAAACACGATCACCGATTCCCCATCCAGTTGCTCCAACTCCCGCTTCTTCTCTGCCGACTCCGAACCATCATCAAACACGGTCAGTTGCATCCCTGGCGTCTTCTCCAGAAACGACTTCACCGTCTTCGTGAGAAGTCCAGGACGCTCGTGCGTAATCATCAGGGCTTCGATGCGCCCCAACTCCCGAGCCTTGCGCCTTGGCTCTGCCGCCTTCAACCGAATGTAATCCTCAACTTTCATCTGGCGTCCCTGAGAAGGCTTGAACTTCCAACCTTTGGCTTCGGAGGCCAACGCTCTATCCAGTTGAGCTACAGGGACAACTACGATTCAATGGCACCCCGAACAGGACTCGAACCTGTGACCGGCGGATTAGAAATCCGCTGCTCTGTCCATACTGAGCTACCGGGGTAATTCCGATCCACAAAATCCTTTCCCTCCACCATCTCAATGACCCCATAAGCGTTCTGCCTCTTCCTCTTGCTCGACAACGCCCTCCACATTCTTTCCCAACCGTTATTGGAGAGTTCCACAGTCACCTCTCAGAGTCTGTACGTCGCTACCTTGCCACGCTTTGCAAGGCAACGCTTGCAAGTCACTTTACTCCATCTCACCCTCACCCGGTCACAGAAATTCTCCTTCTCCTTCAGGTGAATCGGCGTCGTGCAGACCCACTCGAATGATCCCCCCGACACCACAACCAGCCTATGCGTCTTTTTCATTGGCGTCCCCGACTGGAGTCGAACCAGCGACCCCCGGATTAGGAATCCAGTGCTCTGTCCATCTGAGCTACGGGGACAATCACCTCTTCAACTCTTGAAACAATCCGAATGCGATGTCCGATGTCTCGCAATCCAAGCACTCAGATCGGTTCCATCATGCAATAGCCCCGACTGACTACCACACGCCTTGCAGCGATATGTCCGACCACCCGATTTCTGTGTCGCCACTTCCACAAACTTCGGGACTTCTTTGCTGTTGTCTTTCATCTCTAACCTCCTGGAGCGAGTGAGGGGAATCGAACCCCCATGGCCAGCGTGGAAGGCTGGAACTCTGCCATTGAGCTACACCCGCACTGCTTCTTGAACCACCTTCTCCGTCTCCTTCAATGCCTGCAATTCCCTGGGCTTCCACCTGGGAGCGCCGTGCATCTTGTGCGCCTCCAGATACTCTATCGCCTTCTTCAGACGATCAATATCATCTCCAAAACCGCCCAAGGCCCGATTACACTTGAAACACAACAGCCCTCGATTCTTGCCAGTCACATGATCGTGATCTACTGCAAGTCTTCTATTCTTACATTCTTCCGTCTTCCCACAGATGGCACATACTCCCCTTTGCATCTCTGCCATCTCGTCATATTGCTCCGGCGTAATCCCAAACGTGGACCTCAACACATACCGCCGAGCATTTCCACGAAGAATGTCCAGATTCTCCTTCCGGTACTTCCGATAATACTCCGGTTTTGTTGAGGGAACACCACCACTCCTCAAATCCTTGATCCGACAGTCAGCCGTACAGAAACGCTGCGTCTTTCGACCAGGCTTAAACTGGACTCCACACTCTGCCCGCTCACACGTTTTCACTTTCAACCTCGACCATCGGTTTTCTTACCGCATCCAGACACATCCTCTCACTCTCTTTGAGAGATGCCAATTCTCCGATCTTCCAGCGATTGCACTTGGCCATTTTGAATGGCTTGCACATGGCGCACGAATGCAGTTTCTTCTGGAGTCTCTTCCTCATGCGTCACCTCGTGGAGCGGGCGAAGGGAATCGAACCCTCGTTTCGACCTTGGGAAGGTCACATTCTGCCATTGAACTACGCCCGCAACATCACCACATTACCAAAAAACTTCCCCAGTACGGTTTTTCTTCACGGAATACCTCCCTTGGCTCGACCCTGGTTCCCGCACCCAGGCGATCTGATTGAAGGCTTGTGAGGCCATTCACGACCGCATCCTTTCAAGGCACGACCTACATCCTCAACTGAACTTCCCTCTGAATCAATGCCACCACGGCCGGCAGGTTGTTGAAGACCTCAGTCGCCGTGAACCTCATCGTCTTGATCCCGATCTTCGCCATCGCCAAATCCCTCTGCTTGTCCCAGATCACCGCCTTCTTCCTCAAATGCTGCTTCCCGTCCGTCTCAACAATCAACTTCGCACTCGGACACCAAAAGTCAGCAATATACCCGAGAATAACCTTTTGGCTGTAGAATGTTACCCCCAATTGCTTGTCCCTCAGTTGCGCCCAGAGTTTCTTTTCAGGCCACGACTTGTGCCGTGACATGTATGCCGCCACCCGACGCTTCCAAGGTGTCACCCCAGTCTTCGGTGCCGATCTCTTTTTCATGCCGCATCCTTCTCGAAAAGTGCCAGGATGAATTCCCGAATGACTTCTCCGTGACATTGAAGCGGCGCACACCAACAGATGAGTGTCAACTCGCCATGTTCCCGATAGTGATCCACCAACACCCGGAATGCCTTTGCTGTTGGGTTGTCCCCCAACAACCTCTGCTTCAACCATTCCCGATACTGACTGATTGCCTTGGCCCGTGAGGTCTTGGCGTCGACCGGGAATGGATTTCCAAGAGGACATGGCCGACCGATGTAGTAGCCATCCCCCTTGTATGTCCGTTTATTCTCGATCTTAATCATTTGGAGCCGAAGACAGGGATCGAACCTGCGACCTACTGATTACGGATCAGTCGCTCTACCAAACTGAGCTACTCCGGCAACATCTGGAGCCGTCAGTGAGAATCGAACTCACGACCTCTTCCTTACCAAGGAAGCATTCTACCAACTGAACTATGACGGCAATGGTCTAAGCGGAGGGATTTGAACCCTCGACCCCCTGCGCCCAAGGCAGGTGCGCTACCAGGCTGCGCTACGCTCAGATTACTTCTTCCTCAACACATTCTGTGGGGACCAATTCTCAATGGACATCCCCATCGCCTGCACGATCTTCTCAATCTCCACCAGATCGTTCGTTTCATACCCCTTGAACAACATTCTCCGGGTGATGAGAGCATTCGCCATCCGCTCATCACTGTAGGACTTGATAATCTCCGGAGCCACCTCCGACATCTTCTCGATCATCGGAATCATTTCCATCCAGGGAATGACCCTCGCCGTCATCTCCGTGTTTGTTTCACCCGCCTTTCGATCACAAACCACGAGCAAGACCTCCTTCGGGACCCGATCCACCTGCTCGAAGTAGATGACTTTCTCACCTTCCAAACTCGATCTGCCAATGGGTGTGTAAGGCCCTGTGGCACAACCGGAAACCAATACCACAACCACCAACAGAGATGACAACTTCATAAGATTCTCCTTGCCGACATTATACACTGAAACCAAATGGTCTGGGTGATTGGATTTGAACCAACGACCTTCTGCACCCCAAGCAGACGCACTACCAGTCTGTGCTACACCCAGATAAGGTCAAGAAGGAGTGGTTCTTGTCAGGCCCACTCCATCGGGTGACTACCCGACAGGCTCTTACGCCCTTCTCGTGGTGGCGGCAGAGGGCTTCGAACCCCCGACCTGATGCTTATGAAGCACCTGCTCTAACCATCTGAGCTATACCGCCAAATGAGAAAGGGTTAGTTCTGCCTTCTGCGAAGTCTCCGGACGCTGAGTCACAGATTCGCACCTATTCAGGCCATCCTCCGCAACGTCCTGCATTGGATGGGATGTCCCCTCTCTCTGGTGCAAGCAGGAGGACTCGAACCTCCGACCCCTTGCATGTCAAGCAAGTGCTCTAACCAACTGAGCTACGCCTGCAAAAAACGGGGAGTGTCCTGCCGATAGACGACCGGAAGAGTTCCCTCGACCGGACGGGAATCGAACCCGCCTTTCCCCCCTTGAGGCCCACACTCCCAGACTCGAACTAGGCATAACGGCTGACGCCGCCGGATTATCCAGAGGCCAATCGCCGTTTGCAACCAGCGATCAGTCTGCACTTCTCTCCGCAGTGTGGAAAACTGGTCTGAGAGGAGGGATTTGAACCCTCGACCTTCTGCTCCCGAAGCAGACGCCCTACCAGACTGGGCTACTCTCAGATGAATTCATGGTGGACCTGACCCGAATCGAACGGGCGACCCCTTCATTGCGACTGGTGGAGAAGACCGGAGTCGAACCGGCGACCTTCTGCTTGCGGAGCAGACGCTCTACCAATTGAGCTACTCCCCCATTACCAAATGATGTCTTCCGCCATAACGATCCCCTTCTTCTGTCCATTCTTTAACATTCACCTCATCGAACTCCGCCCCACCCTTCGATCTCGGGATCACATGATCCAAAGTCGCCAACCTCCGAAGATCCCCTCTCGTGGCTGTATCCGGCAGTTCGGCTACAAGCCCTCCCTGGCCGCAATAGGCGCACTTCAGTTCCCCATGGACTTTCCTCGCCTTGGCTAGAACGGACGCCCTGAAGGCTATCCAGCGTGCCCTCTCAGCCTCTTCCAGCATCCTGGCCAACAACACCGCCGCCGCCATTGATACAGGATGCGGGTCCTCCACTGTCACTACGTGCCTCATTGCGCTTCCTGTCCATCCACCTCAAACAATGTCCGGCGCTCTCATGACTGAGCTACTCCCCGATGTCTGGTCGGGAAGGCCAGATTTCATACTGTACGACCTCCGGACTCTGGTGGACCGTACTGGACTCGAACCAGCCACCTGATGCTTGCAAAGCACCTGCTCTACCAGATGAGCTAACGGCCCATGAACTCCCACACACACATTACCGCTTTGACCCCGTGATACGGAATCAAATTCCATATTTCCGCTTTTTCTGCTCCGCCGCAATCTTCGCCGCATTCAACGCCTGTTCATCCAACGAACTCAAAGCGAATATCTCGACGATGTAGACCATCCCGTGATCCGTGTTCCTCAGAATCTTCTGTCTTGCAAACTTCTCACGAAGGATCTGCCCCAGAATCTGCACCTCCATCGGATTCACAGGATCGAAGTAGTTCAGAACGTAGTATGTCGGCTTTTTCTTCTCCCGATACTGCCATTCCTTGATTGTCAGACGATGAACATTCGTCGTCGTCTTCGCTTCAATCCCAGGCCAATCCATCTTGTCTCCGCCTGTCAACAGAGACAAGTCCATCTCCCATCCCATGTGTTTTGACAGAGCCATCTCCCCGACGACTCCCAACACATGTGGATAAGGCCGATCTCCTGACTGCATCCCCCAGAAATTCGGCTCATCACTTTGATGAAAGTCACTGTCATTGGACCGAATTTCATCTGGTTTGTTGGCGTTCCTTGCCAGACCCAGATGATACGCCGCCCAGACCTCATCAACAGATAATGTAACGGCGACTGGTTTTGGCCTTACCAACAACATCATCTCACCTTCCTGGTGGACCTGAGCGGAATCGAACCGCTAACCTGTTGAATGCCATTCAACCGCTCTAGCCAATTGAGCTACAAGCCCTTCTACGAAATTGATTCGACTTCTGCCTTCAATCCTGCCGCCTGAAGCAGAGCAACGTGATGAACCGCCCTGGACTGTGTCTCGACCTGTGCAATGGTACGACCCTTCTGATGAGCCTCCGTCATGATCTTCTTCGCCATCTCCGCAGAGTGTCCGAAGATCTCCATCAAACACTTCACGACATGCTCACAGGTATTGTGATCGTCGTTGTAGAGGATGACCTGATAGGGATCACCAATGAATGTGCCACTGTCCACTGGCTTCTCTTGCGTCTTGATCCCGTGATCCGAATCCTGATGTACCATGTCCACTTTTTGCCGGCTTCATATTGGTCCCCTCTCTGTCCCATTATACCCTCCCGGAAAAGAACAGGCATCCACAGTTTCCCGCAGATGCCTGAAAAGGCAACGAGATGCGGGCAGGTATGGTATCCTGCACCCAGAGTGTCACCCCTCGGCCAAGGGATACTCCAGGACCGGACCGAAGTCCGTGCGTTGACCCTCCGCCACCGCTCCTCGAAGCCATAGAGCGATTCCTCGCTCCATGAATATAGTACGATTTTTTCTTCAGTTTTTGCAAGAGAGAAAAAACGGGGGGTTGGGGCTACCCCTGGCCCCCCGGTGGTTTCAGACTTTCGATATTCAGATGTCAAAGACCAAGAATACGACGCAAGCGTGATGGCAGGGCCAGGAGGATTTGAACCCCCGACATGCGGTTTTGGAGACCGCCGTTCTACCGGGCTGAACTATGACCCTATCGAGTTGGAGCCGCAGAGAGGAATCGAACCCCCGACCGGTTGATGGAGCCGAGTGAGGGATTTGAACCCCCGGCGTAGTTTCCATGGCGGCTTACAAAGCCGCTGCTTTCGACCAACTCAGCCAACTCGGCATCAGAACTCAGTGAAATCTCCAAGACAATCATCTCACACCAGAGACCGTGAGTCAACAAATCAACTGCTCTACCATCTGAGCTACTGCGGCAAATAAGAAGGGCGACCGACTTTCGCCGAGCGCCCTCCCAGAATCAAACATTGTAGATCCGGCTTACTTCTTGAGAGCCGAACGAGATGCGTGATTCTTGGCGGCCTGCACGATCTGCGGATCAGTTTCCGGCAGACCAAACGCCGCTTGCGCACCGGTCAAAAACTCCTTCACGTAACCACCGACATTCTGCGTATCCGTCTTCCACGTCGGATGCGATGCGAACATCAGATCAATTCCACCCAGAACCGCCAGCGATCCTGCCAACACCAGAGGCTTGTCAATCGCCGGGATGTCCGTGGTCGTGTTCACGTAAGTCTGAATCTTGGGCATCATGACGGCCACGTAGGAATTCGACCCCACGATACCGATGTTCGTTGTCACGATGCTGATGACCTTGGAAACCTCGGCCTTCTGTGCCGTTGTCGGATTGTCATAGGAAATCCAGAGAACGGCCGCTGCCGTACCGGATGCCGAAGACAACGCCTTGATCTGATCTGGGGACATGTCACATCCCGTTGCCAGGATGGTCATTGCCGCCATTGCCGCCATGAGTCGCTTCATTGAATCATCTCCCATTGTCAGCGGTGCGACGGTCAACCCTGACCATCCTGACCGGCACCACCTAAAGGCCCGCTGTTTTACCGGTCAGTCGCATTATACACCATTCCAGACGTACCCGTATCCAAAATCTGTCATCCAGCATTGACCGTCAAAACCCCCGTGGTGGTATGTGAGATGTAAAGCCCCTTCTTGACATTCACCGCCACGACCGTATTCACGTTACTGTGTGGGATCACCAATGATTGAGTGTCTTCCGGGTAAATCGAAACCGTAAACAATCCCCCCGCAACATCCGTCACCACAATTCCACTTCCAATCTCCTTCAGAAAGACATTGGACACATCCTGAAAGAACAGTTTGCAGACGAAAGAGATGGAGAATCCGTCAAGCGACATTGGCACCCCATTCTTCCGAAAGACGAAAAAGATGTCCAAACTGTCTCCCTGTATCATTGAGAAATTCATGTCTTGACCACTCCCGTTGAAAGCGCCTCAAACTGATCGTATGACCCCACTGCCCTGTAGTCGTCGATCTGCTCTCCATTAAGGTTGTAATTATCAACATTTCCTGCATGAGAGAATAGATCATATTGCGATACAAACGCAAAGACATCCGTGCCACGAACAACAGATTCAAACAAGTCCTGATCCCAAGTCAGTGAGAAAATCGGAGACAAATCTGCTGTCGTAATCCCGCCACTTCCCATCAACCGTGCCCGCAACCCACTGAAGGATATGTTTGCCCCGCTAATCCCACCACTTCCAACCGACACCCCACTCAACAAGAGTCCCAATGACAACTTGGGATTCATGGACCCGCTTCCTGCAAGCAAAGCACTTACAGGATACCCCAGAACCAGATTCGGATTGAGACTGCCACTGCCCGTCAAAGACGATCTCAGACTCTTCCCTTGAAACAATCGAGCATTGACACTCCCACTGCCGGTCATCGAGGAATCCAGCAAAACTCCCAATGACAACTGAGGAGTTACACTCCCATCCCCCGACAACAACGATGCCAGAGAATACCCCAGAATCAGATTTGCATTGACCCCACCACTTCCCACAACAGAGGAACTCAACAGTGACCCAAGGATCAGATTGGCCGTCGCACTGCCACTCCCCGATATCGTCGCACCCAGATTGACCGCACTCGGCGCACGAAGCCAATACGACTGGAACCAGTTTGATCCACCAAAATTGTTGCTGTTCCACATGACACACCAACTATGGATTCAGCGTTACGGCAGACCGATTACCACTTGCATCTGCTGTTCCAGATACAACATCACTCACGTCTGTCAAATTCCTGAATACCGGACTACCTGGCCCGCCACTGACTTTCCCTGCCGTAACTGCCGCAACGATCTTCAACACCTGAGATAATGTGTATGTCCCGTCCACCACACTCGCCGCCACTGCGCCTGCAATGCTCGAAGAAGATGGAACATTCGATGCCAACGATGCAGGAGTAATGATCCCCGCCCCAACTGTATTGTCCACCGGAACGTTCAAGGTGACATTGGATGCCGCCGGAACAACCATCGTCCCCGTATATCCACCCGCTGCCCCGTAAACCGTTCCAGATCGAACATTCGCTGGAACGGGTGCCAGGTTCTGATTCGTTGTCTCAACCAAGTCATACATCGTTCCCGGCGTTGCCCAGACATTACTTGCGGCCTCGCAGACTTCGACGACCGGAGTAATGAATGAAACCGTGTAAGAAGCAGTTGTTCCTGTTGCAATGGCATACTTGACATTGCCAGCAGTTGGGAACATCCCGAATAGACCACAATATCCTCGCTGGATATAACAAGGTCCAGTCGTAACATTGTAGACGCCCATAGCGCCTGGTGTACTTGAAGTCAGAGCAGACGAAATCCATGAAGGCAAGGTTCCTGGAACATATGAGGCTGGCGGCGGAGGAAAGGCGACAGCGTTCTGGACCACGCATAAACCTGTTGTATTATTCATCACCCCGTAGCATGCTTGCGATCCATATGCGTTGGTAACATATACGGTGCCTGTGCTAGCACTAAACACGCCAAAACTATTGACGCCAGAACCTCCGTACGCATTAGTCACATTCACCACCCCAGTAGATGAATAGTGGACTAATCCTGATGGATAACCACCCACACTCCCTCCGTAAACATTCGTGCAATTGATGGTCCCTGCGCCAGACAAGTAGGCTCCAAATCCTCCATAAGTGTTGTACACATTCGTAATATTCAGAGTTCCGGAACCATTAGTTATTCCAACGCAGTACACCTGATAGTTACCAACGTAGGTACCTCCATATACACTGGTAATGTTGATTATGCCACTTGAAGAGTTGCTGACTCCATGACATCCACTGGCCGAACCACCATATGCGCTACCAACTATTGTTAGAGCATTGGGAGACGCTAGCGCAAAAGACAAACAAACGCTAGTCCCTGCTGTTACATTCCCAGTGTGTGTCCCAGCCAATGTCCGACTAAAACCCCCTCCAGCTACTGCATTGTTAGAAGACCCAGTATACGCCGTCGTATACAGGTTCCCATAGGTGTCAGCAACATCCATCGTCAACGTCTTCCCGTTGGCATAAACTGAATCACCTGCAACTGGAGCCACGGAAAGAGCCGCCCCACTGCCTTCTTTCCAGTAAGCCACATTGGCCCAGGTAGCGGCAGAGTACGACGTGTTCTGTTGAGCAATGTAGACCATCTCATCCTCTACGGATTCAGCGTTACAGCAGACCGATTTCCGCTTGCATCTGCCGTCCCAGATACAACATCACTCACGTCTGTCAAATTCCTGAATACCGGACTACCCGGACCACCGCTGACCTTTCCGGCAGTGACCGCAGCAATGATCTTCAACACCTGAGACAATGTGTATGTCCCATCCACCACACTCGCCATGACGGCACTGGCATTGTTGGCAGCCGTAGGGACATTTGCAGTTACATCGCTTGCAAGAATCACTCCCGTCCCAACCGTGTTGTCCGTAGGCACATTCAAAGACACATTGTTCGTTGCCGGCATAATGAGAGTTCCCG
>Ga0247841_10007137_pt1 | contig 16756 bp, 15 predicted proteins | sample LaCruzMarch2015__2_FD_192410 | JGI IMG/M metagenome (GOLD analysis project Ga0247841, IMG submission 192410) | Freshwater microbial communities from meromictic Lake La Cruz, Castile-La Mancha, Spain - LaCruzMarch2015_18m | ecosystem: Environmental > Aquatic > Freshwater > Lake | place: Spain... | reverse complement strand
TGTATCCCGGGAGGTCAACGATTTGGCGGCCCGGGTGGGATTCATGACCGTAGTCCTGGACGACCGTGCAGAGTATGCCAACCGCGAAAGGTTCCGTCAGCCCGCCGAGGTCATCGTGCTCAAATCGTTTGATGATTGCCTGGCGGATCTCAAGCTGGATGATGACAGTTACATAGTTATAGTGACGCGGGGCCACGTTTACGATAGGGTTGTGTTGGAGCAGGCTCTGCGTTCAAATGCCGGCTATATTGGCATGATCGGCAGCAACCGCAAGCGGGATGCTATATATAGAGCACTGTTAGCCAGCGGATTCAGCGCCGGTCAACTTGAGAAAGTATATTGCCCCATCGGTTTGAAAATCGAGACCGAGACCCCCGCCGAGATAGCTGTTAGCATCGTTGGTGAGCTGATAGAAGTGAGGTCACAAAAGAGGAAATGGAAAAGTCAGCAATCACCGCGGTAATCCTGGCGGCCGGGTACTCCGAGAGGATGGGGCGGTTCAAACCGCTGCTCGACCTGGGTGGGCAGCCGGCCATCGAGCGCATTATCAACTCGTTTAAAGGAGCCGGGATAATCGACGTACGGGTTGTAGCGGGCTATTCTAAAGAGAGATTAATTCCGGTACTTGAAAGACTGGAGGCATGCGCAATAGTAAACGACCACTATGCAGATGGCATGTTCTCCTCTGTACAAACAGCGGTGAGAAGCTTGAATCCGTCCACCGAGGCATTTTTCCTCATGCCTGCCGATATGCCGCTGGTGAGGGCGGGGACCATCCGATACCTGGTGGAGAGTTACAAGCACCACCGGGATAAAATATTGATCCCTGTATTTAACGGAAGGCGGGGCCATCCTCCTTTGATCGCAGCCCGATTTGCCGGATCAATTATGAATTACAGTGGGGAAGGCGGGTTGGCCGGAATATTGAGCCTTCACAATGCCGATATCCTGCACGTGCCGGTTCCGGACTCTAATATCTTGCTTGACATGGACAACCCCGGGGATTATGAGGATATACAGAAAAAATTGCCGGGGATGGATATTCCAACAGCAGCTGAATGTGAAGTCATGATGAAAGATGTTCACGCTGTGCCTGATAAAGTGATTGAGCATAGCAGGGTTGTGGCAAATGTTGCACTGCTTATAGTCGACGAGATGAACCGGCACGGTTTTGATATCGACAGGGGACTTGTCCTGGCTGCTGCGCTTCTACATGACCTGGCGAAAGGGAAGCCGGCCCACGCAGCAGAGTCGGCACGAATTGTACGTGAGATGGGATATGATGGGGTTGCAAAGCTTATCGAGACCCACACGGATATCGTTCCTGGCACAGGTGATGAGGTCAGTGCTGCAGAGTTGTTGTACCTGGCGGACAAACTGGTCAATGGTGATAGAGTGGTGCCTTTGTCGGAACGTTTCGGAAGGGCCATGGACAGGTATGGGGATAAGCCTGAAACTGCCGATAAGATCAAGATACGCCAGGACAATGCAGCCGGCATACTGCTACGAATCGAAGCCAGGACCGGCGCACTCAATTTTGAAAGCCGTATTGCCACAGGAGCGCAGCTGTGAGCCTGGACCTGAGAATCACCACGAACGTAGGCGGATTCACGCTGGATGTAGGGTGGACCATGGAGAACGAACTGGTGGTGCTCTTCGGACATTCAGGTTCCGGCAAGAGCATGACCCTGCGCACCATCGCCGGGATAGTTCCGCAGGGCGAAGGGCACATAAGATTGAACGACAGGTTGCTGTTCAGCAAGGGCATGAATATCAACCTTGCCCCGCAGCAGAGGTCGGTAGGCTACGTATTCCAGGATCTTGCGCTCTTTCCTCACATGACGGTAGAGAAAAATATCCTGTTCGGGGCCAGCAGGATCCCGGGAAAGGAAGCCCGTAATAAAGCCATGGACATGATGGGGCTTTTCAGCCTGGCCGACTATAGAGACAGATATCCTCATGAGATTTCAGGAGGCCAAAAACAGAGGGTGGCACTGGCCCGGGCCCTGATGCGCAATCCCGAAGTTCTCCTGCTGGACGAGCCTTTCTCATCGCTGGATGACCAGCTTCGCCTGGAGATGCGCCGATGCCTGGTAAACGTGGTCAAGCGGGAGTTCCGCATACCGGCCATACTGGTCACGCATAACGTCCTCGAGGTATTTTCACTCGCCGATAGGGTTATGGTGTATTCAGGCGGCAGGATTGTCCAGTCCGGCACACCCCAGTTCGTCTTCAACAACCCGGTGAATGAGGAGGTTATGTCGCTGGTGAGTTTAAAGCAGCTCTATCCCGGGTACCTTTTTACGTGAATCAAATCCGGAGGTGTTTGTGATATGTTGTTCTCGATGTTGCTGGCGGTTTTGAGTTTTATGATCGGCCTCACGGCCAGGAATAATAAGGCCATCAGGGAGATGCTCAGCATACGAAACTGCACATATGTCATCATGACCAAGGATGGCACAAGAGGCAGACGCTACATGATAAAAAACGGAAAATATTCCTCCGATACGGTACTGAAGGACTACGACCTGGCCCTGGTTTTTGAGAATGCCGATGTAGGCTTTAAAACCCTGGCCCTGGGGGGCGATACGGGATTGCAGGTGGCTATGAATAACTATGATTTGAAGCTGGTGGGGAACCCCAACATCTTTAACTTCTTCGGTGTCCTGATTGCTGTCTCCATGGGTATGATGAAGAGGAAATAGGCCGGAGTATACGGCGCCCGATAATTGTTTTGTTTTTAGCCGACCATAAGAAAACAGGGGTAAAAGATATGATAATCAATCTCAGCTACGGCAAGTTTATTAAAATAGAGGGTTATGACAGCGATACGAGGGTCGAGGTGGCAGATAACTGCACGGTGCGAGACCTACTGATATTTCTCAAGCTGCCGGCCTACCTTCAGAAAGCCGTTATCGTACACGTTAACGAGGAGCCGGTCTGGAATGCCACGGTGCTCAAGGAAAACGACTCTGTGAAGCTGTACCGCCTGGTGAGCGGGGGTTGAGAAAAGAGGGCAGGTGTGTATTAGAAAAATGTAGCATATGAACGTCGGTATTGATATAATCTAATGCTAAAAAGGAGGAGAACCATGAATTCGAAATATAACAAATACCTGTCGATAGCCCTGCTGCTGGTTATCCTTTTGTGCATTGGGTGTTCAGCACCGGCTGTCACGGTGAATGTATCTGCGGCATCCAGCCTCACCGACGTTTTAGGCGAGATCAACGCCCTTTATACCAGGGCGAATCCGAACGTCACTATCACCGCCAATTTCGCCGCGTCGGGTACATTACAGCAGCAGATCGAGAACGGCGCGCCGGCGGACGTGTTTATTTCGGCGTCGCCGAAGCAGGTTGACGCGCTTCAGGGTAAAAAACTGATAGTGGATAATACACGAAAGGATCTGCTGTGCAACAAAGTGGTACTGATCGTGCCAGCCGACAGCACTCTGGGAATCAAGAGTTTTAACGACCTTACCGGCGATGCGGTGAAAAAGGTATCCATAGGTGATCCTGATTCCGTGCCGGCCGGCCAGTATGCCCGTGATATCTTTAATGAATTCGGGATCATGGATGCTCTGAAATCCAGGCTGGTGCTTGCGGGCAATGTTCGGCAGGTGCTGCAGTACGTTGAAAGCTCTAACGTCGATGCCGGCGTTGTATTTCTGACGGATGCCAAAATATCCAAGAGTGTGAAAGTTGTGGCTGACGCTCCGGACGATATCAATAAAAAAGTCGTTTATCCTGTGGCTGTCATAAATACTGGCAAGGATAGGACGGCCGCCTTCGCTTACGAGACGTTTTTGTTCAGCGACCAGGCGGGCGCCGTATTCGATAAATACGGCTTCACTGTGATCAAAAAGTAGTGCGATCGTTCATTTATTCAGCGAGTTAAACAGATGACGGAGTCGTTGCTGTCGCCATTGTGGATCTCTTTAGCGACTGTTTTTACCGCTACGGTGATCACCTTTTTTACGGGTATAGCAGTGGCGCGCTGGATGGCACGGTACCAGGGCAAGATGAGGAATTTCATCGACGGGATCCTCATACTTCCACTGGTTTTGCCTCCGACTGTGGTGGGACTGGCCCTGTTGATGCTATTCGGAAAACACGGTCCCATTGGACAGGTGCTGCTATGGTTTGGTACGACCGTGGTGTTTTCATGGCCGGCGACGGTCATAACTGCGACGGTGGTATCTTTCCCGTTGATGTATATGAATGCGCGGGGCGCATTTGAACAAGTAGACATAAGTATTGAAAATGCTGCGCGTACGCTCGGGGCCAGCGAGTGGAGGACGTTCTGGTCAGTCACCTTGCCTCTGGCCTGGCCGGGAGTAGCCGCCGGCGCCGTCATGGCTTTTGCCCGGGCCATAGGTGAATTCGGCGCAACTCTTATGCTGGCCGGTTACATACCCGGAAAGACAGCCACGTTGCCGGTGGCCATTTATTTTGCCGTCCAGGACGGGGATATGAACCAGGCTATGATACTCGTATTGATCGTACTATTCATTGTCTTCGCATCTCTCGGCGCACTGGCATACTTAAAGAGCAAAACTTACCGGATTGTGGCCGTCTGAACGCAAGCAACAAACGCTTAAATCAGCTTAGGAGCGGGTCACTCCAGTCTGACATCCTTGATATCAAGCAGACGGTATTCATTTTTCGATATCACATTGCCTGTCACCAGCGACAACCGTCGAGAGAATAGAGGGCCATTGATAACCACCGTGTGGTACTCGCCGTTTTCACCGCAGGGATCGATATCATTTGCTTTGAGGTAATCGCGGAAGGCGCTGTCCAAAGGCATACCTACCCATTTTTCATCCATGTGCTTGGAATTTACTCCCACAATGACTGCCTCAAAGCCGAGATTGATAAACTGATCGAGTAATTCTCCGGTGGGCCGTCCCCAGAGGGGTTCCAGCGCCTGGATGCCGATTTCGCCGCACACTCTTTCTACCCATTCCTTATGGACGTCCAAGTAGATATCCCCGAATATCATGCCTCCCACTCCCGTGGGTAGCAGTCCATTCACCCCGGCTTTAAAATCATGTTCATAGCCGTCCCAATCCGTCTCGTACTGCGCTACCTTTATACCCATGGCGGTGCCCTGCTGCCTTATAAGATCGGCGTTAGTCCCGTGGAACCGGACTCTCTTATCATTGTTAGATATAAAATTCACCAGGTGCGTGACTTTATAGCCCAGGCGCAACCCCTCGTAAAGCGCCATGCAGCTATCCTTGCCTCCGCTCCACGATACGATATAGTTGTTGCCGTTTACTTTCTTATCCATTTTTTAAACCTTCCTTTCCCTTTCGTTGTAGTATTCGTCGAGGTAGCCTGTGATGTCCCCGCGGGACAACGGATTCCTGAGGTTGTAGTCGTACAACCCGTATTCGTGGCCGGGACTTTTTAGAGGTTTGAACCAGATATGAGGCGGTTCGTCATCGAGATGTGTATAGCCTGCCTGACGGTTGAGCTCCAGCCACGTGTCCCACATCCGTGCGCCGGCCCTTTTTAGTTCGATTGCTGTTATTTCTATGCCGGTGACGGCCGAATACAGGTCGGCCAGGGTCTGCAGGCTGTAAAAGCGCGATATATACAGGCGGTGGCACTGGCCGAGCATGTTGAAAAGCCCGAAGAAGTCCTCGCCGTGCTTGACCAGGCGTCCCAGGTTAAAGGAATCGTCCGTGAAGAGACGCCCCATATCCGATGGAGGAACACCACAGCGTTCAGCCTGCTTCCTGATATCGGCAAGGGGCCAACCGGGGCTATAGGAAGGCGCCCCCAGGGCTGCGGCCACGCCCAGAGTGCGGCCGGGCTGCACCAGCATTCCCAGGTGCATGGGCAGGAAGCCGCTCATTCGCGGATCAAAGGCGATGAATTGCCCCTTGACCACGTTTTGCACACGTCCGGCGGCCAGGTTACCTAATTTGCGGGCTGCGCTCATAATGCCATCGCATAATACAGCGCCAAATCCCTCACGGGCAGCCGTCATGCGCACGAGCGCCAGAAGGGTGTCATAGCTGCGGTCTAGCTCCAGCCCGTTTGTATCACGTTTGCTAATGATCCCCTGCTCGTAAAGAGTAATCACGTAATCGGCCAGGCCGTTAAAGCTGTAAACGCGGTCAAGCCCCAGCCGGTTGATCTCATCATAGTACTGGATGGCCATTGCGTATCTGTCGGCGACCGTACCGGCGGCGCTGTAGCCGAGGGCGGGAGAATAGGTCATAGCAGCCATCTCCATAAAGACGGCCGTATCGTAGCTGCTGCGGCAGCCGGGAAGGTCCAGGCGATCCTTATCCGACAGGGGGCAGGCGGCGCAGGCGATCTTTTTACGGGCTCCCTTGTGCGATTCGTAAAGCTCTGTTTTGAGCTCCTTTAAATCGGACGGGTAGGGCATGAGCTCTGTGGAATTGCGCGCGACCACGCCGGGAGGTATCCAGGCGGAGGTCATGGTCATGGCGCCGCCCTTCATCATCTCGTTGCGCAGGTGGTAGCTGTTGATCTTCTCGATTATCCCTTCCACTATTGCCCGCAGCCGCTTTGGGTCGGCCACTTCAATGGACCTGCTGCCCATGCAGGCCACGATAGCCTTAAGCTTCTTTGAGCCCATTACCGCGGCCAGTCCGCCGGAGCCGATGGTGCCTCCCTTGTCGATGTGTGTGACCGAGATGGCTGACTGCCTTTCCCCGGCTATCCCGATGGGGATGATGCTGCAGGGTGAATGCCTCAGCCGAAGCTCATCAGCCGAGTCGAATCCATCCAGGCCCCAGATGTCCGACGCGTGCTTTAAACTGACGTTATCATCCTCGATTATCAGGTAGACCGGCCATTGCGAACGCCCGGTTATCACCAGGAAATCGTAGCCGGAGGATTTGAGGAAGTGGCTGAAAACACCGCCGCCGTTGCTGTGCGGAAAGGAACCGTTAAGCGGGGATTTATAAACCGACATGGTCTGGGAGGCGCCCGGTATGAAGGTGCCGTTAAAAGGCCCAGTGCCGATTATGACGGCGTTGCCGGGGGAAAGCGGATCGATATCCGGCCGAATAAGGTCAAGGGCCAGCCTGTTATTGATGGCGGCCCCACCTATGTATTCTCTGACCAGTTCCTCGTCCAATGGCTGCTTACGGACTATGCCGTCCGTTAAGTTCACGTAAAGGATGTTGCCCGCATAGCCGCCCAGCTTCATATCAGGTTTCGTCCACCTCTTTACTTGCGGTCAGGGCGCCATAAGGGCAATAGCGGGCGCAGATAAGGCAGGCATCGCAATCTGTATTGAATCTAACATCGAACTCGTTGGGGCGGCCCACAAGCCGCTCAACCTTGATACATGATGCGGAAAGGCTGAATTTGTTGCCGGAGCGGAAAGAACAACGCAGCATACATGTGATGCACCCTGCGCATTTTGACGGATTGGCCTCAATGAACCGTTTGCCCTTTGCTACTCTGGATGTCATGATAAATACCTGTGAAAAAAGCCGGCCGGATTACAACATGACCTCTACCCGGCCGGCCTCAGGAAGTCCTGAACGTCCTATTATATCCCGAAGGTACCCGCAAGTGCGCCGATACCCAGCTTTTCCATACGGTCTTTACTGGGTTTACCGCTTGCCTTGTCCCAATCGCGTATGTCGTAGTACTCGGGCAGCATCTTGGCCATGTTGGGGATGTTGCCCTCCTGCCCGCCATCGGGTATGGGCCTAAGGGCGATCTCAGGCAACTCGTCGTCCTTGGGAGTGACGCCGAACCTGCAGGTCATAGCCCTCATTAACTGGAAGATGCGCTCTCCTGCTTTCAGGATTTCGTCCTGGTCGACACCCCAGCCGGTGGAGGCATTTATCATATCTACAATCAACTGTGTCGGCATCATGGCGAAATGGCAGATGCCCAGAGCATCGGTGAGTGAGCGCCAGTCCTGCGATAGCACTACCATGGGGGCCTTGTCGTCTCCCCAGCGGTCTCCCGGGTTGAGGCCCAGGTCGGGATTGCCCATGCCGTTCTCCACCAGGTAGGCGTCGCTTTTGTTGTGGTCGGCGCCACGGTTGCTGGTGGCATAGGCCAGGCCCATGCAGCAGTAGGCGCGCGGGTCGTGCATGGGGAACTCCAGGCCCTTGACCTGCATGGCCTCGCCGGGGCGGTTATACCTGGCCGCCATGCGCTTGGTGCCTTCCTGGATGATCTTGCCGAAGCCCTCGTTCCTGGCTATTAAATCAATCAGCTTGAGTGTAACGTCTATGTCGCCCCACTTGAGCTCCAGCCCGCCCGTATCCTTGCTGGTGATGATACCCTTTTCATAGAGATAGAAAGCAAACGCGACGCTGGAACCGCTGCTGATGCTATCAAAGCCGTAGCCATTGACCAGTTCGTTGAAATGATTGATTGCTCCCATATCGGCGATCATCAACTGGGGCCCCCAGGCTATTAACGTCTCATATTCCGGCCCCTCGGTGGGTTTGTCCGTCTTAAAAGGGCCCTCTTTGATATGCAAGACCTTGCGGCAGCCGATGGGGCAGCCGAAACAGGCTGTATTGCCGACCTGGTATTTTTCCGACTGAGTAACACCGCTGATATCGGTGGCCTCGGGCATGGTGGCGATAGTATAGTATTTAGAGGGCGTGTCGCCGTAGGCGATGCCGGAATCTACCCATCCGCTGGTGCCTGTATCGTGCATGATAGTTGTAACAAAGCCGCTCTTGACCTCCTCCATAGCGCTACGGGCTGACTCCCTGAACTTCTCGGGGTCCTTCATGGGGATTTTGGCCTTGCCCCTGACGGCAATGGCCTTTAGCTTCTTTGATCCCATGACGCAGCCCATGCCGGCACGTCCCGCGCAATGGCCGTCCTCGGTCATGATGTTGGCGAACAGGACTTCGTTTTCACCTGCCTGGCCTATGCAGGCCACGCGAGTGCGCTGGTCATCATACTCTTTGCGTATATCCTCTATCGTCTGGTAGGTGTTCTTGCCCCATAATGCAGCCGCATCTTTAAGCTCGGGTTTGCCATCCTTGATGTACAGGTAGACGGGTTTGTCGGATTTTCCCTTGACGATGATGCCGTCGTAGCCGGCGAAGCGCAGCTCGGAGCCGAAGTGAGCCGCTCCGTTGGCATCGCCATAAAAGGTGGTGTAAGGCGAGCGCGCAGCCACTACCCAGCGGCTGAAGCTGGGTCCACCTGTGCCGGTCAGCAGGCCGGACATGAAGATGAGCGGATTGTCCGGGCCCAGAGGGTCGGTTTTCTCGTTGGTCAGGTCGGCCAGGTAGCGGCAGGCGATGCCTCCGGCGCCGATGAAATCGCGTGCGTACTGCTCATTTAAAGGCTCGTCCTTTAGTTCCTTTTTGGCCAGGTCGACAATAAGTATCTTACCCATGTATCCGTTCATGTCGGCCCCTCCTTATTATGTTATTTTGAGGGCGGGTCTCAATACCCACCCCAGGATTAAAAGTCTACCGGTTTACCCTCGTAGGCGCAGATGAACATTTTCTCAAGATCGTCGTTGTCGGCGATCCTTGTGACGGCGATGGTCATGGCCTCGTTGACTGCCCTGTCGACAAGTTCGGGCATGGCCTTCATGAATTTGTCTTTGTCGATCTTAAGGTCCTTCACTGAAGAGTATTGCCCGATATCTTTCATCAGTTTACGTATAGCTGCAATAAGAGCCTTACAGCATTCTTTATCGCTTCCCTGTGCAATGCCGCAAAAACGGGCGATCTCGGCGTACCTGCCGAGGGACTCTTCCGAACCGTTTGCAATGTATTCCATAGTATATGGAAGGTATAAGCCCATGGCGACACCATGTGGTGTATGGAAGATGCCTCCCAGGGCGTGCCCGCAGCTGTGCGCCAGCCCCGCCATACCGTTGCCGAAGCAGGTGCCGGCCTGGCAGGCTGCATACATCATATACTTGCGGGCCTCCTCATCCTGGCCGTTATCGCAGGCTTTCTTAAGATTTTCGAAGATATATCTAATGGCAATCAGTCCCGGCCCGTCCGTAAATGGCGTGCGCCATGTCGCTGTGTAGCCTTCAATCGCGTGGGTGAGGGCGTCCATGCCGGTAGATCCTGTTACATGCGGTGGCATGCTCATGACCATGCGGGGATCGAGGATGGCTACATCGGGCAGCGTTTCGTAAGAGCCCAGCGCTACCTTCCTCTGCCCCTCGACATCTGTCAATACGATCGCCCAGGTGGCTTCGGAGCCGGTGCCGCTGGTGGTGGGAATGCAGACCAGGCGGGCCTTGGCCCTGAGATCGTAGAAGCTGGAAGGAGACATATCCAGCGGACTGATGCCTGCGCCGTAGCACACCATGGTTGATTTGCAGGCGTCCATAGAGGACCCGCCTCCCAGCCCGATAAATAAATCCGGTTTATACTCATTAGCAATAACTGTAGCCTTTTCCACGGTCTGGATAGAGGGATCGGGCTCGACTCCATCGAAAACCTTACACTCTATATTGGCTGTTTTCAGTTCAGCCATGACCAGCTCGTGCAGGCCGAGCTTGACGATGTTGGCGTCGGTAACTATGAAGGCGCGTTTGCCTTTGATGGTATTGAGATATTGTAGTGAATCATCTCCAAAAACGGTAAAGGGAACACCAAAAAACTGCATAATCCTTCCTCCTCAGTATAAATACCGGGAAACGTTTATTCTAACTATAGCCGTCTTTACTCGGGATACTCGGTCTTGACCTGTGTTACGCAGTTGACCAGCTCCTGCGCCGCTTTGACGGCACGCATGACTTTGCCCATGTTGCCGGTGAGTTTAAGCTGGCGTGTTACGATGGCCTGGATGGGATCGATTTTCTTCTCAGCCACCTTGCGCCAGGTAGCTATTGAAGCTGACAAAACAAACTCAGGCTTATATTTATCCTTCTCTGCCGCCGGCATGACATCAACCTTGCGGCATTTGCCATGCCAGAGGTCAACATACTGATAACCGGGCTCTTTGATCGCCCCGCCCGGCTCGATGATGAAGTAAAAATCGCCTTCCCACGTCTTGGCTGCCTCTTCATAAGGTTTACTGGCGTTGACCGCCTCCATGAACGCGGTCGCCCACTCGATTGTTCCGAATACTGCCATACCATTACCTCCCTAAATAAGTTTTGCTGGTATTCTATGCGGACAGGAAGCCGATGTCAATATCCCTCAGTTACGGAAATTTCCAGTCGCGCCACGTACAAGCATATCCTGCGCTGGTTATCTGCTGTTTAAATAGTATAAAATGGTTCCTGAAGATGTTAAAGAGGGAGACGGGATGCTGAACTGTGTACCGAAGGGTGTCCGCCAGGAGAGGAGCCAATGACGCGCCAGCCGGAAGAGTTGAAGAATGTCGGTTATGAGATTTTCATAGCCGTGCTGTGCGCCATTTCAATATCGAACGTATTCATTTTCTACCTCACCCCGGACCGTGATATCGCCGGCGTGCTGAGGTTGATGGACTGGATGTACAGCTTCATATTCCTGGTCGATTTCGTAATCCGGTTTTCGCTGGCAAAATCCAGGTCCACGTATTTTTTTAAACAATTCGGCTGGGCCGACCTGCTCTCGGTGGCCCCTTCCAACCTGGCCAAGCTTGTGCGCGTCTTCCGCATCATTCGCACCATGCGGATGCTCTCCAGCTACGGTGAGCATAATATCAAACGCGATCTGAAGGAAAATGTCTCCGCAATAGCTTTTCTCACAGTGCTGCTTCTTATCATGCTGATACTGGAATTTGGGAGCATAGCCATCATAAAGGTCGAGTCCATGGCACCCAGTGCCCAGATAATCACCGCGCAGGACGCCATATGGTTCATCTGGCAGACGGTTACCACGACCGGATATGGCGACATCGTGCCTGTAACAGGGGAGGGGCGTTTTGTAGGCATCGTCGTAATGAGCGCGGGTACCGCGCTCTTCGGCACCCTGACCGGGTTTCTGGCCAACGCTTTCTTTTCAGGCCGCAGGAGGAGACAGGTCGGGAGAGAGGCCCGTGAGGGTGAGGGCGACCACAGGGTAACACTGTCTGAGATGAGGCGACTTGTACAGGAGCAGAGGCAATCGCAGGCTGAGCTCGAGGCCAAGATCGAGGAGCTTGAGAGGTTGCTTAAGGAACCTTAGCTTAGCTGTGCCGAGAGGCCGGTGGACGCCGTCTTCAGTCTCGGCAACCTGCGTGAAGCAGGATCAATAGGTACAAGGAGTGACTATATGCAGCATGATCACGAACACCATGTCCCGGTCGGCATTAATCCTGAGTTGAAAGAGCATACCCGGCTTTTTGAACGGAAGATTTATCGGATCGGGGAGAACGTATACTGCGCGGTTGGGTACAACCTGGCCAACATCATCATGATCGAGGGCAGCGACGGCGTCGTTATTGTAGATACGGGTATGAATCTTGACCAGGGCCAGCAGGTGGCGGCCGACCTCAGGAAGATAACCACCAAGCCGGTAGCAGGCATTATCTATACGCACCATCACACCGACCATGTACAGGGTACCGAGGCCTTTGTGAGCGTAAAGGACGCGGCTTCCCTGCCCATCATCGCTCATGAAACACTCATGTCTGAATATATCCACGAGAGCGGATTCATCGGCCCCATCATGAGCGCCCGCGCCATGTCCATGTATAACAGCGTTCTGGATGGGGAAGATGTGAAGGATATGAATGCGGGCATCGGCCCGATTTTCAAGCAGGGCATCAATGCTTTTATACCGCCTACACAGACCTTCAGCGATGTCATGAATATCACACTTGCCGGGATTAGGATGGAAATGCATTATGTACCCAGCGAGGCCCATTCCGAGCTCTGCATCTATTTGCCGGACTCCAAGATACTGCTGTCAGCCGAGGTTATCCAGGACCATTGCTTTCCCAATATCTATACGCTCAGGGGCGCCGTTTACCGTAATCCCGCCACCTGGTATCGCAGCATAGATGCCATACGGGGTTTCGCCTCTGAGGCCGAGCACATGGTGCTGCAGCACGGCACACCCTTATCGGGAAGGGATGATATTCAGCAGGTGCTGATGTACTACAGGGATGCCATCCAATATACATACGACCAGACGCTTCGCTACTCCAATAAGGGATTTTCCAAGGACGAGGTGGCCAGGCTGGTGAAACTGCCGCCTCACCTGGAGAATTTCAGTCCCTGGCTGCGTCCGTTCTATGGCTCGGTCAAGCACTCCGTGCCACAGATCGTCTGCGGCAGTATCGGTTGGTTCGATGGCGACCCCTGCTACCTTGATCCCACGCCGCGAATAGAATATGCCGGGCGCATGGTCCGGCTGATGGGAGGCCGGGACAGGGTGCTGGAGGAGGCGGACAAGGCTTTTACCTCGGGAGACCCGCAGTTTGCGACGGAGCTAACTTCATACCTGGTACGCATCAACAATGACGATATGGAAGCGCGAAAACTCAAGGCTGCGGCCTTCAGGCAACTCGGATATGCCGCGATAAATGCAACGTGGAGGGGATTTTACCTCACTGCCGCCCGGGTGTTGGACGCTACATTCGATCCCAATCCCATTTATGGGATGGTAGGCCTTGTGCTGATATCACCCGAGGTGCTCAAGCGCTTCCCGGCGGTGAGCCAGGTGGAGGCTATGCCGGTCAGGTTGAAGGCCGAGGAGACATTCGATGTCAACCTGTCGGTCGGGTTCAGCTATTCAGACGTCAGCGAGGACTATACTCTGGAGATACGGCGTGGTGTGGCCGAAGTGCGAAGCGGACTGCCCGCCGGCGCAATAGCAACAGTGAAGGGTACTCGAGATTCGATAGGTCCATTGCTCTCGGGCGTTACTCCTGTTCAGGAAGCCCTCAAGAATCCCGGTGTGAAAGTTGACGGGTCGATAGATGGTCTGGTCAAGTTCCTCAGCCATTTCGAGATGCTATACCAAAAATTCCCGAATTATTTCTTGCGGTAAATAATGGATAAAGTATCGGGATCTGTTGCACGGTTTTTCCCAATTACACAGTGGCTGCCGAAGTACGACGTCAGAGGATTGCTGCGCTGGGACGTTATAGCGGGCGTCACACTGTGGGGAGTGGTTGTGCCCGAGGGGATAGCCTATGCGGGCCTGGCGGGAATGCCGCTGCAGGCAGGCCTCTATACGATCTTGGCCACGCTGGTGGCCTATGCCATATTTGGCACCAGCAGGCAGCTTGTGGTGGTCTCCACCTCGGCTTCTGCGGTAATGCTGGCCTCCGTTATTACAGCACTGAATCCTCCGGACCAGGCCTCATATATTACGTTGGCCGGCGGACTGATCCTGGTTGTGGGTGCAGTGTTCCTGCTGGCCGGGATACTAAAGTTGGGATTTATTACGAATTTTATATCGCGTCCGGTGATGGAGGGGTTCATATTCGGACTTGCTGTCTTTGTGTCTGTGAAGCAATTGCCCAAGCTATTCGGCATCTCGCATGGGGATGGCAATTCGCTTGAGCAGATAGGGTATGTATTCAGCCACCTGGGCCAGACCAATATACCTACCTTGCTGGTGGGCGCAGGTGCGTTGGTTCTGTTGTTTGTGCTGCACAGGTACGCCCGCCGGGTGCCGGCAGGCCTGGTGGTGCTTATAGCAGGCATCATTATCAGCGCCGCACTGGGCCTTTCGGCTGCCGGGGTACAAATAGTAGGTGTCATCCCGGCAGGGTTGCCATCGGTCAGCCTGCCGGAGGTGAGATTACACGACCTGTGGGTGCTGCTTCCCGGCGCACTGGGCATGTTCCTGGTCATTTTCAGTGAGGGACTGGGCGCCGCCGACGTTTTCGCCTCAAAACATAACTATGAGTTAAGGCCGGACCAGGAGCTTATCGCCTACGGGACAGCAAATTTATCATCCGGCCTGCTGGGTGGTCTGGCTGCAGGAGGCAGCCTATCACAATCGTCGGTCAATGACAGCGCCGGGGCCAGAACGTCCGTCTCATTACTGGTGGCAGCCGTTCTCGGACTGGTAACTGTCATCGCTTTGACACCGCTCTTCACTAATTTGCCGGAAGCTGTTCTCGCGGCGTTGATCATTTTCGCAGTGATACGACTGATGAAGTTCCGGCAGATGCAGGGGTTTTACAGGCTTCAGAAGATGGAGTTCTGGCTGGGCATGATGGCCCTGCTGGGTGTATTGATGCTGGATGTGCTGCCCGGCCTGGCCATTGCAGTGCTGTTCTCCCTGGTATATGTCATTTACAAGTCCAGCCGCCCGCATGTATCGGTGTTGGGAAGAGTACCCGGAACGCCGGGCGCTTATACGGATATCCAGAGGCATCCCGAAGACCGTCCGCTGGAAGGGCTGATTATCTTCAGATTGAATGCGCCGTTATATTTCGCCAACGCATCGCTCATTCATGACCGTTTGAGGGATCTGATCAGAGATAATCAGCCGCCACCGAAAGCAGTGATTCTCGATATGTCGGCCTGCGATAATCTCGATATCACCAGTCTTGAAATGCTGGAGAAGCTGATAAAAGAGATGAGGGAAGCAGGCATCGAGGTAATGGCAGCCGAGGTACACCAGCCCGTGCGTGACATGGCGCTGCGCTCCGGGCTGGCGCACGAATTTAACAGGTCACAGGTTTTCCCGACGGTGGACACGGCTGTGCAGGACTACCTAACGCGCTATCCCGAGCAGCGCTTTTAGCTACACATCTTGAGTTTTATACTCGCAGTCATCCCTATGATTACGCGGTCCTGGCAGGAGTGATCTTTAATTACGGCTTCAAGTTCAGTCTGCATAAAACACAGGTTTTACCTGTTTTGTTAATAACATGACCTGCGGATTTCCGAATTTACTTCTATAAGCAGCAATTATTTTATTGATGGCATCATCATCAGCTTTGGAATTATTATGTACCAGTACCACCACCTTTGTCTTCTGTTTGACGATTTCGCCACTGCTATGCTGCATCTGGCCATAGGCGTCATAGACGGTCATGCCGGCAGGAAATGCCGGAGTCACGTGATGCGAGAGGAATTCGGCGAACTGATGCTCTGATATCTCTCCCCGTGAAGTAAAATGTCTCCCAAAATAAATCTCGGTGGAAAACCATTGATCAGATTTCGCTACCTGTTTTGTGGATTCATTTTTCATTTCATAAGTACCCCGTTTTCATGAAACTACCGATAATCCCGAATCAAGTATGGCATCGTTGAAATGGGCCAGACACTGGTAGCGGTATTTACCGGGTAGGTGAAAGTCAGTCGATGCTGTCTTTAGTGCTGGGGATGTTGCCGGATATGCGCGGGTCGATGCGGGTGGCCATATCCAGGGCCCGGGCCAGCGCTTTAAAGAGAGCTTCTGCCTTGTGATGGTCGTTCTTACCGCTCAACACCCAGGCGTGAATGTTGATGCGCGCTTCCTGGGCGAAAGAGACGAAGAAATGATGGACGAGGTCAGAGTGCATCTCCGATATTACGGCTTCCTTGATGGAAGTCTCGATTATGGCATGGCCGCGTCCCGATATATCCAGCGCTACCAGCGCTACAGCTTCATCCATCGGCACAACTGCATCGGCCATCCTGACAATACCGTTTTTATCTCCCAGCGCCTGGTTAAAGGCCCGTCCGAGCGTGATAGCCACATCCTCCACCACGTGATGCTGGTCGGGGCCATTGGCTGAGATCTTGAGGTCGAAAATGCCGTGCTGAGCAAGCTGGCAGAGCATGTGGTCGAAGAAAAGAATACCTGTGGTGATCTCGTAACGGCTGCTGCCATCGATATTGACCTCCACCTTGATGGAGGTTTCCTTTGTGCGGCGGGTGACGCTTGCTTTGC
>Ga0247841_10007136_pt1 | contig 16759 bp, 6 predicted proteins | sample LaCruzMarch2015__2_FD_192410 | JGI IMG/M metagenome (GOLD analysis project Ga0247841, IMG submission 192410) | Freshwater microbial communities from meromictic Lake La Cruz, Castile-La Mancha, Spain - LaCruzMarch2015_18m | ecosystem: Environmental > Aquatic > Freshwater > Lake | place: Spain... | reverse complement strand
ACCGGATGTACATAATAAGAGTCTCCCTCTGTAACGGTTGGTCCTGAGTAATCAAAACTAGGAGCGACAAGATCTGGTTTTTTGCCATCATTCCCCCCACCGGAAGAAATCACAGTGAAGTAACAATCATCTGAAAAACCACTCCAGCCATAATCATTACCTGCTCTAGCGTTCCATTTATAATCTCCCGGTTCTAAACTGACTGTATATTTTGTACCGTAAACCGAATCATTATCGACAACCAATTTTTTATCCGATAATCGTCTGACATAAACACCATAATATGTGGCGCATTTTACAGCATTCCACTCTAAGGTGACTGGACTGTACACTTGACCTCCGCAAGGTGAAATTAAAATGGGAGCATTAGGGACGCCTCTACAAGGATCATCTCCTGGACCACTGCTCTTTTTAGTTACTGTGATAGGATCTTTGGATTTAAAAACATTATCTTCATTGGATTCATCCACTTCTTTGTTTGAATCCACAACGATGATGATCCATACTTTGTAACTATTTCCGGAAGGCGAACCCACTCTTGGGAAAGTATTCGCTGGTAGATTAACTTTGATTTCACTTCCAGGATTAAGCGGATCAACATAACCACTCGCTAAGTAAAGATCATCAGAAGAATTCCAGTCTTCTCCTGGCGAAAGCATGACTGTTACATAACTTCTTCCTGCTTTTCCCTCACCAATATTTTTTACTACCGGATGTACATAATAAGAGTCTCCCTCTGTAACGGTTGGTCCTGAGTAATCAAAACTAGGAGCGACAAGATCTGGTTTTTTGCCATCATTCCCCCCACCATCTTCTTTCTGCAAAGTAATCGTTTCTTTGCTGTCCTTAATTACATTTAAACTCATCGTATGAGTTTTATATCCAGATTTAGTAATTTCGAACTCCCAATCTTGACCACTTTTATTTCCAATAATCTGTGCAATACCTTCAGTATCAGTGTAGTTTGTCATCGTATGATTGTTCCCATCTGTAACAACTACTTTTGCACGAACAATCGGATTACCGTTTGATGCATCTTTGACTGTTAAATAAAAATTAACAAGGTTTTTCCCAGGATCTTCTCCACCATTGGAGCATGTGATATTAAAAGTTACACTGGATTGAACATCAAAAGTATTTTTGTCTTTTCCTGAGCTAATAAAAAGCTCATACAAACCTACCGTACTAGGAGTTATCCAATCATAAAATGTGGTGTTTTTATTTATAGAATTTATATAGATATATCCAGTATCTGTTGATTTTTTGTACCACAAATACACATTATTTGTTAAATTGTTAGCTGTCCATTTAATTGTATATATCGTATTACATTTGATAGGTTCTCCTGAAGATGGATTAGTAATAGAAAGGAACAGAGGTTTCTCTTCTCCTCCACCGTTTGTGTCTTTTTCTAATTTAACAATTTTACTGATATTATCTTTTGTGACATTTTCTTTCCATTCAAGATTTTTATATCCATCTTTTTCAATTAAAAACTCCCAAGAGCTGCCAGATGGATTTCCAGTTATTAATACTTTACCTTGAACATCAGTATAATTAACAATCTTTAGTCCTATACCATCTTTTACAGTGACTTTTGCTCTACTGATAAGCTTATTGTTTGTGCTGTCTTTTACAGTCAAAGTGTATTGAACTAATTTTTTTCCAGGATCTTCTCCGCCAGAAGTACAAGTAACTTTAAAAGTGACGGTAGCTTGAACATCTAAGTTATTTTTATCCTTTCCTGATCCAACAGTAAGTTCGTATTCTCCAGCTGTGCTAGGTGTTGTCCAATCAAATGATGTCTCGCTTTTATTCTTTGTTACAATGTATGTTTTATCAATATCTGTTGATTTTTTGTACCACAAATACACATTATTTGTTAAATTGTTAGCTGTCCATTTAATTGTATATTTTGTATTACATTTGATAGGTTCTCCTGAAGATGGATTAGTAATAGAAAGGAAGGAAGAGTATTCATCTCCTCCACCTTCTTTTTGCATTACAATTGATTTTTTCTCGTCGTTTTCAACTTTTTGTAGCATTGTATAAGTTTTATAGCCAGTTTTTGTTATTGTAAATTCCCAATCATATCCGCTGTTGTTACCGATAATTTGAACCTTTCCTTGAGGATCCGTATAATTTTCAGTAGTATAATTTTCGCCATCGGTTGTTGTAACATTAGCTCGAACAATTGGATCCCCGCTTGAAGCATCTTTAACCGTTAAATAGTAATTAATTAACTTGCTATTTAGATTTTTTTTAACGAAAAATTTAAAACCATCTGATTGTTCACTCCAAAATGAATTATTACCTGCTTTAACTTTCCAAACATATTCTTTTCCGCTGGTTAATTTTTCTGTGATAACATAAGATGATGATGGAGCATTAACTATTTTTTCATTAATTATTGTTTTATTGTTTTTTGACTCTTTAACCTCAACAGCATATTTTGTAGCATTTGGTACTGTTAACCAAGATAATTTCACTGGCCTACTTACTTCTGTATTATTGACAGGATAAATCAACGTTGGACTACTAATAGGTATATCCACGAATTTTGGTTTATTGCTAGCATACCTTGTAGGTAACCAATATTGACGAATTTGTTTGCACGGACCTTCTAATGAATAATTTGTTTCATGTTTTCCATTCCACTGATATGGTAGACCATCACCATTTAAATTAATCCAGTTACCTGAAAAAGAACTATAAAATTCTTTGGGATCTTGTATGAAGTCATACTTTTTTGTTCCATTATAATATGGATCATTGACAATAATATATTTTTTTTCATAAACTTCTAAATAACCTTTCCCTAAAACAATATGCCCTGCTAGACCAGGAGTTTGAATATATGTGCGAATATAAACAAGAAAACCATTATCAATATACTGTTTATATAAGTTAAAATTAAAGTCAGTTATATCACCTGGTGTTTCTAAACCATGTAGCTCATAAAATTTTTCAGCATTTGCGATTCTTGCTTCCTGGTCTGTTGGATTATGTATAAAACCATAAGCTCCACCACCATAAATACCTTCTTTTTTACTTTTTGTATATTTATCTTTAAAATCATACTCGTTAAATGTATAATCCTGACAAACAAAGGCACCTCTTTCTGTTTCCCCTCGACTTGTTTCTTTTGGTAACCTATTAAAGTAATTCACAATCATTACCGATGTTGTTGCACCACATGCCCATCCACCATTAAAGTCAACAAAGTTCTCTTCAATTTTATTATTTATTTTGTCATAACATGGAAATTGTGTATCGTTTATCTGATTGATGTACTTGATTCCATCAATGTATCTCCCTTTAATACTTGGACTAGAAGTTGAATATGAAATTGGATAATAGCTAATTAAAGCAGTAATGACGACTATTATTAGAGATAAAAGTTTTCTCATTTTTCAATCCTCCATTAATAATAACTATCCTTTTATTAGATCTAAATTATGGTTATCTTTTCTTCCCATCTCTCTCAGATTACCTTCTGACGTCCTGTACCGTCGGTGCGTATTTTATACAATATGTTTCCATCAAAAGTACCATTATAGTAATAAATCCAGTCACCAACCACATTAAGGAACCACGAATTATCATCATTCACTTTCTGTCGTTCAGTTCCGTCGGTGCGTATTTTATAGATTTTGTCATCATCATCTTTATAAGTGTAATAAATCCAGTCACCTACGACATTCAGTGCAGAAGAAAAATCACTACAAACCTTCATTCTTCCAGTTCCATCAGTATGTATTTTATAAATCTTGTTGTTATCATCAATTTTACATACATAGTAGATCCAGTCCCCAATTACATTCAGTTCAGAAGAACAATCATTGTTTACCTTCTGCCTTCCAGTGCCATCCGTACGAATTTTGTATATTTTGTTTCCATCTTTTTCATTACTGTAATATAGCCAGCTGCCTATAACGTTAAGGTACAAAGAATCATCTTCGTTCAACTTCTGACGCCCTGTGCCATCGGAACGTATTTTATAGATTTTATTACTGTCATTATCATTGACATAGTAAATCCAATCATCCTGAATTGTAGCTATTCCAAAATTGCCTATATTCCCAACACTATTACCTCGTTCATTGCCTACTCCGGATGGTGAGTCAGGGGGAGGTGGAAGATTGGAATTAGAAGCAAGGGAGCATTTGATCGTAATCTTTTCTTCCCCACTATCCCAATCGATGGTAGCTCCAAAAGCTTCGGCAATAAATCGGACAGGGACTAAGGTACGACCACTGCGAATGATTGGAGGAGCATCGAGGATAACAATGCGATTTTTCTTTTCTCCATTCTCTGTGGTTTCGATTCTGGCTTTGGTTTTGTTGATCCATAGAGAAATGTAAGTAGCACCAAAAGCAATATTAATCTCTTGATTCTCCGAGTCAAAGAATACATCTGCTTTGAATGCTTCAGCAATAAAACGAAGTGGAACAACAGTTCTACCACTTACGATCATTGGTACACCCTCCAAAGCCACTGGCTTCCCATCCACCAGAGCGATGCGGTTGCCAATCCAGAGTTCGATGATAATGAGTTTCTTTTCTTCATAAACTACTTCAAAAGATGTGTTGCTCATATTGCCTTTTTTGTCTGTGGCTTCAACCCGAATGGTGTTCTTTCCTAACTGCAAAGATAAAATAGTTTCAAAGTAACCATTTGATTCGAAAGAGATATAGTTTCCATTTACAGATATTTTTTCCACTCCGGATTCCTCATCCATTACCTTCCCTTTCACTATCAATGGACTTTCATAAACACTTTGGTTGGGTTTCGGGTAATCTATTGTAATAGTTGGTCCAGTGGTATCAGGAGCTTTACGCATAATAGTAAAGGTTTTTGTTGTTTCCAGACCAATAGTATTGGTAGCAATAATCTCAATCGTATTTTTTCCTTCGGATAAATCAAAATAATATTCAAAAGATCCATCAGTTTCATCAATAGTAATATCATTTCCATTTATGGTCAGTGATTTAATTCCTGATTCTTCATCATACACTTTTCCTTTGATCTGAATTTGGATTTCAGTAGTTTCTATATTGTCATCAGGGGTAGAAATTTCGATAACAGGAGGGGAAGTATCTTTTTTACTCACTTCCAGCGATACAGGAATCGTTTTATTGCCTCCATTGCTTTTGATCTCTATGCTCCCTGAGTAGGTTCTCTTGCTTAAATCAGTAGTATCGATTGTCACGGTTATAGTTGTTTGATTGCTGAAAGTTGATGGTGAAACATTAAGCCAGCTGTTTGAAGATGATATGGTTCCTGAGAGATTGCCAGATCCACTATTACTAATTTCCAAGTATGTGGTTTTTGTATTGTTTTCTTCCATTGATGCAGAAATTGATTCAGGTTTAACTTTTAGCAGAGGGGTGTCTGCTTGGTAAACGTATATACTCTTTCTTCCAATAAAAAAAATCTTTGTATTATAAAGTATGATTTGTTTCACGTTATCTTCAATTGTTTCTTTCCAAATAGGTTTAGAACTGTTTTTTGATAAATCCATCATAATTACATTACTAGTATCTGCGCTGAAAAATGATGTAATCAGAAAATCATCATTTACTGCATATATGGATCCATCCCCTGCTCGGAAATCATAACTTGAAGATGTATTCCATTTACGCTTACCGGTTTCTTTGTCGATACAATAAACTCTTCCGTCTCTAGATCGAAGAAAAATAAATTTATCATTAAAGATTGGCGTAGAACACCAGCCAATACTACTTGAAATATTATACGACCACTTTAAAGTTCTATCAGTAGAATATGCTTCCAGTTTTTGAGTATAACTATCACCTTTTTTTTCAGTAAATGTTAAATACATAACATCTTGATCAATAGAGATTTCAGGAAGAAGGCAATTGTCTTTATTAATTTCCCAATTTTTATTACCAGACGAAAGATTAAAAGAATAAAAAATGGATGTTTCACCTGCTGCAAATTCATTATTTTCTTTATGTGTAATGAAGGTGTTAGGAATAATAATTTGCTGTCCTAAAATGGTTGGACAGATATAACCTGTATCTCCTTGTAGAAAAGAATAATCCATTCTTTTCGTCCATTTTATTGATCCTGTCTGAGCATTGATACAACCTAAATCTCCCGGATCGGATTCTGTTCCATTGTTAGAGTCTTTACAAAAATAATTCTGATAAAATAATTGATTGTTGTTATAAACCATAGGACCATAAACAGAACCCTCAACTTTACCTTCCCATTCAAATTCGCCATCGTCGAGATTCAAACAGCTTATGATAGAAGACGATGATCCCCTAACACTAAATCCTTCATTAGAAGCAACAAAAAGTGTTTTATTATCAGGATTCAAAACAGGTGGAGTAAGGCAATATCGATGTTGCAAATCTACTCTCCAGGTTTCTTGAAGAGATGTCGCATCAAGTTCTATTACTCCAGATTTATTTTCAATCCAATTTGTATAATTTACTACTATTTTATTATTGTAAATAAAACCCCCACCTAATGTATCATCTCCAAAATCATTATTATTTTTTATCATTTTAAGCTCTGATCCAAGCTTGGTGCTTGAATATCCTGAATTTGCTGAGTCGTGCAAATATGCTATCCATGGATCATTGCCATTGTTATCTGTTAAAGATGAAGAAGTTCTAGAAAGAGATACCGAATTAAAAACACTAAATATCATGCATATCAAAGTGAATAGAACAATCAGAATGATGATACTTATTTTTTTGGAGTTTTTATTAGCGTTCATATTTTAATTCTCCTTCACTTCTTCAAGGATTTCGTTATATGCAATTGAAATCATTAAACTGTAAGCGATAAATAAACTTACGATTCTTTTTAGGTTCACGAATACGAACCCTCCTAACAATACACAAACCTAAAGCAAATTAAAAAAACAAAACAAAAAAACTCTAACTTAAGATTTTACAAGAGTTATATGAGAAAATCAAAGATTTTTAACTCTAATTTTAGAATTATTCAAAAAAGGAATAATTGATAGCTCAATAAATAATAAAATTCATCAGATCTGCATATGGAATATTATTTCGGTCATTGAAGTGGCAACACTATTTCGATTTGATTCTTTTGTGCATTCCAGTTTGTGATAGCTTTGAAAACATCACTAATAATACGCAAAGGGACCAAAACTCTTCCATTTTGTATGATAGGATTAGTATCTAAAGGTTTCTTTTCATTTTGGTTTTTTGTTCTTTTTGGGTATTCAATATAGGCATAAGATTTACTAAGCCAAAGGTGTATAACGAATTGTTTGTTATAATCAATTTGAACTTCATTTGTAGGGGCAGGGATCCATTTTACTTTAGCACCAAAAACTTCAGCGATAAATCTGATTGGAACTAAAGTCCTACTTTTTCTAATGATGGGAGGTGTATCTAAAATCAACTCGGTCTCTATTCCATCTTTTTTAACGATAACTTTCTTGTTACCGATCTGTAAAGAAATAATAGTCGATGGAATATGGTTTAGCGTAAAGGAAATTGAGTTTCTATTCCCAGCTGAATCAACCACATCAATTTTAATTTTATTCAAACCATTTATAACTGATAACATTTCTTCATAAGTTGATTCATCCAGTGGATCTACTTTTTTTATTTCTTTGTCTTGCAGGTAAATGGTTATTTTGTCAACATTAGAATAATGATCTAACACTTGAAACCTTAAAGGAAATGGATTGTAATAATTATTTATGACATTTTTAGTAAAGACTGGATTTATTAAAATTATTCTAGGCACCTCTTGATCAATAATAATGGTTAAAGTAATTTCAGTCTTTATTCCCTTTTGATTGCTTGCTCTTATTGCTATAAAAGTTTTTTCTTCCCCCAATTTTAAAGGAAAAGAAAAAAAACCATCCTTATCCAAGTTTAGCAAGAAATTATTAATCGTTGCTTTATTAATCGTAGACTCTTTGTCATAAATACGGCCCTTAATTGTTATTTCTTTCTTATTTGTATAAGATTTCTCTTTAACTGGATCTATTAAATCAATTATAGGACGGTTATCTATTGATTGATTTGAAATAACAAAGAGCGTTATCCTGGCTTCGTTATTCGCAAAATCTTTAGCAATAATCTCAATCTTATTTTCTCCATTTTTCAATTTTTTTATCGTATGTTCAAAAAAGTAATAGTCATCTTTGAAGATCATTTCTACAAGTTCCTCGTTAATCGAGATGGATTGAATTCCTGTATTTTCATCAGAGGCTTTCCCTTTTATTATGACTCGATTGCTAGCCACTGTATCCAAATTTTTTGGAGAATCAATTTCTAATATAGGGTTTTTATCATCAAAAATGACTGTTACTTGATCTTCGCTAGAATTGTTATCATTGTCTTGTGCTTTTATAATGAATATGTTTTGTCCCTTATTTAACGAAAGTTCTTTTTTGAAATTACCGTCAGTATCCAAAGAAAGTTCAGCATCATTCAGGGTAGAGTTTTTAATACCATGGATATCTGTTATTTTTCCTACAATAGTTAGTTTGGGTTGATTAGTATAAAAAAGCTTGGTTAATGGAGAAATTATTTCTATCGTAGGTTTATCGATAATGAGTTTACTTTTTGAAATGTTAAACTCAAATAAACCATAATCACTTGACATAATCATACGCTTGGAGTTTGAAGGATCAAAAAGTAAAGAGTAGACACAAAACTTATTTACCGATTCTTCAATAAAAGATTCAATACCGTTGTTGATTGGATTCCAATGGTATCCTCTATCTTTTGAAAAAAACGCTCCCTCGTTCGTACCTGAAAAGATAATGTTTTCATTTTGCTCATACACAGCAATTTTCTGGAAGATCATACCAAAACCAAATAAATTTGTACTTTCCCACGTTTTTCCTTGATCTTCTGACTTAATAAATCCACCTTTATTTATTATTTTAACGCCTGCATAAATTAGATCGGAACTATCATTGATTTGCAGATCGTTGATATATGTATTTGTGTCCAATACGTAATAGATGTGATTCCAATATTTGCCATCCGATTTTGATTTGTAAATTCCATTACTTGATGTGCCCAAGTAAAGATTATTTGAATAGATTGGATCAAAACGTATCACAGTTATGGTGTTATTGTTAAATGATTTATCAGCGTCCAACTCAATCAATGACCAATTCGTTCCAGCGTCAACGGATTTGTAAATACCTTTTGAATTCGTACCCGCATAATAAATGTTTGGTTTATAAGGATTAATTGATATCGTTGTAATTAGTTTGTAACGTAAACTCTCCACTAAACTCCAATTTTTACATTCATTAGTAGATACAAAGAGTCCTTCGTTCGTGGCTATTAAAAACTTACTTGGATTAAAGGGATCAATTTGAATCTCGGTAATGTCTGAAATTGGTATTTGATTCGTAAGCATTTCCCAGTTTTTTCCTGCATCATCAGATAAAAATAGGCAACCATAAGAAACGGCATACCATTTCTGATTGTTCAGCTTATCAATCGTTAGGGAAGTAACACTTATAGCATCTATTCCATTATTCGAAAAGATCCAATCTATGCCATTGTTTATTGTTTTAACGACACCTCTGCCGTAAGTTCCTAGTAATACAAAATTTTTATTACTCTCAATGCTTGCAATAGACATCACTGATTGAAAATTATTATCCAGATTTAAGTTTCTAACTGCTTGAGAGTCAGTCATGAAAGAAAAAATCCCTAAATTTTTTGTACTCGCATATATTTCTCTTGGTTTAGAATAATTGATTGTCATATCAGTAACTTGAAGGTTTTGGGGAGAATTTGAATATAGTATTGATGTCCATTGAATTGTCGTGTCACCTACCTGGTAATTTACTAATGGAAAAGTCCATAATCCATCATCCATCAAACCTGCTAGTAGAAGATTTGGCTTGTCGGGGTGAATCATTAGCGAAGTAACAAACGTTTTTGGTAAATTACGTGTGATGCTTACCCAGTTATTTCCATTATCTACTGTCATTAGTATGCCTTTGTCAAATGTACCAGAAAATATAATTTTTGACTCAATAGGATGAATCATTATGCTCCTGATATCACTATTTCTTACGTAATTATCGATCAGTTGATAAAACTGAAATTCCATCTTATCTTCTTTTTTAAAAACACCTTGATTGGTTCCAACAAAAATCATTCCCTTTTTTGTAATAGCGATACAATTTACAGACCCAAAAAGACCTTCTGCTTTTGTCCAACTCTTTCCATTATTTCTTGATTTAAACAACCCAACAGGAGTTCCAACTAAAATTGAATAAGGATCAGAAGGATCTATTCCAATACATTGGACATTTTGAGAAGGTAAATTTTTGCTAAATCTAGTCCAAGTATTTCCTTTATCATTCGAAAAATATAGACCATGCTTTGGTGTGCCAATATAAACCATGTCATTAATTTTTGGGTGTATGATAACATCTTGAATAATCCCACCAAACATGGTTGTATTGATTTTCTGCCAAACGTCTTCTGTGCTTGCTTTAGTGAAATAGGTCGGATCTAGTAAACTGCAAAAAAGGAAAAAGAGGATTGTAATAACAGATTTCAATTTTTTTGTCTGATTTTGCTTTAGCTTCATAAAAGATAACAACAGATTACCATTTATTCATAACCTTTTCCTTTTTTGTTTCTAAAAATAAAGCAAGATTTTCCCATCTTGATTTCATCCCGATCCTGTAAAAATTGCTGATTGATTTTTTGACCATTGATATTAATAACTAATCTGGTTTTTGCATTGGTGAACTGAAGCGATATTGTTAACAATAATAAAAAGATGAGAAAAGCAGAAAAGAACCTTTTATTGTACATTACTCATCTCCAAAGTAAGAGTTATTGTTTGAGTCCTTGCGTCCCAATCAATTTTAGCACCAAAAACTTCTCCAATAAATCGTAGTGGTACGATTGTCCTGCCATTTTTAATAATAGGAGGAGATTCAAGATTCATAATTTTTGACGGTTTCTCGGTTTCAGGTGGATATTCAATTTTAGCTTTTTTGTTATTAATCCACAAATGAATCAATGTATCCTGAAAGAAAATCTGTATTTCATTTGTAGGATGAGGGATAAATTTAACGTCAGCCCCGAAAGCTTCTGAAATAAATCGAACAGGTACCATCGTTCTACCATTTATTATCATCGGGGGGGTTTCTAGTCTTACTATTTCATCATTGACGAATGCTATATCTTCTCCAATGGTTAAGATAACAATTATAATTTTCTTATTATCATAAATAACTTGGATAGATTCGTTTGAAATGTTACCAGCTTTATCAATCGCTTTAACAATGATTTTATTAATTCCCTCGTTAAGAGTAACAATATCTTCAAATTGCCCATCTTCACGAACTTCTACAGGATTATTATTAACAAAAACCTTATCGATTCCTGATTCACTATCTTTTACATATCCTGTAATGGTAATTATACTTGTCTTGAATTTTTGATTATTGGATGGCTGAGTAATAATAATAACAGGACCGGTCTCATCCTGCTTTTCTCGAATAATCGTCATCTCTTGGGTAGTTTGCAGGTCATATTTATTCGTAGCAATAAACTTAAATTTATTTTTCCCAATCTGTAAATCTAATTTTTTTACTTCAAAATTGCCATCTGTATCAAAATCAATAGATTCGTCATTAATGGTTAAAGACTTAATTCCTGATTCATCATCCCAAACTCTTCCTTTTATATTGATTGTTGATTTTTTTGTTACGAATTGATCGGGAGGAGATTCTATTGTGAGTACTGGCGGAGTATCATCTATGATTTCAATTTTTATCTGAATTTTCTTACTTCCTCCATTGGTAATTATCTCAATTTCTCCTACATATGCTTTATAAGTTAATTTACTGGCATCAACCTGAATGGAAATAGTCTGGGAGTTTTGTGATATCCTCTTAGGATTTATTTCAATCCAATCAGCATTTGATTTGACTAATCCTTCTAAATTACCATTTCCCGTATTCGTGATTTTGATGTTCTCTTTCAAAACATCTTGTTTAGGTACTTTGCCAAAATCAAGTTTTTCTGTATCAACTTCTAAAAAAGGAATTTCAGCCTCATAACAAAAGATATGTTTTTGTCCTGATAATAGTACATATTTTCCATAAAGAGCGACCTGATAGATAATTTCGTTATCAATCCTATCTTCCCAAAGGATTTCCCCTTCGCTGGTATTTAGAACTGTGATGTAAGATGCCTTTTCTAAGATTGGAACATTATTTTTTTTAGATGCAATTTTATAGCCAACACTAAAAATGTAGTCTTTTGTAACAGCCATCGCCGATCCATCCGAAGAATCATAGCAGGACCGTTTCCAATTAAATTTGCCAGTTTTCTTATCTAAACAAATAATTTCTCCATCTCTGGTTCTTACAAAAAGTGATTGATCATTGAAAAAAGGACTGCTGTACCAGCTCATTGAGTTTTTTTGTTTATAGGACCAGTTTTTACTTTTATCCAAAGAATACGATTCAATAAGTAAATTAGAGCTGCCACCGCTAATATCCGTCCAGGATACGTAAATGATATTTTCATCAGTTGATACCGATGGCAAAATATAACTATCCGATGGCTGTAAATTCCATTTTTGATATCCATCTTTTTGGTTTAACAAGTAGATTCTTGCGTCCCCTGTGGCTCTGATAATTTGATCACTAATCGATCCTGTCATATTTGAAGTCGCTTTAACTATATACTTATCTATCAATGCTGCAGGGGAATCACTCATAAAGCTTGAATCCCAGGACGAATTTAATCCATTTACCCACTTAATTAGACCAGTTTCTTTTTCGAAACAAAGGAAATCTCCAGGTAAGGATTCCCAATTTTTGTCATCAATCCTGGAAATATAAAATGTTTGACAAAAAACAGAATCATCGCTGATTGTTAAAGAACCAAAAACTGCCCCATCAAAATATGTTTCCCAAAATTGTGAGCCATCTTCCGCTGATAAACAATATATTGTTGAGTAGTTTTTTGAATTTGCACGATTATTAACTCCAGCTGTTGTAGCAAAAAAGATTTGATTATTATTGGCATCAAATGAAATTCCCGAAAAACTAAACTTCCCTTTTACTTCAGTTTCCCAAACCTCTTCATTGGTATTAATATCATTGCATTGAATTATGGTGATACCATCTCGGGAAGAAGTATCCATCATGCTGGCAAAATAAATCCTACCATTAAAAATAACGCATTTCCCATTAGAGGATTCTCCTAGAGTATTTATAGTCCATTTCTTTGAAAAAGAGGAAGACATCTGACTGTCAGAAAAACCAGAATTGTTGAAATCATGCAGATACGTAAGCCACGGGTCAAAACCTAATTCGTCTTTTTGATTGATAGATGCTTTGCTATAGGATGATATAGTCTGTACAAAGAAAAAAAGAATTAGAAGCAAAATTTTGAAGTAAACTATTTTTTTGTTATTTTCCATTTTTCCTTTCTTCTACTCTCTTTCTAATGTTACATGAAATCTATCATCTTTATATAAATCAATCCAAAAATCACGGTTCTTATACGGATCTCTCTGATTCGAAACAAAGTACCTTCCTTTTTGTACTTAAATAACACAATTTGTTTCATGACCTGTATATATTCTATCAATATAAATTCTGACATCTGATGGGTTGTTGCCAAAAATTATTAGTGTAGTGAGAGGATTTAAAAAAGATAGTTTAACTGTTTGGGATTCATAATATCTTTCTTTTTGATCAAACTTATAAGGAATAAATTCCATCGATAAAGCAGTATCATTCTTTGCTTCTTTTTCAGTAACCTTTATCATCTGGTAGTAGATGGCTTCTTTTGTAAAAGCTACCTTTCCAAAGCTTGTATCGCCAACAAAAAGGATTGAAGGATCCCATTGCCCTTTATTCTCAGTAAAGAATCCATTTTGGGATTGAAGTGCTTTTTGTGCATTTGCTAACGATGGTTTTTTCAAATCAATAGTTGCATCCGCATACTTGAATGGATAATTGGTAGCTGTAAGAAAAAAACAAAAAAAGATGAACAAGCATATCATTCTCTTAAGGATCATGAATCCCTCCCAAAAATACAAAATACCTTTTTATTATCAAATGAACACTAAAATAATTTTACTTTAATAATATTTGAAAAGCAATAAAAATTAGATATGCTCAATCCTAGAGTATTATTCCTGTAGAATCACAAAATCACCTCGAGATTTTTATACGATCACACATCCGCGACTGGGGTATACAGTATCCAAAGAGATTTTGACGGGTCAAATCCAAGGTGATTCGCTCTCTCCTGCCAGTCCTTATACTGTATCCAGCTATCATGGCAGAAAAAAAAGAAAAGAAGGAAAGAAAAAGTAACAAAAAGAAAGGAGAGAAAAGAAACAAATATTAATATTATATATAATAGGGTCGCTACGAAAATTTCGCCTTCACTGGATGAGGGTAAGAAGGATCAAAAACCCAATATTCCGTTTCAAGACATCATACTGTATCTGAACCAAAAAGTGGGTTAGTTTATTTATCTAGATATGTTCTGAATTTAATTTTACAATTTTATCCCAGAGTATCATTCCCGTGGTATCACAAAATTGATTGGTAAATTCTTTGGTAAAAACATTCAAACATTTTGAGTATTCTTGGTTGAATGTTTCGTTTTTCTCTTTAGCTTTAAATCCTAATGGCTCAATCATTTTTAGATAAAACTCCGAGTCGTTCGAAATAAATTCCCAGAAATCCTGACCACAGAGTTTTAAATTTCAAATGAAACTGGTTGATATTCTCTTCGACAAACTTCTGTATCTCGATCTGGTTTATGGTTCCAGCCATTGTATTCCTCCTCACTTAAGAAAATAAACCGGTTCGAAGATTCTGTACGTTCCTTAATGATATCTAGGTAATCTGGCAAAATATCAATCCCGATTGAGTTTCGGTTATGTTTTTGAGCAACTTTGAGAGTAGTACCCGAACCTACAAACGGATCAAGGACCAAGTCTTTTTCTTGTGTGAATAACTTCATGAACCATTCCGGCAAAGCTTCTGGAAATACAGCACTGTGATTTCGATTAAAACATTCTGTAGGTAAATGGAGCACATTGGTTGGGTATACTTTTTCTCGATCAATCCAATTGGAAATCTTCTTACCAAATCCACTGCCATTTTTGGTATTATCCCGAGTCAAATCGACTTCACTTAAGTTTTTAAGCCTTGTTTTTGACCAATCTCCCACTGGAATCATAACTTCATCCTGATACATATTGAATTTTCTGGTTTTGTTAAATTGAAGCAACCTTTCCCAGGCATCTCGAAACCGGTTAGGCCAATGACCTGGAAAACAATTTCGTTTGTGCCAGATAAATTCTTCCGTCCAGAGCCAGCCTTGTTTTCTCATTTCTAGGATTAATTCAAGAACATACGTATGTCTTTCCCCATCCAGTGTTTTCTCTTTAATATTTAAAATAAATGTACCCGTGGGTTTCAAAACCCTCAATAATTCTTTGGTTATTGGAAGCATCCAGGCAACATAATCATCGGGGTGGATTCCACCATACGTTTTTTTCCGATTGTCGGCGTATGGTGGAGAAGTAACAACCAGATCTACAGTATTGTCCTGAATTTTATGTAGTACCTTTTTGCTATCTCCAATAACCACATCGGTAAAAATATTGTCTTTTGTGCTAGCAAATAAACTCTCCATGCTTGTATTATACCTGATTTCCTTCATAATTGTTTTCCTTCCTTTTTGAGAAATTGGATTGAAAAGTGATAAACACTCTTTCCCTGTCTTTAAAGAGTTTTATTTAATGTTGTCTTTATAGTTGTCTTTAGACATCCCGATCTACTTGTGCTCATGGTAGTTTGAGGGTGGTCATTGTTCCATCTGGGCGGAACAACTGTTCCATGTACGCGGAACTTTTGTTCCCTCTGGACGGAACTTTTTTTGTCTGCAAGGAACCCCGTCTTCTCTCTTGCCCAACTGGAAGGTTTGCCAGCAGATTACTAAATTTAAAGAACTGATTCTTAGTTCCTAATATACGAACAAAATAGCATTTGACTGTCAATATAATCGTACTAAAATATCATCCTATGGATAAATTAGTTGTAAGAGATTTGCTAAAACCTTTAGTGGAACATTTGTCAGAAAAAGAAATTACAGTCTTGTTGGGTGCCAGACAAACAGGTAAAACAACTCTTTTGCGCCAGCTAGTTACTCATTTAACCATTGATAAACACATAAAACCTTCGCAAATACTTTTTTATAACCTGGATCACTTTGAAGATTATGAACTAATAGCCAATCAAAAAGACTTGATACATTTTTTACAAGAAAAAATACCATTCGATGGATTTCAATATGTTTTTATTGATGAAGCTCATCGGCTACCGGAAGCAGGAAGATACCTTAAAGGCATTTACGATTTAGATCTTCCTATCAAGCTGATTATTTCGGGATCACGGTCCCTGGAAATCAATCAAAAAACAAGTGAGCCTCTGACAGGAAGAAAGAGAATCTTCACCCTTTATTCTTTTTCCTTTGGGGAATGGTTGAGCTACCAATCTCCGACTCTTTGTCCTTATCTAGGGAAAAAAGAAATATCAAAAATTACGATAGAAAAAATTAAGAAAAGCTTTCACCAGTATCTCATTTTTGGAGGTTACCCAAGGATTGTTCTAGCAGAAAAAGAGGAAGATAGAATTGTGCTCATGAGTGACCTTTATTCCAGCTACTTAGAAAAGGATATTATCCAGTACCAGGGCATCAAAAAT